>Ga0307440_1000021_pt1 | contig 59927 bp, 61 predicted proteins | sample SalMarWE160410MG_FD_202150 | JGI IMG/M metagenome (GOLD analysis project Ga0307440, IMG submission 202150) | Salt marsh sediment microbial communities from the Plum Island Ecosystem LTER, Massachusetts, United States - WE1604-10 | ecosystem: Environmental > Aquatic > Marine > Intertidal zone >...
CCCAGATCTCCATCATCCGGGCCAACAGCTGCCGTTAAGCGATACTTTCACCTGACCCGAATTCTACGAATCACATGTTCGGCCATCTGCGTTCTTTGGCTTAGACTTTGTGCCTGGCAACACCAAAGCGAACGGAACGCGGGGAGGACACCCTGGGTCATATCGGGCTCAATTTGATAAGCCGTATAAAGGAGAAGGCTGTCCGTTCCTCCAGCAGGAACAAGCTTCTTTTACTCATCCTCCTTCCTGTTTTCACAGGAACCGCGTTCGCATCCCAACCAACCCAAATGGTTTCTGAGCCGGCTCTGGACGGAGCAAGTCAAAAGGATAAGACAGCATCCGAGCACCAGGGCCTAAGTACAGCAAAAGGGCTGATCATGCTGGATTACGAAGTGATCCCGGTTCCCGGGAACCCATCCATTGATTTACTTGGCGCCCACTATTTGCATCAACTGAACCCTTGGCTTTACCTGGGCATTGGGCTTTATACACCGTTGTTCGATGGCAATTACGGTGGCTTTATGGCCTTTGATACAACCATCCATGCGCAACACAGCATATTCGGGAATTCATTCATCGATGCCGGCGGCTCATTTGGCGGCGGTGGTGGTGGTTCCAGCATCAGCCAAAGCAGGGAATTGTCCGGTAAGGGCGGCTTTATCAAAGCTTATCTCGGACTGGGTTACCATTTTTCCGGTTTTTCAGCAGGGATAAATTATGCTGACTTTCGATTCATCCATTCACGAATCAATCACTCCCAGTTGGCTTTTTTCATTCAAACGCTGATTTCTAGCCAAATTGGCTCATACGCGCACTCAGGTCAAAGGATGGAGTCCGATGATGCTTTTCCCGAAGGAGGGGAAAACATATTAAGCCTTGAGCTTAACAATATATTCCAGCTCAAACCCAAAGGGTCGTACACGAGCACCATTAACCTGTCGTCTCTGCAATTTTCCCACTTCCTGAGCAAAAATCGTTATCTGTTTTTTGGATTAGGCATCGGCTATAAAGGCCTCCCCTTATACAACCAGGCTTTCGGTGGTATCGGGTACAGGATTTCAATTTCTCCCCGCGCCAAGCTCTATGGCCAAATCGGTGTCGGCTCTGGAGGATACTCACCTGCTGAAATCGATACGGGTTCCGGGCTGCTTGTCTATCCCAAGGTTTCGCTGGAATACTTGTTGAACAATCACCTTGGACTGGCTTTATCGGGCGGCTACCTTTTCGCGCCCAAAGGCTCCTCCAGGAATTTCACCCTGGGTGCAGCCGTCAACTATCACCTTTCTACCGAAGAACAGAACCTTCGTAGCTTCGGCACGGCAAGGGAATTTGTCTTGCGAGGATTCCGCTTCAGTTTATTCCAGCAAACCGAGTTCAATGTTCGCGTCGGAAACAGAAAGCACGGCAATATCAATCTGTTATCAGGCCAATTTGATTATATCGTCAATGATCATTGGTATATACCGCTTCAGGCCAGCGTCGCATACAATGATTTTTTCGGCTATCCAGGGTACGGAGAGATCCTGACCGGATTGGGCATCCAGAGTAAATTCTCCACAAGCAATAGATTTCAAAGCTTTTTTCAGCTGCTCGTTGGTGCCAATGTCCTCGGTGTCGTGCTGAAGCCTTCCATCGGCGTGGACTATGGTCTAAGCGATCACCTTGCGCTCTACGGCCAATTTGGCAAGGTCATCACACTCAAGAAAACCAGTCCGTACCCGGGTGATCAACGATTCAGTTCCTATGCTATTGGCTTCGGGCTGACCTATCGTTTCTCCTTACCGGACGCCCTTCTCGAATAAGCTGACGAAAAGGGCGCTGATGGCATCCGAATCGGTGCCCCTCAGCACGTGGGCGAATAGCTGACAGTAGGTGGGCATGCCTGATGATGCCCCGGCTGGCGACTCGCCCGATCAGCCGGTGCTAGCGCAGCGCCAGCCCCAGATCGCAGTAGGCGTAGACGCCGCGCGGATCGTTGAATCGGGCAAGCGCGCGCCACAGCCTCGTCACCCGGGCCAGCAACGGCGGCAGCTGCGCCGAGACCGCCGCCGCCGGAATTTCGGCACGCGCCTCGCCTCGCACACGATCAAGCAGCCTGTCCCAGAACGGCCTGGGCGGCGCCAGCCACAGGCGCTGGTAATGGGCGGAGATGCCGGCCTTGGCCGCTGCCGCAGCCACCGCCTGATCCAGGTCGCCGAGCCGGTCGACCAGGCCGAGCCGCTTGGCATCGGCACCGCTCCACACGCGCCCCTGGGCGATCTGCTTCACCTGATCCAGCGGTATCTTGCGCCCCTTGGCCACCACCGTCAGGAAACGGCCGTAGATGTCGTTGACGCCCATCTGCATGGCCTGGGCAACCTGGGGCGTGACCGGCAGGTCGGGGCGCAGCGCCCCGGCGATGGCGGTGGTGCCCAGACCGTCGGCATGGATGCCGAGCTTGGCCAGGGCCGCATGCACATCGCCGATCAGGCCGAAGACACCGATCGATCCGGTCAGGGTGGTCGGCGTGGCCCATATCTGGTCTGCCGCTGTCGAGATCCAGTATCCGCCGGATGCCGCCATACCGCCCATCGACACCACCAGCGGCTTGCCGGCAGCGCGGAAGCGCAGCAGGGCCTGACGGATCGTTTCGGAAGCCAGGGCGCTGCCGCCCGGGCTGTCCACGCGCAACACCAGCGCCTTGATATGGCTGTTCTTGCGGGCGCGATCGATCTCGGCCGACAGCGTCGAGGAACCGATCGAGCCCGGCGGCTGGTCACCTTCCATAATGGCGCCACTGGCGGTGATGATGCCGACCGCCTTGTCCGGATGCTCAAGTCTGACGGTGTGGGTGGCGCGCAGGTATTTTCGCCAGTGAATCTGCGGTATATGTTGGTTCGCAGTCAGGCCGAGCTTGCCGGCGATATAGGCCTCGACCGTATGCTCGTCGGCAAGCTGGTCGACCCATTTCTCGCCCAATGCCAGTTGCGCCATGCTGCCGCCGTATTTTTTCAAATAGGCGGGAAGATCGTCGAGTACCGCCTGCAGGTGCGCAGGATCGATGCCGCGCGAGGTGGCGATGCCCTTCTTGTAATATGCCCACAGTTCGGACAGCCATGCCCGGTTCGCCTGACGGTCGGCAGGGGACATGTCGTTGCGCATGAACGGCTCCATCGCCGACTTGTATTTGCCGGCCCGGAACACGTGCACGCTGATGCCGAGCTTGTCGATCGCATCCTTGAAGTAATCGCGATACAGACCGAAGCCGGTCAGCGCCACCAGGCCCATCGGATGCAGGAACACCCGGTTCGCGGCCGCCGCGACATAATACTGGCCCTGTGTATATTGATCGGCATAGGCCACCACCGGTTTGCCGGATTTGCGGAAATCCTCGATGGCCCGGCGGATCGCCTGCAGATCGGCCAGCGAGGAATGACCCATGTCATCCAGGTCCAGCGCCATCAGGCGAATGCGTTTGTCGTTCTTGGCAGTGTGGATGACCCGGAGCAGGTCGCGCAGCCGCGTCTGCCTGGGTGTGGCGAAGCTGAGAGGCGTCAGGCCCGAACCGGGCACCGATAGCTGCTCGACGATATCGCCCTTCGGATTCAGGATCAGCGCCGCGTTGCTCGGCACCGACTCACGCCTGCTGAACAGGCCGATGATCAGCAGCAGCACGATCAGCAGAAACAACCCGTTGATGGTGACCCGACGCACCGTATCGAATGCCTTCAGCCATGCCGACAACCGCTTGCCCATACGCACCTCCGATTTGGATGAAGCCAGAGGCCTGACCATAGCGCCCGATGCTTGATGCCGTCCAGAATTCAGCCATTGGCTTTCGGCCACGGATGCCTAGAGTGCCGGCATGACCTTCCGGATCGACATGCTGCCGATGGACATGCCGCTCGCCATGGCCGCTTCATGCTGACCTATCCCCACATCAATCCCGTCGCCGTCAGGATCGGGCCGGTTGCCATCCACTGGTACGGCCTGATGTACGTATTCGGTTTCCTGTCGGCCTGGTGGCTGACCCGACGCCAGCTGATCGAACGGGGCGTCTGGGGCAGCCTGATCACGCCCGAGCAATTCGAGGGCCTGTTCACCTGGCTGATCCTCGGCGTCGTCCTCGGTGGCCGCATCGCCTACGTGTTGTTCTACAATCTGGATTTCTACCTCGCACACCCGTTGCATATCTTCTACGTCTGGCAGGGGGGGATGAGCTTCCACGGGGGCCTTGTCGGTCCGCTGATTGCCGGCTGGCTGTACTGCAGGAAACACAAACTGCCCTTCCTGTTCCTGGCCGACCGCCTGTTCACGGTAGCGCCGATCGGCCTGGCGCTCGGCCGGCTGGGCAACTTCATCAACGGCGAGCTGTGGGGACGCGTGACCGACATGCCTTGGGGCATGGTGTTCCCCGGGGCCGGCCCCTTGCCCCGTCATCCCAGCCAACTCTATGAACTGGCGCTTGAAGGCATCGCGCTGTTCCTGATCCTGTGGTTCACGAGAAAGAAGGAGTGGCCGGACGGCATGCGCGTGGCCGTGTTTCTGGTTGGGTATGCCGTCGCCCGCATCTTCTGTGAGAACTTCCGGCAACCCGACCCGCAACTCGGGTTTCTGTTCGGCCCCGTCACCATGGGCATGCTGCTGTCCAGCATCATGCTGGTGGTCGGCCTGATCTGGATGTACGTGCTGCGCAAACGTTCCCGACGCTGACGCGGCCCGGACACGCCGGGCTTGAGCCGTCGGCTGTGCTTGGCCATCATCGGCGCATGCGCATCGCCACCTGGAACGTCAACTCGCTGAACGTGCGCCTGCCGCACGTGCTGGATTACCTGTCCGCCAACCAACCCGACGTGCTGGCATTGCAGGAAACCAAGCTGCCGGACGAGCGCTTTCCGACCCAAGCCATCGAGGGTGCCGGTTACCAAGTCGTCTATTCCGGCCAGAAAACCTACAACGGCGTCGCCATCCTCAGCCGCAGCGGCGCCAGCGATCCGGTGACCGACCTGCCGGGCCTGGATGACCACCAGCGGCGCCTGCTGGCCGCGACCGTGGGCGGCGTGCGCATCGTCAATGTCTACGTACCGAATGGCCAGGAGGTCGGCTCCGACAAATATGCCTACAAGCTGCACTGGCTGCAGGCGCTCATCGCCTGGCTGCAGGACGAAATGAACCGGCACCCCGCATTGGTGCTGCTGGGCGATTTCAACATCGCCCCCGCCGACCTCGATGTGCACGACCCGAAACGCTGGCGTGAAAAGATTATGTGCTCCAGCGAGGAGCGGGAGCATTTCCAGCGCCTGCTTGCCCTCGGCTTTTGCGATGCGGTGCGCGCCCTGCACCCGGATGCTCCCATGCACAGCTGGTGGGACTATCGCCTGCGCGCCTTCGAGCGCGGATGGGGCCTGCGCATCGATCACGTGCTGCTCAGCAAGGGACTGACGGCACGAGAAACCGGTGTCGATGTCACACTCAGGGCCGGGGACAAACCGTCCGATCATGTCCCCGTCTGGGTCGAGACGGCCTGATGAACCAGGCCCAGCATGCACTGAGCGTCGATGCCCGTGGCCGCGGCTGTTATGACATCTCGCGCGAGATCCGGGCCTGGGTGCGCGACACCGGAATCCGGGACGGATTGCTGAACCTGTTCGTCCGCCATACCAGCTGTTCGCTGATGATCCAGGAGAACGCCGATTCCGGGGTGCTGCGCGACATGGAGGCCTTCCTAGCCCGGCTGGTGCCGGACGGCGATCCGCTGTTCCGGCATACCGCCGAGGGCGCCGACGACATGCCTGCTCATGTGCGCATGGCCCTGACCCAGGTATCCCTGACGGTACCGGTCAACGGCGGAGCCCCGGCGCTGGGCACCTGGCAGGGCATCTTCCTCTATGAACATCGGCTTCGCCCCATGCGCCGGCAAGTCCTGCTGCACCTGATCGGAATTTGACCTGCATCACATCCGGCCGCGGGCGGCAACGCCAGGCTGCCGTTTTCGTAAGGGGGAGGGACCATGTTCGAACCACGGATCACTTGTCCGCCTGGCACGGGTTGCGCCCGGCAGCGGCTTTGCGCCCGCTGGTGGAATCACCTAGACGTCATCGACCATTGCGATTATCCTCGTCGACAGTACTGATTTTCCCTCAGGATTCCATCCATGTTACAACGATTATTCGGCATATTTTCACAGGACATCGCCATTGACCTCGGTACTGCCAATACCCTGATCTATGTGCGCGGTGAGGGCATTGTCCTGAACGAGCCCTCGGTGGTCGCCATCAACACCACCGGTGGTCGCCATGAGCGCAAGGTGCTGGCCGTCGGCGCCGATGCCAAGCGCATGCTGGGCCGCACGCCGGATGCCATCCAGGCCATCCGGCCGTTGAAGGACGGCGTCATCGCCGATTTCGAGATCACCGAGGAAATGCTCAAGCAGTTCATCCGCAAGGTGCACAAGCGCACCTGGGGCATTGCGCCGCGCATCGTCATCTGCGTGCCCTATGGCTCGACCCCCGTGGAGCGCCGTGCCATCCGCGAATCGGCGCTGTCTGCGGGCGCACGCGAGGTCTATCTGATCGAGGAACCGATGGCCGCGGCCATCGGCGCCGACCTGCCGGTCACCGAGGCGTCCGGTTCGCTGGTCGTGGACATCGGCGGCGGTACCAGTGAGATCGCCGTCATCAGCTATGGCGGCATCGTCTATTCACGCTCCGTACGCGTCGGCGGCGACAAGATGGATGACGCGATCATCAACCACCTGCGCCGCAAATACAGCCTGCTGGTCGGCACGCCAACGGCAGAAAAGATCAAGATGGAGATTGGCGCCGCCTATCCGCAGGAAACCCGGCGCGAGATGGAGGTCAAGGGCCGCGACCTAATCAACGGCGTGCCGAAGACCCTGGTGCTGGATGACTCGGAAATCCTTGAGGCGCTGACCGAGCCGGTCAATGCCATCGTCGAAGGCATCAAGGTCTGCCTCGAGCGTACCCCGCCGGAACTGGCCGCCGACATCGTCGACAAAGGCGTCGTGCTGACCGGTGGCGGCGCCATGCTGATCGGCCTGGATCAGTTGCTGCGCGAAGAAACCGGACTGCCGGTCACCGTATCGGAAAACCCGCTCAACTGCGTCGTGCTCGGCAGCGGACGGGTGCTTGATGAGCTTGACCGCATGCGGGGCGTCCTTTTCGAGGAATAAGTCGTGCCGCTTCCCCGCTGGCGCACGAATCGATCCTGGCTATGGATCGGGCTGGTACTTTTAGTTCTGCTGTACGTGATCGCCCCAATGCGCGTTGGTCCGCGCCTGACCCTTGGTCTGGCGCCGTTGATCGAGACCCTGCATGCCCCTGCCAACTGGTGGAAGCAAACCAGCCTGTGGTTCCAATCCCGCAGGGATCTGCAACAGCGCCTGGTAAAGGCCGAGGCTTCGGATCAGAAGCAGGCCGCGATGATCGAAGAGCTGCGCGTGCAGAACGAAGAAAACCGCCAGTTAAGGAAACTTTTGTCGCTTGGCGTCATCGCCCCCGCATCCTGGCGCGGCGCCAAGGTCATCGGCCATAGCCCCGACAAGGAAAGCACCCGCATTCTTTTACGGGTCGACGGTGCACACAGCGATGACATCGTGGCGTCCCGCGACGGCCTGGTTGGTCTGGTGGACAGTGTGGATCAGGGCCATGCGGTCGTGCGCACCATCCTCGACGCCTCCATCGCCGTACCGGTAACGCTTCCCGGTGGTACCTTGGCCGCCCTGGCCCGCGGCGAGGGTGACCACATCATCATCGATTTCATCCCCGCCAAGCAGGCTCCGCCAATCGGCGCCGTTCTGGTCACCAGCGGCGCCGGCGGTTTGTTCCCCGCCGGCATCCCGGTGGCGCAGGTTTCCGCCGTAGAGCATCTGAAGGGCCAGATATTCGTGCGGGTTACCGCCGAGCCCGTAGCGCACTGGCAGCGGGACAGCTGGCTTGCCGTCGCCATCGCCGGAGGCAAGCCCCGATGATCCCGCCGCTGATTCTGCTGCTGTGCATTGTCGGCGTCGTCTGTAATCTCGGCTTCTCCGGCTTTACCGTACAACCGGACTGGTCGCTGGCCCTGTTGCTGGCCTGCGTACTGGCCCATCGCGGCAACTGGGCCTGGGTCCTCCCGGGCGCCTTCTTCCATGACCTGGCCCTGCAATGGACGGTATGGATGTGTGTCCCCTTCATGGTGCTGGTGCCGGCATTGATGGCCCTGGTCGACTTCCAGGCGGGCCCCGGCCTGCCACAGCGCTATTTCGCTTTGCTGATGACCACGATCCCGCTGTTGTACTGGGGCTGGGGCTTCGATGCCTGGCTGTTGACGGTTTTGCTTTGCCTGGGTATCTGGTACATTCTAGCTCGCCATTATGTCTGGACTTAAAACCCGCCAGAGTTTCGACCGGCGCATCCTGGCCTTCCAGATCGGCAGCCTGCTGATCCTGCTGATGCTGACGGCACGCCTGATCGACCTGCAATGGATCCAGCACGAAGCGCTGGCGCAGCAGGCCGAGCAGAATCGCGTCGATATTGTGCCTATCCTGCCGACACGCGGAGAGATCGTGGACGACGACGGTCGGGGCATGGCGGTCAACCGCGTCCGCTTCCAGGTGCAGATGATCCCCGAGCGGGTTGGCAATACGAACCAGGCCCTCTCCGCCCTGGCCATCATGCTTCACTGGGACGCGGATACCGTCAGACGCCTGCGCCAACGCATCGCCCATGCGCGACCTGATCGCCCGGTGCTGCTCGATGACAAGCTGCCATGGAGAACCGTAGCCCCGCTGGCCGCTCGCCTGCACCATTTCCCGGGCATCAATGTGCTGGCGGGTACGGAACGCCTCTATCCCTATGGGGCGATTACCTCGCACCTGCTGGGCTATTTGTCGCTGGCACAGCCGGAAGACATCGATCACGGAGCCATGTCCAACGAACTGGTCGGACGTTCGGGCGCGGAGCGGAGCTTCGATACCCAGCTGCGCGGCAAACCCGGCTTCCGGCGGGAGGAGGTGGATGCGCATGGCCGACGTGTCGCCGTGCTGGGCCGCACGGAACCCCAGATGGGCAATGTCCTGAAGCTGAGCATCGACATGGATGTGCAGAAGGCGGCTTGGAAGGCGCTGGGAAACCGTACCGGCGCCGTCGTCGTGATGAACGTGCATACGGGCAAGCTGCTGGCCCTGCTCAGCAAGCCAGGCTTTGACACCAATCATTTCATTACCGGTCTGGAAGAAAAGGAATGGGGGGCCTGGTTGCACAATCCTCGCAAGCCGTTGCTGGACCGGGCCATCCAGGGTGCCTTCCCACCGGCCTCCACCTTCAAGCTGATCACGGCCCTGGCGGGACTTCGCTATCATGCGCCGTTGGCCTCGGGCACCACCGAATGCAAGGGAATTCTGAAATTACCCGACCGGACCCTGCACTGCTGGAAACACGTGGGCCATGGGCGCATCGACCTAAGGCGGGCCATCTACGAATCCTGCGACATCTTCTTTTATAAACTCGGCGACCAGATCGGCATGGCAGACATGATGGCGGAGGCCCGGCGCTGGGGGCTCGGCAAGCGTACCGGCATCGATCTGGCCGGCGAAGTCAGCGGCCATCTCGCCGGTGCCCGGCCGGAGGCCAAGCGGCAGCTATGGTATAAAGGTGAAACGATGATCACCGCCATCGGCCAGGGCGAGACCGATGTTACACCACTGCAGATGGCGCGTTTCGCGGCGGCCCTGGCCAACGGCGGGCTGTTGCTCAAGCCTGAATTGCGGGCTGATACGCCTCCTGTGGTGCAATCACGGGTCGACGTCAATCCGGCCAATCTCGCCTTTGTGCGCCAGGCCATGCGCGACGTGGTCGCCAAGATCCACGGCACGGCCCATGCCTGGCTGTACAATTCGCCGTGGCATGTGGCCGGAAAAACGGGCACGGCCCAGGTCATCTCCGAAATCCAGGATATCCAAGGCCATGAATCGCCGGTTTTTGATCGCCACCGTGACCATGCCTGGTTCATCGGTTTCGCCCCCTTTGAGCACCCGCAGATCGCCTTTGCCGTTTTCGTCGAGCATGGCGGCCATGGTGGCAGCGCCGCCGCTCCCATCGCAGCGGCAGTGATCAGGACCCTGGCCGCCAAGGAAGCCAGGGAAAAGAAAGAGGGGGCGCCACCGACGCAGGCTGCCGCCCCACTGTCACCGCACGCATGAACTTCCGCTGGCGTGTCCTGGATCTGCCCATGCTGATCTGCCTGCTGTGTCTGGCCGTGCTGGGCTCAGCCACCCTGTATGCCGCCGTCCACCAAGGCGACATCGCCCTATGGCAGCGGCAAAACATACACTGGCTGTTCGGCATCGGCATCTTTGTGCTGATGTGCGTCGTGCCGCTGCGGGTCTACGCCCTCGCCGCCTGGCCGGCTTATGTCATCGCCCTGATCTTTCTGGCCCTGGTGCCGATGGTCGGCGTCGTGCAGCTGGGAGCCCGGCGCTGGCTGAACCTGGGGCTGTTTCACCTGCAACCTTCGGAAATGATGAAATGGGCCCTGATGTTGCTGATGGCCCATTGGTTTGCCTCGCGCGAGGCAAACCGGCTGAAGCCCCTGTCCATCGCCCTGGCTTTTGCGGTGGTCCCTGCCGCCCTGATATTCACCCAGCCCGATCTTGGCACCACACTGGTACTGCTGTTCGCCACCACCGCCATGCTGATCGCCAGCGGCCTGCCATGGCGTTGGCTCGCATACGCCATGATCCTGGCGCTGCTCAGCGCCCCCTTGCTTTGGCACCACATGCATGACTACCAGCGCATGCGCATCCTCAGTTTCCTCAACCCGCAGTCCGATCCGCTCGGCGCCGGTTACCATGTGATCCAGTCGACCATCGCCATCGGTTCTGGCGGCATTTTCGGCAAGGGCTATCTGCAGGGAACCCAGGCCCGCCTACATTTCCTGCCCGAGCAGCACACCGATTTCATCTTCGGCGTACTGGCGGAGGAGGGAGGGCTGATCGTTGCCATGCTGCTGTTGGTCCTGTACGGCATCCTGATCTCCCGCATCCTGATCATCGCCTCGCGGGCCCACACCCGATTTGGGTCGCTGGTCTGCCTCGGTATTGCCTCGATCTTTCTGATCTACATCGGTGTGAACATCGGCATGGTATCGGGACTACTGCCCGTCGTCGGCGTGCCGCTGCCATTCATCAGTTACGGTGGTTCGGCGCTGGTGACGATGCTGGCGGCCCTTGGCGTGGTGATGCGCGTGGCCATCGAATCCGAGAACAAGGTGCCGTGGCAGCGGCCAGGCAGCCCGCTGCTCTAGGAAAAGTCAGATGCTGACCTTGAACACGCTGCCGACGATGACGCTGGCGATCATGATCATCAGCACCAGCGCGGCAATGAACGCGAATCGCCTGTCCCGCTGTTTGAGGAAAGCGAGGATGGAGGCCAGCACAAGAATGAACGGCGTCAGGATCAGAAAAACGGTGCCCAGGTACAAAAATGGCCCGGCATCACCCGATCCGATGGCCTGGAGAAATTCCGCCAGCGAATGATAATACTGCTGGGTGGTATGGGGGATCGCCTGCTTGCGCAGAAACAGCAGCACCAGCCCGATCGCATAGCAGGCGAATGTGACCGCCATGCCCGACGACATGATCAAGGAGGCGATGCGCTCGACCGGCTCAACCGCCGCCGCCCCCTGCGGAGTTTCAGGCCGGTCCGTCACAGCAGCCCCGGCAGCTTCAGGCCGAAGCCCATCGCGATACCCTTGGCCAACATCTGATAGCCAAGATAAAAGAGCAACAGGATGAATATCGTATTGATGACACGGCCGTGCAGCCGGTTCATCACATAGCTGCCGACCGTGGCTCCGAGCATCGTACCGAGCACCACCGGTGCCACGATATACTGGTTGATGCCACCGGCCAGAAAATACACGATGGCACTGGTGGCGGCGGTGATACCGATCATGAACTTGCTGGTGGCAGCCGCCGCTTTCATCGGGATACCCATGAATGAGTTCATGGCCGCCACCTTAAAGATACCGCCGCCAATGCCCAGCAGACCGGAACCGATACCGGCCATCATGGCCACGAGGCTGCCCTTCATGGCACCGCTGGCGTGGTAGCGGACTTGCCGGTGCTCCGCCTGATCGTAGAATTCCCCCTGCAGTCCGAGCCGATGTGCAAGCCCTTCCGCAGGCTGTGACCGCTCGTCTGCGCTTTCAGGCGTGCGATCCTCCGCCTTGCGCGTTCGAAAGGACACCCCCACGACATAGAAGACCAAAATCCCGAAAATCAGGCTCAGGATCCAGCCGTGCAACAGCACGCCGATCAGCGCCCCGGTCAGCGCTCCAAATGTCGTTGCAATTTCAAGAAACATGGCCAGACGGACGTTGGTGATGCGCTGATCCACATAGGACCAGGCCCCGGCGATGGATGTGGCGATCACCGAGATAATGCTCGCTGCGATGGCGTTGTGGATCGGGATATGAAACAGCAACGTCAGCGCCGGCACGATGATCACGCCGCCTCCGATGCCGACGATGGCGCCGAAAAACCCAGAGCAGATCGCCACCGAAAACAGCAGCGTGAACTCCATCAGCATGGAGCTGTACTCTTCACGAAACCATGCCTGCAGCATGACTGCGTTAAATGCCTTCGCCGGGTAAGTATCGGCCATCGATGGGTGCCGTTTGACATGCCGCCAACATAGCAGTTGCCCGTAGCCGGGCAAGTCATCATCGTCTTGTGGGAATTGCCCCAAAGATACCGCATACGTGTTTTTTCTCCCCTTGTCGGTCCATGGCTGACGAATTAAAAGCAGGGGATGCTGCCAGATCGCACCCAAAACCATTCGGCCCCAATGCCCATGCGCGCGCGGATTACCCTGATCACGGCGTTTTTCATGGCGCTCGTCGTACTGTTGATGAGCGCAGACATGTGGCTGGCGCACCGTGCCGAGCAGCTCTACGACCGGGCCCGACAGGTGGCGGAGGGCCGGACATCGGACACGGACATGCTCCGGGATGCGCAGAAAGGATGGGTCATCGTCAAGGTGGCCCATGTTTCTGCTGGCCTTTGCAACACCTTCACCGGCGGCCTGTGGTTTTCCATGCTGCTGCCGAAAAGCCGCCATATCCAGAACGAGCATCCGACCGTATCCGCCGCGGGCGGCGGCTGCACCCTCGGCGATTCCAATGTCCTGATCTTCACCTTTTCCGTACCGGCTAAGCACTTCTGACTCACCGACGCTTGCCTTCGTGCCGGTAACGTCTTTAATGGATAATGGCCCCAGGGCCGTGTTTGCTGACGGGAGGCTATATGGAACGTGTGTTCTCCGGTTTTATCGCCGGCTTCCTGGCGACCATCATCTTCCATCAACTGACGCTGATGCTGTTGTGGAAGGCCGGCTTCGCTCCCTTCGCACCGTTTTCGCTGACGCCGACGTATCCGTTCGGGGTACCGGCCGTGATCTCGCTGGCCTTCTGGGGTGGGGTGTGGGGCATCGCCTATGCATACATCGACGGTCGGTTCCCGCAAGGCGCCGGCTACTGGCCAGTGGCCTTCCTGTTCGGCGGCATCGCCCCATCAGCCGTGGCATTGTTGATCGTGCTTCCCCTGAAGGGCCATCCGGTGGGCGGCGGCTGGCACGCACCGCTGCTGATCACTGCCCTGCTCGTCAACGGCGCCTGGGGCATCGGTACCGGCCTGGTCCTGCACATCCTGCGCGCATTCCGCAAGGCCGGAGCCTAGCCGCCGCATCGACAGCCTTTACCGGACATCATGTACTTGCCCCTGTTCTACCTGGCGCTCGGTTTGCTGCTGCTCTATGTTGGCGCCGAGGCACTGGTTCATGGCAGCGCCGCGCTTGCCCGCCGGATTGGACTGTCGCCACTGGTGATCGGCCTGACCGTCGTCGCTTTCGGCACCAGCACGCCGGAGTTAGCGGTCAGCGTCAAGGCGGCGCTTTCCGGCATGGGCGATATCACGCTGGGCAATGTCATCGGCTCGAATATCGCCAACATCGCCCTGGTTATCGGTGCTGCCGCCCTGGTACACCCGATCGAGGTACATGCCCAGGCGGTGCGCTGGGATATCCCCGTCGTCATCGCTGCCTCGTTGCTGACGCTCACTTTCGCCTGGAGCGGTCATATCTCGCGCCTGGAAGGAGGCATCCTGTTGGCCGGGCTGATCGCCTACCTCGTCTATTCGGTGGTGCTGGGAAGGCGGGAACGGGCTCGCCAGGTAGTCGGCGAGTTCCAGGCCGAGGTACCGCAGGAGCTACGCAGCGTCGCAAACGAGCTGCTGCTGATTACCGGCGGCATCGCCCTGCTGGTGATCGGCGCCGACCGCGTCGTCGTAGGGGCGGTGGCCATTGCCAGCCTCTTCGGCATCAGCAAGTCCGTGATCGCCCTGACCGTCATTGCCTTCGGCACCAGCCTGCCGGAACTCGCCACCTCCATCGTCGCCGCTTATAAAAAACACAGCGACATCGCCATCGGCAACATCATCGGCTCCAATATCTTCAACCTGCTCGGCATCCTCGGCATCACCGCCCTGATCACGCCGGTCGATGCCAAGGACATCCGCCACGTCGACTGGATCGTGATGATCGCGCTGACACTGCTGATGCTGCGTATGGCGCGCAAACGCTACACGCTGCGACGCTGGGAGGGCGCCGACCTGCTGGTGATCTACCTCGGCTATATCATCTATCTGTTCTACCGCGGCTGAGATTGTTGGGCGCACTCGGGAAAAGCGCTCAGTCCCGCCCCCAGATCACGCGCCGGCCATCGAGATGGAAGCCCACACTGGCCATGCGCGCCAGCGTGGCCGGATACAGTTCATGCTCCTTGTCCTGGATGCGCGCATGCAGGCTCTCGCGCGTGTCGCCATCGAGCACCGGCACCGCGGCCTGGGCCAGGATCGGACCGCCATCCAGCACCTCATCGACCAGATGTACGGTGCAGCCGGAGATCTTCACACCATGGTTCAGGGCTTCCTCGACCGCATGGGCACCGGGGAAGGCAGGCAACAGCGAGGGGTGGATGTTGATGATGCACCCCTTGAAGCGACGCACGAATTCGGCGGACAGGATACGCATATAGCCGGCAAGCACGATCCAGCGACAACCATGGCCATCGATCAGATCGGCACAGGCCGCATCGAAGTGTGCCCGATCGACATAGGCCTTGGGATCAAGGTGGACCACCGTCGGCACGCCGGCGTCCCTGGCGATGCCCAGCGCCGGGGCTTCGGCCCTGTCCGAGATCACCAGCTGCACATCGACCGGGCATGCACCCGTCTTCACCGCATCGAGGATCACGCTCAGGTTCGTGCCGCGGCCGGAGGCCATCACCGCGATCGCTTTCGCATTCATCCGATCTTGTCCATCCGTCCCGTTCTCCACATGGCCGGCAACCTATTGCCGTCGACCCCCGTTCGCAATGCCATGCACCAGCCACAGCGCGGGTACCGCCAGGACCAGCACAGCCACGAACACATCGCGTCCGAATCGTTTCGCCGCCACACCCCACAGCTGCCCGGGAAGCTGCGGATTCCTGGCCACCAGATTCGAGAACGTCGGTGGCGGCCGGTATCCCTTCATATGCGCATGCAGACCATGGCCGATGCAGGGCGGCGGCCGGTATCCCGCCTTTCGCAGTGCCGCTTCCGCCTTTATGCGCGCATAGTCCCAATCTGCGCCGCCATCGGTGCACAGCTGATTCTCATACCACAGGCGGGCCTGTTGGTCGCCGCGCTCGTAGCGCAGGATGGCATAGCGCACCAGCGCGAAAAACGAATAGGTGCGGAATCCATCCGGCGCATACGGATTGTTCTCGGCCTGTGACTTGGATGTTCTCGGTGCCGTATCGTAGTAGGTGTTGTCCACCGACCGCCTGTCGCGGAATCCAGCCATCGTTGCCAGCAGGCGCCTGCCCGCGGGTGAACGCAGATACGGGTCTGTTTCCCGCATCCGGCCGAGCATCGAGGGAGGTGCTCCGTACACAAGAGGGATAGCATCGGGGCTGGACGAAATGCCATCGCTGGTGTCGACGGTCTCCCCCGTCACGGCTGAGGACAGTCTGCGCAGCTCCATGGGCAGGCGCATCACCGTTGTACTGCCGAGACCAAGCATCTCGCCCAGCCTGAGGATGGCGCCATGGTTGGCCTCCCATAGCGGATCGAGCACATTGCCCCAGGCCTTCTGCACCTCGGCCGTCCACAACGGACCATTCGCCTGTTCGTAACGGGTGGTAAGATCGCGCACATACCAGCCGGGAGCGAAGCCGGCAGCGGCCAGCGCCAGGCAAGCTGCGGCTACCAACCATGCCAGCCGGTCCACCCATGCCTTTTTCTTCATTGGAGCCGTGCGCACGACCGGACTTTAACGCCACGCCCCATCGATCTGAAGGTTCTGAAAAGGCGACGATGCGCCGCCTGGTTTCGAAACTCAGCCGGTCAGGGTCACCGGATCGCCGGTGCGTTCGTGCACGCGGCCGATGCGGTAGACGGTTTCGCCGGCGTCCTTCAGCAGTTTCTCCGCCCTGCCGGCCTCGGCCTCGGGCAGGATCACGACGAAACCGATGCCCATGTTGAAGGTGCGGTAGCGCTCACCCTGCGCCACGTCGGCGAAACCGAGCAGGTAGGCAAACGCAGGCGGCACCGGCCAGTTGGAGACATCGACGGTGACGGCAAGTTCCTCGGAAAGGATGCGCTCGAGGTTATCGAACATGCCGCCGCCGGTGATGTGCGAGAAGCCGTGCACCTCGATCCCGCCGGCCATCAGCGCCTTGACCGCCGGCACGTACAGCCGGGTCGGGGCCAGCACGCCGTCGACCGCCTTGCGCCCATCGGACAGGGTGTCGCGCTCGAGATCGGCACCGCCCAGCTCCAGCAGCTTGCGCACCATCGAATAGCCGTTGGAATGCGGGCCACTGGACGCCAGACCCAACAGCACATCGCCGTCCGCGATGTGCGATCCGTCGATGATCCGGGACCTGTCGACGATGCCGACGGCGAAGCCACCGATATCGTAATGCCCCGGTGCATACATGCCTGGCATCTCGGCCGTCTCGCCGCCGATCAGCGCGCATGCGCAGGTGCGGCAGGCCTCGGCAATGCCCTCGACCACGCGCACCAGCGTGTCCCCCTTCAGCGCCCCGGTGGCCAGGTAATCGAGAAAGAACAGCGGCTCCGCCCCCAGTGCGGCGATGTCGTTGACGCACATGGCCACGGCGTCCTGGCCTGCGGCCTCCGGACGGTCGTATTGCTGCAACAAGAGTAGCTTGGTGCCCACACCATCGGTGCCGGAGACCAGCACCGGCTCCTGCATGGCGGAAAAATCGGCCTTGAACAGGGCCCCGAAGCCGCCGAGCCCGGCCAGCACCTCCGGACGCATGGTGCCGGAAACCGCTTGCCGGATGCGGCCGACGAAGGCGTTCCCGGAATCGATATCGACGCCGCATTCGGCATAGGTCAGGCTCTGCTTGCGTGCGTTCACACGGGGCTCCCTAGATATCCAGGTTGCGCACCTTCAGCGCATTGTTCTGGATAAAGTCGCGGCGAGGCTCTACGGCATCACCCATCAGCATCGAGAACGTCGCGTCCGCCTCCACCGCATCCTCGAGCTTGACCTGCAACAGGATGCGGTTGGCCGGATCCATCGTCGTTTCCCACAGCTGCTCCGGATCCATTTCGCCCAAACCCTTGTAGCGCTGAATGGTCAGTCCTCGGCGACCCTCCTGTTCGATCAGGCTCGCCACCTCCTCGTAATGGCCGATCGGATACGCCACCTTGTCCTTGTCATCGTCCTTGAGCATGGCACCGTCGGCCACCAGAGACTTCAGATTGGCACTCAGGGTCTGGGCCTCCTGGAATTCGGCCGTGGCCACGAGGCTCTTTTCCAACCAGCTGGTCATGGTGCGGCCATGGTCGCGGCGCTGGAACATCACGCGGCAGATACCCTCGTCGGCATCCTGCTGAATATCCCAGCTCAACTCCTCGTCCGGCCGGCATTCGGCGCGGAAAGCCGACTCCACTTCGGCCATGCGCGCCTCCAGCTTGTCGCTGTGGCGCAACAGCGAAAGATCGGTCTTGCCTGTTTCGAGCAGCAGCTTCAACACCCGCCCATCGAGTCGCTGTGTCAGGCGACGGCGCAACGATTGCAGCCGGTGGATGCTGCGTACCATGGTGTTCAGGCGTTCGCCGGTCAGTGGACTGGCCCCACCGCCCGGAATATAGCTCTTGCCTTCGGCACCACTGGTCAGCAGAAATTCAAACATCTGGTCATCATTGGCGATGTACTGCGCCTTGCGCCCCCGCGCCACGCGGTACAGCGGCGGCTGGGCGATATACAGATAGCCACGTTCGATCAGTTCACGCATCTGACGATAGAAGAAGGTCAACAGCAGGGTCAGGATGTGCGAACCGTCGACATCGGCATCGGTCATGATGATCACCTTGTGGTATCGAAGCTTGGATACGTCGAAATCATCCTTGCCGATGCCCGTGCCCAACGCCGTGATCATGGTGCCGATCTCCTGGCTGGAAAGCATCTTGTCGAAGCGGGCCTTCTCAACATTCAGGATCTTGCCCTTCAGCGGCAGGATGGCCTGGAATCGCCGGTCACGTCCCTGCTTGGCCGAACCGCCGGCCGAATCGCCCTCGACCAGGAATATCTCGCTTCCCGCCGGATCTTTTTCCTGACAATCGGCCAGCTTGCCCGGCAGGTTGGCCACATCCAGCGCTCCCTTGCGCCGGGTCAGGTCGCGCGCCTTGCGCGCCGCCTCGCGGGCCAGGGCGGCCTCGACGACCTTGCCGACGATGCGCTTGATCTCCTTCGGATGCTCCTCCATCCACTCGGACAGTTTCTCGTTGACGATGGTCTCCACCGCCGGACGCACCTCGCTGGATACCAGCTTGTCCTTGGTCTGGGACGAGAATTTCGGATCGGGCACCTTGACGGACAGCACGGCGGTCAACCCCTCGCGGGCATCATCGCCGGACAGAGTGATCTTATGCTTCTTCAACATGTCATTGTTCTGGGCATAGCTGTTGGTGCAGCGGGTCAGCGCTGCGCGGAAGCCGGCCAGATGCGTGCCGCCGTCACGTTGCGGGATGTTGTTGGTAAAGCAAAACACGTTTTCCTGGTAAGCATCGGTCCATTGCATGGCCAGCTCGACCATGACGCCATCCTTTTCACCCTGAACGGAGATGCACTCATCGTGTAAGGCGCTGCGTGTCTGATTCAAATGCTGCACGAAGGCCTTGATGCCGCCCTCGTATTCGAATACCTGGTGCTTGTCGTCGCGCTCATCGTGCAGCTCGATGCGCACCCCGCTATTCAGGAAGGATAGCTCGCGCAGGCGGGTGGCCAGGATGTCGAAGGACATCTTCCGATGCGAGAATATCTTCAGGCTCGGCAGGAAACGCACCTCGGTACCGGTACCTTTCGCCTCACCGATCTCCTTAAGCGGTTCCTGCGGCTCACCCATCTCGTAACGCTGGAAGTACACCTTGCCATTGCGCTTGATCACCAGTTCCAGATATTCGGACAGGGCATTGACCACCGAAACACCAACACCGTGCAGGCCGCCGGAAACCTTGTATGAATTCTGATCGAATTTGCCGCCGGCATGCAGCACGGTCATGATCACCTCAGCCGCTGAGCGCCCTTCCTCCTGATGCATGTCCACCGGGATACCGCGGCCGTTATCCCGCACGGTGACCGAATCATCGGAATGCATGATGACCTCGATCTTGTCGCAATAGTCCCCAAGAGATTCGTCAACGGCGTTATCCACCACCTCGAACACCATATGGTGGAGTCCGGTACCGTCGTCGGTATCGCCGATATACATGCCCGGACGCTTGCGTACCGCATCCAGTCCCCGCAGCACCTTGATGCTTTCGGCGCCGTAATCCTTGTCTTCCGCACTCATGCCACTTCCCCTATTGTCGGCTCGCTCGTCCGGTTCACCCTTGCTGTTCCATGAATGCCATCGGCATCGAGGTGCTGGATACAAGCCTCGACCCCTGCCGGGATATCCACATCGGCTGGAGCCGTCATCAGAATCTGACCGGAGAATCCCCCAAGACGCCTGAGCAACCGCTGTTGCCGCTGTGCATCGAGTGCCTCCAGGCAATCGTCCAGGAGCAGAACCGGCATCATCTGTCTATGATGCCCGCGAACGGCACATTCTGCCAGCTTCAGGGCCACCGAAGCCAGCTTTTGCTGCCCGCGGGAACCGGAGCTGCGAATCTCCCTTCCCTGATAGATCATGCAGATACGATCGGCATGTGGTCCGTAATCAAGGCGCCCGGTACGGGCATCCTCATCCCGCTTGGCACGCAAGCGTTCCAGCCATGTCTCGCGATCATATGCAGGCATGCGCACCTCGATGGCAACTGTCGCCTCCGTCAATGCGCTTTCACCGGCCAGTTCGGCATTCAGACGGCGGATGATCTCATCCCGTGCCTGCACGATAACCAACCCGTGCACCACGATCTGCTGCTCCCAGGCTTCAATCTCGGCAGCCGGTGCACCACGCCTGAGCAGGCGACTACGCTGCATCATGCAGCGTCCGTAGCGGTGAAAATCGGAAACCAGGTTTTCCCGGCAATCGGTCAACAGGGCATCAAGCCAACGGCGTCGTTCGTTTGGTACCCCATCCATCAACCGCCGGCCCTGCGGAGCCTCCGCCAGCACCGGTATGCAATGCGTCAGGTCGCGCCGCTGACGGATCTTTTTTCCCTGCAGGCGAATCTCGGTCCCACCTTGGCCTCCGGCCATCCGGACATGCAAGGGTCCGTAGCGGCGCCACTGCCCCTCGATGCGGAAGTTGCGTTGTCCCCGGCGAACCAGATATGGATCCCGGGCCTGCCTGAACGAACGCCCATGGGACATCAGGTACACCGCTTCTAGAAGCGTGGTCTTTCCACTGCCATTCTCACCGACCAGCAGATTGATGCCGGGTACGCATTGCCAGCGTATATCCGCATGACAACGGAGATTTGTTGCATGAATGTCGGAAAGATAAAGCGGCGTCAGCACCGATGTGATCGTATCCGATCGGCCTCCGTCTGGTTTGGTTCGGATCAAATGCGCATCGGCATGATGACATGACAGGCCTTGTCCGTTCCTGCCTCACGCATCAGTACCGGTGAAAGTTCATCCTTGATATCGAGACGCACCTGATCGTCCTTCATGCTTCCCAGGGCATCGCGCAGATACCTGGCATTGAAGCCGATGGTGACGTCCGGGCCGGTGTGCTCGGCCTCGACAAATTCCTCGGCTTGTTCCTGTTCGGTGTTGTGGGCCGAGGCATGAATACCATCTTTCGAGAACGTAATGCGCACGTCGTGCGTAAACTCATTGGCCACGATCATGCTGCGCCGCAGCACCTGATCCAGTCGGCTGCGGCTGCATATTACGGCATGGGGGTTGTCCTGGGGAATAACGTCCTGATACACAGGAAAGCGTGCATCGATCAGTTTGGAATTCAAATGATGCACCCCCGATTCCAGACGAATCTGGCGCTCCCCGAGGGTCAGTGCGATCGGCTCTTCGCTTTCCTCGGCGATACGGCGAATCTCCATCACGGCCTTGCGCGGAACAATGCACTGGCTTGTTCCCGGCGATTGCTCAAGACGCGTTTCGCTCATCGCCAGGCGATGGCCATCGGTGGCCACCAGACGCAGGATATGATCCCCGTCGACCTCAAACAGGGTACCGGTCAGATACTGCCGCGTTTCATCCTGGGACATGGCAAAGCTGGTCGTGGCTATCATGTCCGCCAGTTCATGCCCGGGGATGTGAATGGTAATCCCATCGTCTTCCGTCTTCAGATCGGGAAAGTCCTCCGGAGCCAGAACGGAAAGGCGGAACTTGGCGCGACCACTTTGAATATTCAGAAACCCCTTGTCGATCTGCAATTCCACGTCGCTGTCGGCATCGAGTTCCTTGACGATATCAAACAGCTTCCGGGCGGAAACCGTCGTTGCACCATCTGCATGGATGGTGGCAGCAATGCGTGTGCGCATCCCAACCTCCAGATCAGTGGCCGTGATGGTCAGCATGCCGTCGGCTGCATGCAGCAGCACATTGGAAAGAATCGGAACCGTATTCCGTTTTTCAACCACACTTTGGCAACGCTGGACCGCCTGCACGATGGATGGCTTGGATACGGTGATGTGCATGCTCCCTCCTCTTGATAGATCGCTTTTAATATCATTTCATTCTAGTTATCACAGTAGGGGTTGTGAATTGTGTGAATATGCCGGAAGCGAACTAAATATCAAAGGCTTAAGTGGCTGTTGCCTGTGGGTGGACGTCATGTGGACTTGTGGATGATTTGTGTGCAACCGATGCGATGTTCTTTCTTTGCCGTATGCTGTACAAGCGCTCCCATGTTATCCACAGATGCCTGGACTGTTATCCAAGGTTCTTTCCCATGCGGTACTATGCCCGCAGAATAGTGAGAACACGTTCGATTTCCTCGTCGAAATCAGTTGATTCCTTACGCATCTTGTTAATTTTTCGGATCGCATGCAGCACGGTGGTGTGATCGCGGCCGCCGAATAGTTCTCCGATCTCTGGCAGGGACATGGTGGTCAATTCCTTGCTTGCGTACATGGCAACCTGGCGGGGAAAGGCAATGGTGCGTGTGCGCTTGCTCGAGCGCATGTCCCGAGGGTTGATGTTGTAGTAACTGGCAACCTTTTTTTGGATCTCCTCGATGGATACGGGGCGGATTTCCTCATGCAGCAGATCACGTAATACATGCCGGGCGAAATCGATGTCGATGCGCTTCCCGGTCAGGGTGGCGTGGGCAGTAAGCCGGGTCAGTGCCCCTTCCAGCTCTCGGACATTATTGGTGATGCGGGATGCCAGAAGATAGGAAACATCCTTGCCAAGGCTGACACCGGCCAGTTCCGCCTTGCGGGCCAGGATCGCCAAGCGGGTTTCCAGATCCGGGGGCTGGATATCGGCGACCAGTCCCCAGTTGAAGCGGGAGCGCAGGCGTTCTTCCAGATGACTGATCTCACGCGGACTGCGATCCGAGGTCAGAATGATCTGCTTGTGAAGCTCGTGCAGGGCATTGAAGGTGTGGAAGAATTCTTCCTGGGTGCTTGATTTTCCGGCGATGAACTGCACGTCATCGATGATCAGTATATCCACGCGCCGGTACGTGTCTCGAAACTGCTGGGTGGCGTTGTTCTTGATGGCGGAGATCAGTTCATTGGTGAAACGCTCGCTTGTACGGTAAGCGATGCGGTAATGTTTCTTTTTGATCAGGGCATTGGCGACGGCGTTGATCAGATGGGTTTTACCCAGGCCGACACCGCCGTGGATATAAAGCGGGTTGTAGGCTTCTCCGGGCCGCTCCACCACAGCCTGGCATGCAGCATAGCAGAACTCGTTGCTGGAGCCGACGACAAAATTCTCGAAGGTAAATCGAGGGTCGATGTATCCATCGATTTGATTCGTTTCCTCTAGTTCGGTGGTTTCCGGCACTTGTACGAAGCCGAGGGATGTATCGATCTCATAACTGACGGACGGCTGGCCGCCGAACATATCGGTGGCGATATCGGCGATCTTTTTTCCATACAGGCTCTTCAGGCCGTCGAGAAAGAAACGGCTTGGTACCGTAAGCAGCAGGGTGGTTCCATCCCATCGGCCTTTTACCGGCCGGATCCACGCATCGAAACCGGCCGGCGGAATCTCTGTCTGCAGGCGCATGGCCAATGCGGACCAGTCATCATGATTGTTGGGCGTCATTGCAGGCAATCATACATGTCTTGCCAATGTCATCCATAGACCTACCACGGTGCCGTAGACCGGCGCTTGACTTGAGATATCGCCCATCTATCATGCGCGACCCCTTTGTTTGCAGGAGAAAACGATGAGCTTCACCTATAAGCCAAGCCGTATCCGTCGCGCTCGCCGCCATGGTTTTCGCGCTCGCATGGCGACCCGCCACGGCCGTGCTATCTTGAACCGTCGCCGTGCCAAGGGCCGGAAGCGCCTGTCGGCCTGAGATATTCCTTTCCTTCATCGATGCGGATCCGCCGCGCGGCGGATTTCTTCCATATGCGGAAAGGACGACGACTTCAGATGGATTCCATCCGCTGCATATTTCTTAGCAATGAACTGAACCATGCCCGTCTCGGCATGGCTGTCTCGCGCAAATATGGAAATGCCGTGCAGCGCAACCGGTTCAAGCGCCAGATCCGTGACACCTTCCGGCAACATGCCATTCGTAGCTTGGGGATCGATCTGTTGATCGTACCCCTAACAAGTGCCGACGGCATCAAAACGCCCGTTGCGACCGCGCAGGCATTGTTTGAGGAGCTCATGCGAAGGCAGAATCAAGCATGAAGACGATCGCTTTGCTGCTGGTACGATCTTACCAATGGTGCGTATCGCCATTCATCCCCTCCCGCTGTATTTACGAGCCGACCTGTTCCCAATACATGCTTGAGGCTATCGAACGCTATGGGGTTTTGCGGGGAATGTGGCTAGGATGCCGCCGACTGCTCCGCTGTCACCCATTGGCGAAGGGCGGATACGACCCGCTGCCTTAGCTGCAGGGCGCGTTGAATTGAAGGAGTTCGTGTAATGGATCAACAAAGGAACTTGTTGTTGGCATTTGCTCTGTCGCTGGTGATCCTGCTCGGCTGGAGCGTGATGTTTCCGAAACCGGCAAAGCACGCGCCTGAAAAGCCGGCGACGGCAACCTCTGACTCCGCGGCAGCACAGAAGCCAAGCTCTGCCGCACCCGCCGGGCTAAGTCCACCGGCCGGGGTTGCAAACACACATGTTACGGGCGCACCCCCCAAATCATCGGCGTTGTCCGTCAAGCCGGCGTTCCACCTGTCCAACGATCTGCTCAGCCTGAGCCTGAATGACAGGGGCTGGATCATCGGCGCCTCGCTCAGCAAGTACCGCCAGAGCCTGAAACCCGACTCGCCCCAGGTCGCCGTACTGTACCTGTCCGCGCATCAGAAACAGGCCGAATATGCCTACAGCGGCGTGCGCGACGGAACGCATTATCTTCAGGCTTCGCCCTTCAAACTGGTCAAGCAAAACACCTCTGCCGCGCAATCCGTGCTGACCTTGCAAACCACCCTGTCGGATGGGCGCATCTGGGTGCGCACGGTAACCCTGCCCAAAGGCTCTTATGCGGTACATATCGAGGATCGGATCCGGGGCGGCGGACCCCTGCAGATGTACACCCAGGTTGTTGCACGCTCCCCTGCCAAGAAGGCGTCGCGCTTCTACCAGCACGTGGGACCCGTTGTCCTGGTCAACGACAAGCTGCACGAAACCAAGTACAAGGATCTGGATGAGTCGCACTCGGAACAGTACGAGGGGAAGGGTGGCTGGACCGGCATGACCACCCGTTATTTCATTGCCAGCATCATCGGGAACAAGACCGAAAAGAATTATTATTATTTCAAGGGCAGCGACCATTCCTACCAGGCAGGCCTGATCTATGGCGGCAAGGCAGAGAACGGCCAGACCGTGTTCGCATCCGAGCTGTTCCTGGGTCCGAAGTCCATACCGGTGCTGAAGAAGCTCGGGGTCGGCCTGGAGCGTTCGGTGGATTTCGGCTGGGTTGCCGTCATAGCCAAGCCGATGCATTCGCTACTTGTCTGGTTGCACGAATTCATCCCGAACTACGGTTTGTGCATTATTGTGTTGGTGCTGATGATCAAGGCCCTGTTTTTCTATCCGTCGATGAAATCGTACGAATCGATGGCCGGTATGCGCAAGGTCCAGCCGGAGATGAACCGGTTGAAAGAATTGTACGGCGACGATCGCCAGAAGCTGGGCCAGGAAATGATGGCCCTGTACAAAAAACACAAACTCAATCCGATGCGGGGCTGCCTGCCGATCGCGGTGCAGATTCCGGTGTTCTTTTCCCTGTACAGGGTGCTGCTGATGTCCATCGAGATGCGCCAGGCGCCGTTCTTCGGCTGGATTCACGACCTATCTGTCCAGGATCCCTATTATATTCTGCCGGTGGTGATGGGCGCGTCGATGTTCGTGCAGCAGAAATTGAATCCGCAGCCACCCGATGCCATGCAGGCCAAGGTGATGCAATTCCTGCCGTTGATTTTTACAGGGATGTTCCTGTTCTTTCCTGCCGGCTTGGTGCTTTACTATGTGTTGAATAATCTGCTGTCGATCGCCCAGCAGTATTATGTGATGCGTCGCGTGGGAGTATCGACCCCCAGCCGATGAACACCGCGACGATCGCTGCCATCGCCACACCGCCCGGGCGTGGCGGTATCGGCATCGTCCGTCTTTCGGGGCCTTCGGCACGATCCATTGCCATGTCATTGACCGGCTTGTCGACGCTTTCGCCGCGGCATGCCCATCTGACAGTCTGGCGAGATGCATCCGGAGAGATCATCGATCAGGGCATCACGCTGCATTTTCCTGCTCCGCACTCCTACACCGGCGAGGATGTCGTGGAGTTGCAGGCGCATGGCAGCCCCGTGTTGTTGCAAGCGCTGCTCGAACGGGTGTTCGCACTCGGGGCGGTCCCTGCCCAGCCGGGAGAGTTCACCAGGAGGGCCGTGGTCTCCGGAAAAATGGATCTGTCGCAGGCGGAGGCGGTGGCTGCCTGTATCGATGCGGCCACCCTGCGGGCGGCGCGGCAGGCGCAGAGGCATCTGCAAGGAGAATTCGGCCGGCAGATCGAGGCGTTGATGCATGAGCTTACCGGGCTGGTCGCCCATGTTGAGGCCTGCCTGGATTTTCCGGAGGAGGACATTCCGCAACCCCTGTATGCCACCTTGCGTGAGCGGGCGCAGTCCGCCGTGCTGGAACCAATGCTCGCCATGCTCGCCACGTCCCGTTTCGGAGAAAGGCTTTTTGACGGAGCGCATGTGGCCATTGTCGGGGCGCCGAATGTCGGAAAGTCCAGCCTGCTGAACCGCCTGGCCGGATACGAACGGGCCATTGTCAGCGAAGTGGCGGGCACGACCCGCGATGTCGTGGAAATCGACTTTGAGGTGTGCGGCATTCCCGTGCGCCTGCTTGATACCGCCGGTATGCACGATGCCGGCGATGCCATCGAGCGGGAAGGGGTGCGCCGGGCGCATTCGGCGGCCAACCGGGCGGATGCGGTGATATTCGTGGCCGACGCCCTCCGCTCGGAGACCTGGGCGCCTTCCGTGCATCCGGATATGCGGATCATGAACAAGATGGACCTGATGTCCTCCACGGAGATTCCGGACAGCTTTCTGCCGGTCTCGGCGCATACGGGCGCAGGCATGGAGGCCTTCGAGCATCAATTGGCGCGGCTGCTGGGGGATGCCGACTACAGTGGGGAGTCGCTGCTTGTTACGCGCGAGCGCCATCGGCTATCCATGGAGGATGCACTGGCTGCGATCCGCAACGGCCTTGCCATGCTCGGAAGCGAAGACCAGCTGGAGCTGGTGGCCCTGGAGTGGCGGCAGGCATGGGCATCGATGGGCGAGATCCTCGGCTTGGGCGATATCGATCATATCCTGGACCGCATCTTTTCCGATTTCTGTATCGGGAAATAGCAAGGATGATGCAACGATCTTTTTCTTGAAAGTATCGCGGCCCCGGCCTCATAATGTCCGTCCAAAACTGAACAGCAGGCTCATGGGGGAAGCTCGGGAGAACACCCGTTTCGACCCTTGTGTTTTTTGAAGGGGAGGGGTTCATGTCCGCGAAGCATCCGATCATTTCCATCACCGGCTCTTCCGGTGCCGGTACCAGTACGGCCAAGGTTGCCCTGGAGCATATCTTTCGCCGTGAACAGGTGAAGCCGGCCATCGTCGAAGGCGATTGCTTCCATCGTTTTGACCGTTACGAATTCCGCGAGAAATCAAAGGAGTTTGCCGCCGAGGGCAAGCGCCTGAGTCATTTTTCCGATGAGGCGAACCTGTTCGACAAGATCGAGGAGTTGTTCAAATCCTATGGAGAGACCGGCCGAGGCCAGGCGCGTACCTATGTGCACGATGACAAGGAGGCCGAGCAGTATGGCGTTGAGGCAGGCCGATTTACGCCCTGGCGAGAGGTTGGGGCTGATTCGGACCTGCTGTTTTACGAAGGGCTGCATGGCGGTATTGAGCAGGCCCGTCCATTCGTGGATCTGATGATGGGCATCGTACCGGTGGTGAATCTGGAATGGATCCAGAAGATTCATCGTGACACGTCCATGCGCGGATATTCCGCCGAGGCGGTGGTGGACAATATTCTGCACCGCATGCATGACTACGTGCATTTCATCACGCCCCAGTTCACCTATACGGATATCAATTTCCAGCGCGTACCGCTGGTTGACACATCCAATCCGTTTATCGCCCGCGATGTGCCGACCCCGGATGAAAGCGTGGTGGTGATCCGTGTGCGGCAGCCCCAGAAGTGGAATATCGATTTCCCATGGTTGGTTTCCATGCTGAAGGATTCCTACATGTCCAGGCGGAACTCCATTGTGGTGCCGGGCGGCAAGATGATGTTTGCCATGGAATTGGTATTGGCCCCCATCGTGCACGACATGATGGAGCGCAGTCGGCGCTGAGCGATTCTGTCCGTTGCAAGGGGAGGCCACGCGCCTCCCTTTTGCGTTTGTCTAGATTTATGGTCGGCACCCTCGTATCTTTCTGCGCCCTATGAGCAAGCAAGGGTTTCACGTGAAACATCCCGATGGTGCGGTGGATGTGCTTGTGATCGGCGCCGGGCACGCCGGCTGCGAGGCCGCTTTGGCGGCGGCGCGGCGCGGCGCACGCGTTCGCCTCATTACCCAAAGCCTGGATACCATCGCCAAGATGTCCTGCAATCCGGCGATTGGCGGGGTGGGCAAGGGGCACCTGGTGCGCGAGACGGATGTGCTCGGCGGTGCCATGGGCGATGCCGCGGACCGTGCCGCCCTCCAGTATCGCATCCTGAACAAAAGGAAGGGCCCGGCCGTTCGGGCCACCCGCGTACAGTGCGATCGGCGCCTCTATCACATCGCCATGAGGCAAATGCTGGATGCACAGCCCCGTATTGCCCTGCATCAGGGCACCGTGCGGGAACTGCTGTTTGACGGGGATCGGGTCGTCGGGGCTGTCGATGAACTGGGCATCGGGCACACCGCCCTGGCGGTGGTACTGACGACGGGGACCTTTCTTGGTGGCTTGGTGCATGTGGGCGAAAGGCAGTGGCCGGCAGGGCGGGCCGGCGATGCGGCCGTGCACGGCCTGACCGATGAGCTGTATCGACGGGAGTTGCGCCTGGGTCGTCTGAAAACGGGCACGCCTCCCCGGCTGGATCGACGGAGTATTCGCTGGGATGCGCTGGAGACGCAACCGGGTGATGCGGACGCCCTGCCGTTCAGCGGTCTCAGGGATAGGGTGCCTGGGGATCAGGTGCCGTGTGCCATCACACGCACCTGCGAACGCACGCACGACATCATTCGCCAGAACCTGCATCGGGCACCCATGTATTCCGGCGCCATCAAGGGGGTGGGTCCGCGCTATTGCCCCAGCATCGAAGACAAGGTCGTGCGCTTTGCTGACAAGGGCAGTCACCAGATCTTCCTAGAGCCGGAGGGTCGCGATCATGCGGAAATCTATCCCAACGGCATCTCCACCTCGCTGCCGATCGATGTGCAGTGGGATCTGGTTCGCTCTATTCCCGGCCTGGAAGCGGCGAATATTCTCAGGCCCGGCTATGCCATCGAATACGACTATGTGGATCCGACGGAATTGAAGGCCACCCTTGAATGCAAAAAAATTGCAGGCCTGTTTCATGCGGGCCAGATCAACGGCACGACCGGCTATGAGGAGGCGGCAGCGCAGGGCTTGATTGCGGGCCTGAATGCGGCGGCGCAGACCATGGGTCTGGAGGCCTGGGTGCCGGAGCGGCGCGAGGCCTATATCGGTGTGATGATCGATGATCTGGTGATGCGCGGCGTCACCGAACCCTACCGGATGTTCACGGCGCGGGCGGAGTTTCGTTTGCAGCTGCGCGAGGACAATGCCGAGGATCGTTTGGGGCCTGTGGCTATGCGCCTGGGCCTGCTTTCCGCCGAGCGTCAGCAGGCATTGGATGCACGCCGCACGCGCATGGAGACGGCCGGCCACGAGATGCGCACCATGGTGGTGGGCACCGGGCGGGCCTGGTCGTCGCGACTGGCGGCGGCGGGGTTGCCGGTTCCCGCCCAGGGCCAGCCCTTCGCCTCCTACGCGCATCGTCAGGATGTTTCCTTGGAGCGTGCGATTGATTTGCTTTCATCGGCACAGCAGATGAATTCGCGGGATATGGCCAGTCTCAAGGCCATGATCCATTACGATGGCTATCTCGATAAACAGGAAATCGAGGTTCGCCGTTTCCAGCAGCTGGAAAACGAACGCATTCCGGACAGCTTTGATTATGCGCATGTGCATGGCCTGAGCCATGAATGCAGGCAGCGGCTGAGCCATGCCCGACCCCGCAATCTCGGGCAAGCGGCGCGGCTTTCCGGCGTCACGCCCGCAGCCCTGACCAGCCTGCTGCTGCATCTGCAACAGATACGGGACTGACCGTGGACGCGCATACGCATGAAGCGTGCGATACCTACGTTCACGAAGCATTGCGTTTCTCGAGGGCGCTCAGTTTGACATCCATCAGGAATGCCCCTGATTTCCACCGGAATTTTGTGGTGCCATCATTGGCGCTATGTCCATGGATGCCGGCGCAAGGCAGGCTGCTGGATATCGGCAGCGGCATGGGTATTCCCGGTGTTCCGATACTGATCGCCTGCGCCGGTTTGCACGGTATCCTGGTCGAACGGCGCCGGAAGCGTGCCGAATTCTTGCGGCATGTTGTGCGCCTGTTGAAACTGGATGCGGAGGTGTACGATCGGGACGTGCGGGATCTGGAAGGATTACATGTCGACGTATGTGTGGCGCGGGCCGTTTCGCGTCCCGACGCGTTGCTGGACTTGTGTGTGCCGCATGCCAATGTCGGGGCGCGGGCCGTGTTTCCGGTTGCGGATGATTGCGAGGTGGTATCCGTACCAGGCTGGCAGCTGGAGAAAGAGCAGATGTTGAATGAGGGCGTAGCGCAGAAGGTTCAGATCTACCGTTACGCGGAGGTTTCACGTGAAACATGAGCACCTGGGACCTGTCATCGCAATCGCCAACCAAAAGGGAGGCGTAGGCAAGACGACAACGAGCATCAACCTTGCCGCCTCCCTGGCCGCGCTTGAAAAGCGCGTGTTGCTGCTGGACATGGATCCGCAGGGGAACACCACGTCTGGGCTCGGCCTTGACAAGGGTCAGGTGCAAACCGGCATGTATGACATATTGATGGGCGAGTCCTCATTAAACAGTGGCATCCGTCAGACCCAATGTGAGGGCTTGTGGCTGCTCCCGGCCAATATGGATCTGGCTGGCGCCGAGATCGAACTGGTGGGTGTCGAGCAGCGGGAGCAATCCCTGCGCCGGGCGATGGATGCGTATGATTCGGAGACTTTTGATTATGTGCTGATCGACTGCCCACCGGCATTGAACCTGCTGACACTCAACGCCTTGACAGCGGCGGACCGTGTGCTGATCACCCTGCAGACAGAGTTTTATGCCATGGAGGGATTGACGCAGCTGATCGACACGATCCGCCGGGTGCGCAACAGCCTGAATCCGGACCTGGTGATGGGCGGTATCCTGCTGACCATGGTGGATCGCCGGAACAACCTGTCGATACAGGTGGAGGAAGAGGTGCGCGGTTATTTCGGGGCGCAGGTTTATGATCAGGTGATCCCGAGAAATGTGCGCCTGTCCGAGGCGCCGAGTTTTGGCGTACCGGTGTTGTACCACGATATACGCTCGACGGGGGCGCAGGCCTATCTGGCAGCGGCAAGGGAGCTGATGCAGCGCGAAGCGGCGGAGACGGGAGGGCGGCCATGAAGCCACCGATGAAGAGACGCCTGGGGCGGGGACTGGACGCCCTGCTCAGTGACAAGCCGGCGGATGCCGCCTTGCTGTCGCAGGCACGGCAGATCCCGATATCCCAGATTCGTCCGAACCGGTATCAGCCTCGGCAGAATTTTGACGCGGAGGTGTTGGCGACGCTCACGGAATCCGTGCGCCGGGACGGGGTGTTGATGCCGATCCTCGTCCGGCCCCTGGACGATGGATATGAGCTGATCGCCGGTGAGCGGCGGTGGCGAGCATCCCAGGCCGCCGGCCTGTTGGAGATTCCCACCATTGTGCGCGACGTCGACGACCTGCAGGCGCTGGAGCTGGCCATCGTCGAGAATGAGCAGCGGGACAACCTGACGGCGATCGAGTCGGCACGCGCCTACCAGCGCATGATGGATGAATTCGGTTGTACCCAGCAACAGGTTGCCGAACGCATCGGCGTGTCCCGCGCCCAGGTGACCAACATCACCCGCCTGCTGCAGTTATCGGAAAAAATACAGAAATATATTGAAAAACGGGAGCTTACCATGGGTCAGGCGCGGCCGCTGGTTGGTCTTCCCGCGTCTGTTGCCGAGCGCCTGGCTTCCGAATGCGTGGCCAAGGGATGGAGTGCCCGGCAGATGGAGCGCTCGGCGCAACACTCTGCTAAGGAGCACGGCGGCAGCAAGGCGAAAGCGGCAGCGGTGGATGTTGATGTCGCTGCCCTGCAGGAGGAACTGACGCGCAGGCTCGGGCAACCGGTGTCGCTGATCTGCCGGCGCAACGGTTCGGGTGAGCTACGCATCGCCTATACGCGTCCCGAGGAACTGGATGGGGTGTTGAAGCGCCTCAGGCGCTGACCATGCGGGTCGGAGGGCGGCCCTATCGGGCGGTTTGGTGGAATGCCAGGGACGCTACGGTCGAATGGATCGAGCAACGGCTGTTGCCGCATCGATTTACGGTTGTTGCCAGCGGCGATCCCGAGGATGTAGCGGTGGCAATCGAAACCATGCAGGTGCGGGGGGCACCGAGCATTGGTGCGGCTGCAGCCTTCACCCTGGCCCTGGCTTGGCTCAAGGATGCTTCCCGCTTCCATACCCACTGGCTGCCGCGTCTGCGCGGCACGCGTCCGACGGCCATCAACCTGTTCCATGCCTGCGATGCCATGGCCCGATGCAGCGAATCCGCAACATCCCCGAACCAGATGCTGGAATGTGCCCAGGCCTATGCGGATGCAGAGGTGCAGCGCAACCAGGCAATGGGGGAGTATCTGGCGGTCAAACTTGCCAGGGGCCGGCGTCGTATCCTGACCCATTGCAATGCCGGCTGGCTGGCGGCCGTGGATTGGGGGACCGCCACCTCCGGCATCTACCAGTTGGCGCGGTCGGGCGAAAGTCCGTTCGTCTGGGTCGACGAGACCAGACCTAGGTTGCAGGGCGCCCGTCTGACGGCATGGGAGCTCGCCCAGGAAGGCATTCCCTGCCGCATTCAGGCCGATGCCGCTGCCGCCTGGATGATGGCCAGCGGCGAGGTCGATGCCGTTGTTGTCGGCGCCGACCGCATTGCCCGCAACGGCGATGTGGCGAACAAGATCGGTACCTATGCCTTGTCGCTGGCGGCCCGTGAACACGGTGTGCCGATGTTCGTTGCTGCGCCGAGCAGCACCTTCGATGCGCATTGCCCGGATGGATCTGCCATCCCGATCGAGAGACGGGACGATGATGAGCTGCTCACCATGGACGGGATCGATACATCCGGGAATGCGCACCGGATCTCCATCGCCGCCCCCGGTGTCGCGGCCAACAACCCGGCTTTTGATGTGACGCCGTTTCGCAACATCTCGGCCATCGTCACGGAGAACGGCATCTGGAAGCCATGATGAAGCGCGTTCCGACGGGCCTGCACATCGATGCGATGTGCGCTATGATGCGTCCGCGGAGCGGTCCGGATGGTCGCGGCAGAGGTATCTGTCGAGGAAAGTCCGGGCTGCACAGGACAAGGTGCCGGATAACATCCGGCGGGGGCGACCCCGGGAAAGTGCCACAGAGAACAAACCGCCAGGCTGCGGCCTGGTAAGGGTGAAACGGTGCGGTAAGAGCGCCCCGCCCCGCCCGGCAACGGACGGGGGCACGGTAAACCCCACCTGCAGCAAGGCCACATAGGGAGGCGTCAAGCGCGGTCCGCGCGTGTCTCCGGGTAGGCCGCTAGAGCCGGTCAGCAATGGCTGGCCCAGAGGAATGACCATCGCTTCGAAAGAAGGACAGAACCCGGCTTACAGGGCCGCTCCGCATCGATTATCGCTGGGATGCTGGCACATCAGGGGCTAGCATCGTCGGGCCGCAAGGAGGATGCCGATGAGCCTGAGCTTTAGCGATGCCGCCAAGGCCAAGCAGTTGCGAGAATTCTTCGCCCGCCACGGCCGCATCTATATTGTGGTTGATGCTACGGGCGATGAGGTGGATATCCCGGCGTATCTGAAGGGCGATCCGGCGCTGCGCCTGGTGCTGAATGTGCGTATGCCGCAACCGATCCATATCCGCGATGACATGATCGATTCCGAATTCTCATTCTCAGGTCAAATCTACAGATGCCGTATCCCGATGTGCATGGTCTGGGCGACCTATCTGCCGGGTGGTGAGATGGAGCAGGGCATTATCTGGGAACAGGATATGCCGGAGATGATTCGTTCGGTGGTGCAGGCGGTGCGTGGCTTGCAGAACGATCAGGTTGGCGAGGAAGAGCGGGAGGATGCCACCGAAGAGGGCGAGCCGGCGGCAGCCGCCAAGGAAGAAGGGCGCCAGGTACGCCACCTGCGAGTGGTCAAATGATGCGCCTTCTGCCTCGGAATGTTGGTTTGATCGTGCTTCTGATATGCATGGCTCCGGCATTTGCCCTGGGGGCGACGGATGACAGGATGGTGGTCGAATTGCATGTGTCCGACGTGCCTCCCGAGCAGGCCCAGAACCTGCTGACCGACATCCCCGGCATGGCCAAACTGGCGATCCCCCGCGTCTGGGACCGCCTGGTGCCACAGTCGCGCCGGGCCGATGTGAACGATAAGGATGCCATGTCCTTGCTGCAGCGGGCCGTGCCGACCGGTGATGGCGGGTTGAAGCTGGTGTTCAGTTCGGCACGGGTGGCCCAGTACCTGCAGTCCCTGGGCATCACCTACCCGCAGCAAGCGCCGCACTTCCATCTCGAGATTCACCTGATCAATCCCTCCGGGGTATCCATGCCGGAGTCCGAAGCCTTGCTGATGAACTACGCCCAGCAGAACGCTGCGCAGTGGGGCTACGTACTCGATGCCAATGGCGATCCCCTGGAACTGGATTGGCGCTGGCTGGATGACCGGCAGGTATCGCTGACCGTGCATGGAAATTCGCATGTGCCGGATACGCAGGAGATCCGCTTCCTGGCTGCCGGGGATCCCATGCCCCAGATCCAGGCGTGGCTGGATGAGGTGTTACTCCAGGCAAGGGATGCCTATGCCGAGCATGCTGCTGTGTCGGCAACCGCCCAGACGGCTTCACCTCCGGCCGAATCGGCGGTACCCGCAACGGTGGTGGCACCGCTGACGCTGGTTTTGACGGTCGCGCAGCAGGCCAGCCTGGCCGACCAGATACTGTTGGAACAGTCGCTGGCGAAGGATCCGCATGTCGAATCCCTGCAATTGAGCCGGGTGGGTGCAAACAGCCGCCAGTACCTGCTGCGCTTGCGTCAACCGGGCCAAGACTGGTTGTCCGACTGGTTTGCCAGCCGTGGCATGAAGGCCACGCAGACGGCCGAGGGCTGGCTTGCGCAATAAGACCTTGCTCAAAGGCAACATTCTGAGCGTACCCAATGCCCTGAGTCTGCTGCGCATCATCCTGACGCCATTGATCGCCTACGCCATCATCGACAACCATCAGGCCCTGGCGCTGGGCATGATGGTGCTGGCTGGGCTTACCGACATGCTGGATGGTGCGATTGCCCGTTATTTCGATCAGCGCACCGTAGTCGGCGCCTATCTGGATCCGCTGGCCGACAAGCTGATGCTGATCAGCGCCATCGTGGCGCTGTTCGTCAACGGCAAGGTGCCCCTGTTCCTGTTTCTGGCGGTGATCTTCCGGGATGTCATCATCGTGATCGGAGCCATCCTCTATGAAGTGGTCACGCATAAGCTGGAAATGCAGCCGACGTTTACCTCGAAGGCGACGACCTTTTTCCAGATTGTGCTTGTGATCGTGGTGCTGCTCGTTCCCCTGGTATCCTTGCCCGGCTGGCTGGAGCCCGCCATCATCTGGCTCACCTTCGGCATCACGTGCGTTTCGGGCGTGCAATACATGCTGTTGTGGACGATCAAGGCCGTACGGGCTGTCGAAAAGAGCTGATCCCCGCGCATGCACCAGCAACGATTGAATTGGCTGCTTCCAAACCGGCTGCATGATGATGACTGGGTCCGGCATGCCGGCGTTGAGGATGCCTGCAACCGACTGGCTTTGTGGCTGGTGCATGGGGGACGATTGTGGCTGACGTCCACGGAGGTGTCTGGAAAGTCCTACCTGCTGTCCCTGCTGGCGGCCACACATCCCCAACTCGGGCTGATTTCGGTACGAGCCGGTGATTCGGGACGCGACCTGCAACTGGTCCGCCAATGGCTGACCCAACTCGACAGCAAGGCCTTCTGGGCGGTCGATGTGCAGGCAGAGCCGCTGAACCGCGGCTGCGCCTTCGCGTTGTTTCACCTGCTGGAGCGGGCGCGGGACATGCGCCGGCCGATCGTATTTTCCTGGCGCAGTTCAGGGGCCATTCCCGCCGAGCTTGACAGCCGCTTGAAGGGCATGGAGCGGGTGGTGATGATGGCGCCCCGTCGGGATGAAGATCTGCGTCGTGTGATGCATGCGGTGGCGGCGAACCTGCAATGGGAAATCCCGGATGAGGTGCTGGATGTATTGCTGATACATTTACCCCGCCGGTTGGATGCGCTGCCGCAGATGCTGCGCAGCCTGGAGGCCGACTCCCTGCAGAACGGGAAACGGCTGACCCCGGCCTGGGTACGCAAGTGGCTGGAGCGCACGGAGGCTGATCCGAAGCACTACGAAGGGCCTGCTACGTAGGTGCGCACCCTTTTCAGCCAGCCGGGTAGCCAGCGCTTTTCATGCCTTGCGGGAGGAGAAAGGCGCACCCGCCTATTCAGCACCCATGCCGCCGCATCGGCAAAGGCCGCCCGTGGCGGCCCTTGCCCGGCCATGCGATCCAGTACCTGCAGCAGGCCCCAGCCTTTGCCATGATAACGTTCGGATGGGGAAGTCCCCTCGCCCTTGAAGTTGACATAATCGATCAGCGGATAATAACCACCCGGGGCCTTGGCCAGGCGCAGGAACTGCCGGCGGATATATGAGCGTCGGAGTTTCGGAGCGGCCCGCAGGATACGCGGCAGCGCCCTTTTCATGCGCTCGGCCATGAAAGCGGCCTGTACGGATGTGGTTGACAGCAGGAAGCGGCGTAGTCCGGAGATCCGCGGATCGTGTTGTGCTGCGATCTCGAAGGCATGGCGATCCGACCAGGGGGCCGGCTGGCCGGGGCGCTTTGCCAGCCACGGCGGGAGAGACACACGGTGCGCGCGCATGAAGCGCAATAGGGCGGGAAAGCTTTCATCGAACGGTCCGTGATATCCGGCCGGATACCAGATGAAGTGGCCGATACCCAGTGACGGGAACTGCTCGCCGGCACTCCAGGTGACGAGATTCTCCGCCTTGCCGGCGCACTCATTCATGTAAATGCGTTCGGCGATCGCGTGCCGTTCGGCTGCAGGCAACGGGGGTAACGGTCCTGGGCGGAAAAGCCAGATTCCCAGGCAAAGCATGCCCAGGGAAAGCCCAGCAGCGACAGCGGGGTGATTTATCCTTTCCAAAACCGAAGGGCGATCCCCGTGACGTTGATGGCGATCACTTCCAACAGCAGCGTCGTCACATCGATATGTTTGTAAATGGGAATGCCGTGACCGAAGGCAGAGACAATATCACCGAGGATGAATCCCCAATGCACCTGCCCCAGTACACGGTACGGCGGCAAGAGGATGACGGCAGCAGTGCCGACAATGCTGATCATCAGACCAAGGCGTTTCATCAGGATAAACTCCTGGTGTCAGGGTGACGGATAGCCGCAGATGGGATCGGTGATGACATAGCGAACGGCCGGTTCACGGGTTCAATGATAGTGGCAGAGATAGGAGACCTCCGTTTTCAGGCGCACCCGGAAGCGGGCATTGCCCGGCACCTCGAAGCACTGGCCGGCGGCATACTCGACCCAGTCGGCATCCGGAAGCTTGACGGCCATTGCCCCGGTGGTGATGGCCATGGTCTCGGGTTTGACGGTGCCGAACTCGTATTCGCCCGGCATGATGACCCCCACCGTGGCCTTGCCCTCATCCGACTGGAAGGCGATCGACTTCACCTTGCCGTTGAAATATTCGTTAACCTTGAGCATGCACGCTCCTTCCCATGTTGGTGGGCGATCCGTATGCCAATCCATCCCGCCAGGCGGCCAGAGCGGCCAGGGCCCGTTCCGCAATCTTGCGCCGACGCTCGGATTTGCCAAGCCGGCGTTTTCCCTCGCTGGCCGGTTCCGGGGGCAGCAGGCCGAAATTGATATTCATTGGCTGGAAGTCCTCGCCACGCGTGCCCGAAATATGTCCGAGCAGGGCTCCGTGCGCGGTGGTTCCGGGCGGCGGCAGCGGCGTGTGCCCGCGAGCCATGTCGGCCAGGAAGATACCGGCCATCAGCCCCATCGAGGCCGATTCAACATAGCCTTCGACACCGGTGATCTGGCCTGCGAACAGGATACGCGGTTCCTTCTTCAGGCGCAGGCTTCCGTCAAGCAGCAGAGGAGAGCGGATGAAGGTGTTGCGATGCAGGGATCCCAGGCGGAAGAACTCTGCCTGTTCCAGTCCCGGGATCATGCGCAGCACGCGCAGCTGCTCGCCGTATTTCATCTTGGTCTGGAATCCGACCATATTCATCAGGGATTTGGCGCGGTTGTCCTGCCGCAGTTGGACCACCGCATAAGGTATGTCGCCGGTCACCGGATGCGCCAGCCCCACGGGCTTCATCGGCCCGAAACGGAGCGTATCGCGCCCGCGCGCGGCCATCACCTCGATCGGCATGCAGCCCTCGAAGTACGGCACGTTCTCGAAGCCCTTGAATTGAACCGTTTCAGCTTGCAGCAGGGCATCGACGAATGCCTCGTACTGGTCACGGTCCATCGGGCAGTTCAGATAATCGCCCTGCGAACCCTCGGCCAGGTTCTTGTCGTAGCGGGATTTCCAGTAGGCGGTGTGCATGTCGATGGATTCGGCATCGACGACCGGGGCGATGGCATCGAAGAAACTCAGGTGTTGCTCGCCGGTCAATCTGCTGATGGCCGCGAACAACGCATCGGAGGTCAAAGGGCCGGAGGCGACCAGCACCAGCCCTGTGCCCGGGATTTCCCGCACCTCGCCGGTGACGAGCTCGATCAGCGGCTGGGCGCGTATGGCCGCCGTGACGGTTTGCGAAAATAGTTCGCGATCCACGGCCAGTGCTCCACCGGCCGGTAATCTGGCTTGATCGGCCGCCCGCATGATCAGGGAATCGAGCTGGCGCATCTCCGCATGCAGCAGCCCGACGGCGTTTTCGATATTGTCAGCCCGGAAGGAATTCGAACACACCAGTTCGGCCATATCACCGGTGCGGTGGGCCGGGGTCAGCGTGGATGGACGCATCTCGTGCAGGCGCACGCGGAAGCCGCGACGGGCGAGCTGCCAGGCGGCCTCTGAGCCGGCCAACCCGGCGCCGATGATGGTGATGGGAGATGACGTCTGCATCCGCATCAGGCTACGGACAGCTTGCGAAGCTGCAAGCGTGAGGCTATACCTGCCGCATGTACCGCGTGCTGCTTTTCGCTCTGCTGTTGCTGATTTCCGTGCCGGCCATGGCCGAAGAGCCGAAAGGGACCCAGGTATCCCTGTCGGCCCAGGCTGAGCAGATGCTGCCCAATGACGAGGTTGTGGTGCGCTTGCGCATCGAGGCAGAGGGGCCGAAAGCGGATGCACTGCGCCGGACGGTGAACCGCATCAGCCGGATGGTCAGCGAGCGGCTTCGGCGCGAGAAGCATGTGGTGCAGAGAACGACCGGCAGGCGCATGGAGCCGGTATGGCATTACGACAACGTATCGCACAGGCAAATCAGGGATGGCTGGCGGCTCGTGCAATCCGAACGGGTTACCAGCACCGAGCTGGATGCCGTGCCCGATTGGGTGGATGCGATCGAACAGGCCGGGGCGCATCTGGATGGCCTGGCGTTTCGGGTATCCAGGCAAGCGGAACATGCCGCCCGGGACAGGCTGCGCATGCAGGCCGTGGCGGCATTCCGGGCCCGCGCAGCCCTTACCGCCAAGGCGCTGGATGCGTCCTCGTTCCGGATCCTGCGCCTGAATACGAATGACACGATGCCAAGGCCCATCCAGCCGGTGATGGGGATGGCCATGGCGGCCAAGGCCCAGGCTGCGCCGGCGCTGGAGGCGGGGCAAAGCCGCATTACAGTCAGGGTGTCCGGCGACATCCTGCTGCCCGAGAAGGACTACCCCGTCAAATAAAAGCGAATACGCCCGTATACACGGCCATGCCTAACAGGGTGCGGCCGATTCCAGTTTCAGCAGCCGTGTTTTCCACGCCAGCCCGCCACCGAAGCCGCCTAGGCTGTGCGCTGCCACCACCCGGTGGCAGGGGATCAGGATGGGCAGGGGATTGGCACCGAGGGCCTGACCGACAGCACGCGGCGAGGATCGAAGGTCCCTGGCCAACTCACCGTAGGTCCTGGTTTCTCCCCGCGGGATGGTGAGCAGGACTTGGCGCAGCAGGGCCTGAAACGGAGTGCGCGGGGGTGCGATCGCCGGCAATGGCAGCGCGTGGCCGGTGAAATATGCGCGCAACCACATGGCCACCGGATGGTCAGGCGGGCACTCCTCATGCGGAACCTGCCGGGAACCAAGGCGGATGGCGTGGCAAACGTCCCCCCCATCCAGTTCGAGCACCAGCCGGCCGAATGGTGAATGGTATTGGACGGTGGTATGCGCGGAGCCAGACATGGGTTTCAGCCTAGCAGATTACCGGCATGGAGGTGCGCCATCTAGGCGAGGGCAGAGACAGGAAGTACAATATGCACGCAAATGGGGCGGTAGCTCAGCTGGGAGAGCGTCGCGTTCGCAATGCGAAGGTCGGGAGTTCGATCCTCCTCCGCTCCACCATGTCCCACGTGTAGGAAGGCCGACCATCCAAGTCGGCCTTCCTGTGTCTACCCTGCTCTGAATGATTTCAGAATTGCGTTCTTCCCACCCGCACCCGGCCTTTTGGCGTCGAGAAGATGGCGCCTGCCGAAACCTTGCTTCCGCGGAGCACCAGCACGATATTGTCATCCGCCTCGATGCGCACATCCTCGCCGGGATGGCGGATGCTCTGGCCGCCCACGCGGTCAATCTGGACGATAAAGAAAGCGCCTTGCCCCCGACGCTCGGCTTCACCCACCGTTTCGCCGGCCAGGGCGCTGTCGTTTGCAACCGTGATCGCCTCCATCTCCAGTCCGAATTCGTGCAGGCCGCGCTTGATGTCTCGCAGCTGCGGCGCATCCCCGATAAAGCGCGCCGTCGTCGGGTACAGGATCATCTCGGCGATGCGCTCTGCGCCGATATGCGTGGGCAGAACGACCCTGTCTGCACCGGCGTGGAACAGCTTGCTTTCCGTTGACGGCACCTCACCGCGTGCGATGATTTCAAGATTGCTGTTCAGCTTGCGCGCGCTCAGCGTGATGAAAACATTCGTTGCATCGTTGGGCAGGACCGTGGCGAGCACCTTGGCACGGCTGATACCGGCAGCAGCAAGTGCGCTTTCATCAGTGGCATCGGCGGTGAGGCAGAGGAAGCCCAGTGCCTGAATCTCGGCGCTCTTCCCGCTATCACGTTCGATGATGACAAAGCCGGTACGGGCTGCCTGCAGCTCATGGGCCAATTGTACCCCGATGCGGCCGAAGCCACAGACGATGACGTGATTCTCCAAACGGTCAATTTGTGTTTGCATGCGATCCAGCCCCAACATCCGACGTAATTGAGAGACAGTAAAAACCTGAACGAGCGCACCCGTCAACACGATCATGCCGGTGCAGCCCAATACGATGGTACCGGTGGTCAGGGCGCGCAGATACAGGGTGTTGATCGGGTGCACTTCGTCGTATCCGACCGAAAAGATGGTCAGCGTCACCATATAGGCGGCATCGCCAAGGCTCCATCCGGCGGCGACGTAGCCGATGGTGGCTATGGTGAAAAGAATAACGACGAAGCCCAGAACGATGGCAAGGTTGCGCAGCGGTGAACCAAGAACTACGTCGGCAGCCGACGAGATCGTTTTTCTCGTGTCCATCTTGCCGACCCGATCCCTTCAAGTTTGGCGGTAATGCCGCCTCGATCGTTGCATGTCGCCATATGGCTGTCCAGCGATGATACCGCAGGCGATTGCCCGCATTGCCTGCCGAACACAAGCATGTGAAAACACCCTTGTAAGAATTAGCACCCGGCATGGACAAACCGTTTGACCAAGCATACCAACGACAGGGGAAAACATGCCGAAAATCGAAATCTATTCCGGTGACTACTGCCCATTTTGCCAGAGGGCCAAGGGGCTGCTCACACAGCGTGGCTATGTCTATACCGAGTACAATGTTCAGCTGGATTCAACCAAGCGCGAGGAGATGATGATTCGATCGGTTGGTGCCCGAACCATCCCACAGGTCTTCATCAATGGACGCCATGTCGGGGGGTATGACGCGTTGTATGCCCTGGATCGCAAGGGTGAACTGGCCGATTGGCTGGCAAGGGTCTAACCACCGTCGGTGTGAACGATTAAGCATGCACACGCCTTAGGAGGGGATAGATGCGATCGGGATTTTACCAGGACTTTGCCGGAGAATTGATCGGAACTGCGACCCTCGTTTTTTTCGGCTGCGGTTCCGTTGCAGTGAGCATCTTGTTCTCGGCCAATGCGGGACTGATGCAGATCGCCATGGTCTGGGGTGTGGCGGTGACGCTGGCGATCTATGCCACCAGGCATCTTTCATGCGCCCATCTGAATCCGGCGGTAAGCCTCGCCATGGTGGCCGCAGGGCGGATGCAGGCGTCAAAACTACCCGCCTACCTTGGAGGCCAGTTCCTGGGTGCTTTTCTCGCCGCAGCGCTTGTCTACGTGCTCTTTGCCGATTCCATCGCCCATTTCGAAGCCCTGCACAACATGATCCGCGGCACCCATGATTCCATTCGCACGGCGATGATGTTCGGCGAGTTCTACCCGAATCCCGGTGCCGGCAGCGTGGTATCCATATCCGAGCCAGGTGCTTTCCTGGCAGAAGCCATCGGCACCTTTGCGCTGGTGTTCATGATTTTCAACCTTACCGAAGGCTGCAATCTCGGGCGGCCCGACAACGCATTGGCTCCGTTATTCATCGGTGCTACGGTCACGATCATCATTTCGGTGATCACGCCGCTAACCCAGGCGGGCTTGAACCCGGCCAGGGATCTGTCTCCGAGACTGTTTTCGATGCTGGCCGGCTGGGGTGGAGCGTCCATGCAGGACGCCGGGTTCGGGTCGATCACGGTCTATGTGCTCGGGCCGATTGCCGGAGCCTTGATGGCGGCCTTCGCCTTTACCCGTCTGGTCGAACCGTTGATGAACAACAAGCCCTGTGAATCTTGTGTGTCTAAAGGAGAGGAACATGTCCGCGCTGAGTCATGACAACCTGAAGGAATATTATGGGAAGGTTTTGCAGAAATCGGCGGATTTGAAAACCAACGCATGCTGCTGTGATCCGGATGCGATGGCCTCCGACATCAAGGCGGTGTTGAAACTGATCCATCCCGACATCACCGATCGGTTCTATGGCTGCGGATCGCCGATCCCCCCCTTGCTCGAAGGAAAAACCGTGCTGGATCTCGGCTGCGGTACGGGCCGCGATGCCTATATCCTGTCAAAACTCGTGGGAGAATCGGGCCGGGTGCTCGGCGTGGATATGACGGACGAACAGCTGACGGTAGCGCGTAAGCATATCGGGTATCACATGGAGGCGTTCGGGCATGCAAGAGCCAATATCGAATTCCGGCAGGGCTTCATTGAAGATCTTCAGGAGATCGGCATCGCCGAGAATTCCATCGATGTGGTGGTCTCCAACTGCGTGATCAACCTCTCCCCTGACAAGGGCACCGTGTTCCGGGAAATCTTCCGGGTGCTCAAGCCGGGCGGCGAGCTGTATTTCTCCGATGTGTTTGCGGACCGTCGCATCCCTGAGCATCTGCAGGACGATCCGGTACTGCACGGCGAATGCCTGGGCGGAGCCATGTACGTCGAAGACTTCCGCCGCCTTCTGTTGCGGCTCGGCTGCCCCGATTATCGCACGGTATCGAGGGCCCCGATCACCATCGATAACGCCGAGGTGGAAGAGAAGATCGGCATGGTGGGATTTACGTCCGTCACCGTCCGGGCATTCAAGCTCGATACCCTGGAGGACATCTGCGAGGACTACGGCCAGGTGGCCGCCTATAACGGGAACATCCCCAATCACCCCCACTACTTCGACCTTGATGACCATCACCGCTTGTATACGGGCAAGCCCATGTTGGTGTGCGGCAATACGGCAGCCATGCTCGGCCAGACCCGGTTCGAGTCCTGCTTCACCGTAACGGGGGACCGATCGGTGCATTTCGGTCCGTTCGACTGCACGCCGGCAGCCGATCGGACCCCTTCCGCTGGCGGCGCATGCTGCTGATGCGCAGAAGGTGATCAGCCGCAACTGGATTGCCGCCTACACACGCCATGTCGGTGTGAATCCACGACCGAGGCGATAGCCCGCCCGATTGTCGTGCATGAAGGCACCGGTTTGATCATGCTTCGGGCATGGATTGGGCCCTGTTTCTGTCGGCACTGACCTCGTCCACCCTGCTGCCCGGCAGCTCGGAGGCGTTGTTGGTTTACAGGCTGCATGCGGGCGGCGACCCGTCGGCATTGGTGCTTACGGCAACCGTCGGCAATGTGCTGGGCAGCCTGATCACCTACGGCATGGGCCGGTTGGGCAATGAGGCGGTGCACCGTAAATGGCTCGGGATGGGTGACAAGGAAGTGGCCCGGGCCGAGCGCTGGTTCGGTCGCTACGGGCAGCCCTCGCTGCTGTTCGCCTGGCTGCCGGTGGTCGGCGATCCGCTTTGCCTGGTCGCCGGGCTGCTGCGTAGCCCCGTGGCATGGTTCGTATTGCTGGTAACAGCCGGCAAATTCGGGCGTTATGCGGCCATCGCCTGGCTGACCGCCTGACCGGCGCCAACCTCAGCCGCCATCATCCTCTCCATCCGCCGGTGTGCGCCCCGATGCCCCGGCATCGGTGAGCAGCGCCTCGATCTCTGCCAGTGCGGCGCTGTTGCTGGATTCGATCAGGCCGAGCAGGTAGTTTTCGATCCCGCGCGGCAGCATCTCCGGTTCATCGAGGGCGCCGCGGTTGTAGGCGATCAGGCCGTTCAGAAACTGTTCGAGCTGTGCATCGCCGAGCTGTTCATGGTTCTTGTTGCCGCTGCCGGCCATGAAGCTCTTGATGCGGCTGCTGCTGCATGCCAGTCCTCCAAGCGCGAACACCTCCTGCACCTCGAAGTGCCGCAGGTTGTTGGCGATGATGATCTTCTTGAAGATTCGATTGTTATCCATGCCCGAAGCCTAGCTGCGCAGGACGTTCTCCGACAGCGGCGGTCGCGGGTCTGGTTCAACAATGCCGGAAGCACCCTATGCCTGGGTTTCGCCCATCTCCTTCAGGCAGCGCTGGATCGCCCGTTTCATGGCCTTACCGTCCTGGAAGCGGCTGGCCGGCTTCTTCTGCATGGCCCTGTCCACCAGTCGCTTGATACACGCGGGCAGTTCGGGTCGCAGAGCCGTGATGTCCGGGTGTTTGTCATTAACCACCTGGTAGGAGATGGCGGCCAGGGAATCGCCGTTGAAGGGCTTTTGACCGGACAGCAGCACGAACAGCGTGACGCCGAGCGAGAAGATGTCCGAGCGACCGTCGACGGGTTTGCCGATCATCTGTTCGGGCGACATGAAGCTCGGTGTTCCGAGGATGGTGCCGGTTTTTGTGTGGCCACCCGAGGTGATGCGCGCGATGCCGAAGTCGGTGACCTTGATGGAATGCCCCTGCTCATTGTACATCAGGTTGGCCGGCTTGATATCACGATGCACGATGCCCTGGGCATGGGCGTAATCGAGGGCATCGGCGGCCTGCATGCCGATGTTCAATACGGTGGTGATGGGCAGCAGCTTGCCTTTTTTGATATAGCGGGTGAGCGGCGTGCCCTGGATGTATTCCATGGCGATGAAGGCCAGATCGTGCTCCTCGGCGGCATCATAGATGGTGACGATGTGGGGGTGGTTCAAACGGCCGGCGGCGCTGGCCTCATGGAAGAACCGCTTCTCCGCCTCGCCGACCTCGTCGCCGGCGAATTCTTTGGACAGGGCCATCGTCTTGATGGCAACGGTACGGCCAATCTTGGGATCCTGTCCGAGATAGACGGCGCCCATCGCGCCCTTGCCCAGCTCCTTCTCGATCACGTAGCGGCCCAGCATCGGTTTCTCGCCCCCGCCATCCAGTGCCAGCATGCCGCCGGATGAGGTCTGGAAGCGATCGGTGCCGAGGGCGGCCGACTTGGCCATGGCCCTGGTCTGGGTCAGGCGTGTCGCAGCATCCCTGAACCGAGGCCGGTGCTGCAGGATATGCTGATAGACGGTCTCGGCCGTGTTGAATTTGCGCTTGCGCTCGAAATCCAGGGCCAGATTGTAGAGCAACTCTAGATTGTCGTTGGTGACCGGCAGCTTCTGGAAGCGTTCCAGCGCCATCTCCAGCTTGCCCTGATCCTGCAGGGCCAGCCCAAGCTGCCGGTTGGAGTGGGCGGAATCGGCAAGCTCCCGCAGATGCTGGGCCCGATACAGCCGCAGCATGCCGAGGATGGGAAAGCCGGTGACCAGCAGGGTCAGCGGGGCGCCGGTCTGCAGCCAGAGCTGCCGGCCAAGCAACAGGTACAGCTCCATGCCCACCAGCCCGAAGATCAGCAGCAGCACGGTGACGGAGAACAGGGTCATGCCCAACCGGGGTAGCACGAAGGCAAGCAGCAGCGCCAGCAGCATGAACGTGCCGAGTTCGACCCATGGCAGCGCCGCCGGCCGTCGGTACATGCCCCGGTTGAGGATACTGGCGACGGCCTGGGCCACATGCTCTGCCACATCCATCCGACTGCCCAGCGGCGACAGGTAGCGCATGCCCGATTGCGGACTGACCAGCACGATGCCCCGTCGGAAGACGGACGGGGATACGTGGCCGGCCAGCACGTCGGCGGCGGCATAACGCCTGAACGTCGGCTTGCCGTTTTTCCGCTGGTAATAGCTCGGGAACAGGGTTGGCCGGGAGCTCACGGCTGTCGGTGTCCGGCCGAGGGTGCGGGCTGCCAGCAGCAGCGGCAGGGTCGGCTCACGATGGCCCTGTATCCGCCACCACAGCGGCATGGCACGTACCACACCGTCGTCATCACGCCACAGCGCCAGCGGCGCCTGGCCGGCGGCGGTCTTGGTGAAGTCCGGCATGGGTGGCGAGATCTGGCTTGTCTCCAATGGCACAAGATGGCGATGCAGGCCCCACAGAGCATAGAATCGCGCTGACAGGCCCTGCGCTGCCGTCGTTCCGGCCGGGTTGGATGCCAGGATGACATCCCCGGCCCTATGGATGGCCAGCCGCAGTTCTTCATCGACATCGAGATGCCGCTTGGCCCTGGCGATCATGCCATCGAGCCTGATCGCAGCCCTGCGGGGCAGGCGGGCTCGCGCGATATAGGCATGCATCTCATCGAGGAAGGGAATCGCGGGGTCACGCTGGATCCGGTTCAGGGGCAGCATCAGGGCAATGCTTCTGGGCTTCGCCCGTGCAAGCCGTTCCAGTAGCCGGGCTGCGGTCAGGCGCAGCGCCGCCGGCGTACCGCTGCCCAGATCGATCAGGGCGATGCGCCCGGCTCCGTCGGCATGCCGTTGCTTAAGTCCCTGGCTGAAATCGTACAGGCGTCCATCGATCCAGCGGATTGGCAGCAGACCAGCCAGGTCGGCGAGCAGAATGGCCAGGGCCAGGATCAGCACCACGAACCAGTCTTTTGTCAATATGCGCATGCGCGTTCTTTCCCCCACCCCGTTTGTAATCGTCCGGCTGGGCGGAAACGGTGAGCCCTGCCACAAAATAGCCGGAACGGCGCTTTTAGATCAGCCCAGCATAGCCAGCCAGACGGGCAGGGTCAGCATGGACATGGCGGTGGACACGGTCACGGCCTCGGCATACAGGCCGGAATCGAGCCGGAAACGGTCGCAGAACACCAGGCCCAGCACCATGCTCGGCATGGCCGCTTCGACCAATACCGGCGTGCGCAGCCTGGCCGGCATGCCGACGATATGGCACATGCCCCAGGCGATCAGCGGCATCAGCGCCAGTTGGATCACCAGCGCCGGGAACAGCACCGGGATGCGCCCGGCCCAACCCGACTGCCAGCGCATGGCCATGCCGACCGATACCAGCATCAGCGGTACCACCGCCGATCCCAGCGTGGCCAGGGTATGATCCAGCCATGTTGGCTGGTGGACGGACAGGATACTCAGGATAAGGCCGGCAGCGGCGGCCCATAATGCCGGCACGCGCGCCAAATCCAGGAGCAGATGCGCTGTGCCGGCCTTGGTACCGAAATGCCTGGCGACAAGGACGCCGACTGTGAACAGCAACGGGGTGCTGGCGAGCAGGTCGAACTGGATGGCGACGAACTGTGACCAGGGGCCGAAGGTCTGGGTCAGCACCGGCAGGCCGAGGTAGGTAAAATTGCCGAAGGCGGCGGCGAGCAGTAGCGCCCCGATGGAGGGCTTGGCACGGTGACGGCCGCCCATGAAGGCGCGGACCAGCCTGCCGTTGCCGTAGATCATGGCGGCGGCGAGCAGGCTCAGCAGTACGCAGGCCGCGGCGACGACGGGGATGCGCACGGCATTCAGGTTGACCGGTGTCTGCCACATCACGTGCAGCACCAGCGCCGGCAGGAATACCTGATAGACGGCTTGCGCCAGGTGCGCGCGCACGGTTTCCGCTAAGCTGCCACTGAGAAACAGGCGCCAGCCGATACCGACCAGTATAATGGCAGCCATGCCGAACAGGATGGACAACATGCGGCGGATGTTAGCGGCAGGCGGCTCGGATGACAGCGATTGCTTGCATGCGGGGCCTCGTCCCGCTTCAATGCTCGCATGCTGAACAAAATCCGTCAGGTGGAGGAGCGGATTGCGGGGGTGATGCCTGGGATGCGTCGCCTGCGTTCGCGCTTGTCGGTCTGGGTGCATGAACAGGATACGCTGTACCTGAGCGGTCTGGCGATCCTGGTCGGCATCCTATCCGGTTACGGCGCCCTGTTGCTTCGCTTCGGCATCGAATGGGTGAGCCTGGCATGGACCAAGCAACGCATTTGGGAGAATGCGATGCATACCCTCCCCTGGTACATCTACATCGCCGCACCGGTGCTCGGTGGCCTGGCCGCAGGCTGGATCAACACCCGCTGGCTGCCGGCTGGGCAGGCTCGCGGCGTGGCCGGCGTGCTCGAATCCCTGTCCGAACGCAGTGGGCGCATCGATGGTCGGCATTCATCCAGCGATACCGTCAGTTCCATTCTCGGTGTGGGCAGCGGCGCCAGTGCCGGCCGCGAGGGTCCGACGGTGGCCCTGGGCGCCGCCATTGCCTCCCACATCGGCCAGCGCCTGAAACTGAGCGAGCAGCAGATGCGCACCCTGATCGGCTGCGGCGTGGCCTCCGGCATCGCCTCCTCGTTCAATGCCCCCATCGCCGGCGTGCTGTTTGCGCTGGAGGTGATCCTGGCCGACTATGCGATCAGCACCTTCAGCCCCATCGTCATCTCCTCCGTGATCGCCACGGTGATCACGCGCGCCGAGCTGGGCAATTTCCCGGCCTTCACCATCCCCGAATACCGCCTGGTTTCGGGCTGGGAGATTCCGCTCTATGTCGGCCTCGGCGTTTTCTGCGGCCTGCTGGCCGTTTCCTGGATCAAGATCATGCCGCCGATCCGCCGGCGGCTGGATTCCTTTGTTACGAATCCGGTTTATCGGCCGGCAGCGGCGGGTCTGGTGTTGGGTCTGTGCGCCCTCGTTGTTCCCCAGATCATGTCGGTTGGCTATGGCACCGTCGATTCGATGCTGTGGGAGCGCCTTGACCCGACGCTGCTGCACTGGGCGTTGCCGGTCACCGTGTTCCTGGCGGCGGTGCTTGCGGCCAAGGTGTTTGCCACTGCGCTGTGCGCCGCCGGCGGCTTCGGCGGCGGCGAGATCGGTCCGTCGATCTTCATCGGCGCCACCGCCGGCGCCCTGTACGGGGGCGTGGTCCATCACCTGATGCCGTTCATCTCCGAGACCTACGGCGGCTATGCGCTGGTGGCGGCCGGCGCCATGATGGCCGCCGCCCTGCAGGCGCCGATGACGACGATCCTGATGGTGTTCGAGATGTCCGGTGATTACCACATCATGGTGCCGCTGATGGCCTCCTGCATCGTGGCCACGCTGGTCAAGCGCGCCTTCGGCAACGAATCGGTGTTCACCGAGGTGCTGGAGGCCAAGGGCATCGACACGGCCTGGACGCGGGAGCGCTCCTGGATGCGTGCCGTGCCGGTGCGCAAGATTCCCTGGCGCTCGACGCCGGAGGTGTCGGAGCATGCCAGGCTGGAGGAGCTGAAAAGGGTCTATGTGTCTTCCGGCAAGGGTTGCGTGCAGGTGGTGGATGACGATGGTCTGATGATCGGCATCGTCACCTTCAGCGACCTGCAGCAGTGGCTGCTCGATCCGACGCTGGATCACATCGTGCTGGCCAGCGAGGTGGCCAACCGCAACATCTCGGTGATCTCCGAGGACGGCAACCTGTTGCAGGCCATCAATATGTTCGACCGCGAGAGCTTCGAACAAATGCCGGTGGTGGCCTACGACAACCCCCGCCGCGTGCTCGGCATCCTGTCACGCAATGCCGTGTTCTCGACCTACCATGCGCTGATCGTCAAGCATGGCGAGGAGTCAGCGGGCGAACATGGCTGAATTGAGCCCGGCACAACAGCGCGCCGTGGAGGCTGGCGAAGGGCCGCAGCTGATCCTGGCCGGGGCCGGATCGGGCAAGACCCGCACCATCGTGCACCGCATCGGCCATCTGATCAGCAGCCGACGCATCGCCCCGCACCGCATCCTGGCCGTGACGTTCACCAACAAGGCGGCGGCGGAGCTGAAGCACCGGCTTTCGATGCTGATCGGGGACGATGGCGGCGGCGTGGTGTCCGGCACCTTTCATGCCATTTCCCTGCGTTTCCTGCGCCGCTATGCCGAGCGTCTCGGTTTTCCCCGCGATTTCCAGGTCATCGATGCCGATGACCAGAAGACGCTGGTCAAGCGCCTGCTGAAGGCTCGCAACATCGACAGCGAACGCCTGCATCCGGGCTATCTGCTGGTCTGGATCGAACACTGCAAGCACGCGGGGCTGACGCCGGAACAGGCACCGGAGCAGATGTGGAACGGCATCGACCTCGGCGGGCTGTATACGGAGTACCAGCAGGCGCTCCGAAATCTCGAGCGCATGGATTTCTCCGATTTGATCCTGAACGTGGTGCGCCTGATGCAGGATGCACCGGATGTGGCGGCGGCGCTGGGTTCACGCTTCGACTATGTGCTGGTCGACGAATACCAGGATACGAACCCGGCACAGCACCAGTGGTTGACGCTGCTGTGTCGCGGGCACGGCAACCTCACGGTCGTCGGCGATGATGACCAGTCGATCTACGGCTGGCGGGGCGCGGATGTGCGCCACATCCTCGAATTCGAGCAGGTGTGGCCAGGGGCCGAGGTGCACAGACTGGAGCAGAACTACCGCTCGCACGGTGCCATCCTCAAGCTGGCCAATGCGGTGATCCGCGCCAATCCCGAACGGCACGAGAAACAGCTGAAGCCGACGCGCGGGGCCGGGGAACGGCCGCTCTGGCGCATCTGTCACGACGAATACGACGAGGCGAGAAAGATTCTGGGCTGCCTGGAGGATCGCCACCGCCATGGGGTGCCCTGGGCCGACATGGCGGTGCTGTACCGATCCAACCGCCAGTCGCTGCCGCTGGAGCAGGTGCTGCGCGAGCAGGGTGTTCCGTACCGCATCATCGGTGGCGTTGGCTTCTTCGAGCGTATGGAAATCAAGGATGCGTTGGCCTACTGGGCCATTCTGAACCGCTGTGGTGATCACATGCACCTCTTGCGCATCTGCAATACGCCCAAGCGTGGCATCGGCGCCAAGGGCCAGGAACAGCTGGCCGCGCAAGTGTCCGCCTCCGGCCTGCGCGCCGCCGACTGGCTCGATACGCAGGCTGAGGGCGGAATCGGGCCGGCCGCGAAGCTGGTGGAACTGGCACGTGAGCTGCAGGCGTTGCGCTCGCACATCGAAGACATGCCGGACCGGGGGATGGGCGCCATCCTTGAGGCGGTGGGCTATGACCAGGTGCTGCAGGCGCACGGAGAACTCGAGGCCGAGTCGCGCCGCGAGAATGTGCGTACGCTACAGCAGTATATCGAGATGTCGCTGGCCGAAGGTTTGAGCCCGGTGGAGTTCATGGACCGGGCGGCATTGCTGCAGACTGGTGAGGAACAGGGCGAGGATGAGGAGGAAGGCGTGTCGCTGATGAGCCTGCACCGGGCCAAGGGCCTGGAATTCGATACGGTGGTGCTGGCCGGCGTCGAGGAGGGGCTGTTGCCGCACCAGCGGGCGCTGGACGAGGGTGAGGCCGGGGTAGCCGAGGAGCGGCGGCTTTTGTATGTCGGCATTACGCGTGCGCGCAACCATCTGATGCTGACCTCGGCACGCGTACGCCGCTTCTTCGGCGACATGACCTATCCCCAGCCGAGCCGCTTTCTGCGCCATATTCCGCCGGAGGTGCTGGGCCGCGACGAAGGGGCGGCGATGCCGGCCGCAGTGGCCACCCCGGTGCCCCCGGGGCTCAACCTCGGCGCCGGCGTGCGCCATCCCACCTTCGGCGAGGGCGTGATCCTTGCCTTGGAGGGGGCGGGCGACGCCATGCGCGTCACCGTGCAGTTCCGTCAGGCCGGCATCAAGCGCCTGATGCTGAAGTATGCGGCACTCGAACCGATTTGATTGGAAATCAGGAGTAACCATGACCATTCGCATCTTGCACAATCCCCGCTGTTCCAAATCCCGCCAGGCGTTGGCGTTGCTGCAGACGCAGGGCATTGAGCCCGAGGTCGTCGAGTATCTGAAGACGCCACCCGATGCGGTGGAGCTGGATCGCATCCTCAAGGCGCTGGACATGGAGCCCGAGGCGCTGATGCGCAAGGGAGAGGATGTCTACAAGGAGTTGGTCAAGGGCAAACGGCGCAGTCGCGCCCAGCTGATCGATCTGATGGTGCGCCATCCGATCCTGATCGAGCGCCCCATTGTCATCAACGGCGACAAGGCCGCCCTCGGCCGTCCGCCGGAGGCCGTACTGGCCATCCTGTAGCAGGCGGGTCTAGCCGGCCGCCTCCAGTTCCCGGGTGGTCGATTCGATCTCCATCTGCAACCGCTGCAGCAACTCGCCGCGCTTGGTGGCCTGGACGTCTTCGGCGGAGATGTAAGGCAGAAACCGCACACGGATGGTGCCCGGGCGCTTGACGAAGCCGTGCTTCGGCCAGTGCTGGCCGGCATTGTGCGCCATCGGCAGGATGCCCACCCCCGCCTGCTGGGCCAGCATGATGCCGCTGGCTTGGTACTGGCCGCTTTCGCCCGGTGTCGAGCGCGTGCCCTCCGGGAAGATCACCACCCAGCGCCCCTGTTCCAGGAAGCGCTTGCCCTGCGTCAGCACCTGCTTCAGTGCCTCGCGCGGCTGACTGCGCCGGATGGCGATGGCGTTCAGCGCCCACAGGGCCCAGCCAAAGATCGGGATGTAAAACAGTTCGCGCTTGAGCACCCAGACGAAGGGAGGGATCAGGCGGGGCATGGCGATGGTCTCGAATGCCGACTGGTGCTTGGACATGACCACGCAGGGGATATCCGGCAGCTGTTCGCGGCCTTCGATGACCACGCGCACGCCGCAGATCAGGCGCAGCGAGCCAAGGATCAGGGCGGTCCACGCCCGCCCCCAGAACCAGGCGGCCGCGAAGCCGAACGGACGGGAGGCGATCAGCAGCAAGGAGAATACGCCGGTGAGCAGGAAGAACACCCCATTGAACAGCGTGGAGCGGATCAGCTGCATGTTGCCTCCTGCAGCAAGGTGCCGACGGCCGCGGCCAGATCATCGTAGACGCGGATGTCCGGTACCAGGCGCCGGGACTTGGACAGGATGGTCTGAACATCTCCATAACCGGTGCGTACCAGCACCGGACGGACGCCGACGGCCACTGCCGCCTCCACGTCGCGCGCCGAATCGCCGACCATGATCGTGTCTTTTGCGTCGGTAATGCCCAGCGCCTGCAACGCGTCGATCAGCAAGCCAGGCTTGGGCTTGCGGCAGTCGCAACCATCCTCCGGTGCATGCGGGCAGTAGGCGGTGTGGGCGATGCGGCCGCCGGCCGCCTCGACGGCGGCGATCATCCGATCGTGGATCGCCTGCATCGTGGCGGCATCGAACATGCCTCGGCCGAGCGCCGACTGGTTGCTGACGATGGCCACGGGAATGCCGGCATGGGTCAGGGCGGCGATGGCCTGCAGGCTGCCGGGAATCGGCCGCCACTGCTCCGGGGTCAGGATGTAATCCGGAGAATCGAAGTTGATCACGCCATCGCGGTCGAGCAATACGGCTTTCGGTCTGTGCATGGCGGAACGGTACGGTCAGACTGTCCCAAAGAAAAGTGCTGGGGTGTCAGCGCTCGGCACGGCCCTTCTCTTTTTCCCTCGTCTCCCGACGCTTCTTCGAGCGCTGCAGGCGCTGCTGATGCATTTCCTTGGTTTCCCTGAAGCCGTTCATCTCGAAGGCACGACCGTAGGCGTTCAGCGCCCCCATGCCCTGGAAATGGCAGGTGCGGCAATCGGCGTGAATCTGGCGCGAAAAGGCCGGGATCGCTTGCACCTTCGCGGGCACGATCAGCGACCATCCCAGGCCGAGGATGGCAGTGGCTCCGGCAAGGCGGGTGCGCATCGTCACGGCGCCAGACGCTGCCCGATGAAAATCACCGATGCCGGCTGCTGCGAATCGGGATGTACCGGTTCGCGCAACTCGATGAGCCGGAAGCCGTAATCCGCGAACAGCCGTGTCCAGCTTTCCAGCGTTCTGAAATACCACGGCGCAGGATCGGAGAAAACGGCACCGAACCCGGACCACGAACCCTGCCGCCAGCCATCCCGGTACGGCAGCTCGCCGCATGCCATGGCTGGATGCAGCGTCTGCACGATCAACGAGCCGCGCGGGTTCAGCAGCGACGGCGCGGCCGCGAATACACCCTCGACCGATTCCCTGCCGAGCAGCGAGAAGTTGCAAACGATCGCATCGACCGAAGTCACAAGCTCGCCGGCCGCGATCTGTTCGTAGGACAGCACGCGAAAATCCCCGCCCCCCGCCTCTCGAGCTGCTTCGATGAGCTGATCGATGGCGTCCACGCCTTTCGCTTCGATGCGGTGCCGGGCCAGTTCGCGCACGAGCCATCCCTCGCCGCAACCAACATCGAGCACCGAGCGCGGTGAACAGTCGAGGATCGCATCGACGATCGCCTGATCGGTCACCAGTCTGCGACTATCGATACGCCCCTCACGTACCGCAGCGGTCCACGGCACGGCATTCTTCCCCCACGATTCGAGGATTTTTTCGTCACTCAAAGGACACGCGTTCATTCGGCCTCCGGTCGGTCGGTAAGCCAGCATAGCAAAGCGCTATAGGCAGCAACAGAAAGGGGTGCCCAAGCGCCCCCCGCATAACCGCGGGCGGTTCCGTTCGATCAGTTGAAGATCGGGAAATGGGCGCTGGAGGCCATGAAGAACAGCATCGGGATCGATAGCAGGACATTGCTGCGGCTGGCGATCAGGGCACGCCTGCCGGCGGCGGCCTTCGCCTCGGCCCCGGCCGCGACAATGCCGAGCACCCGTTTCTGCGCCGGCCAGATGATGAACCAGACGTTGAACCACATGATGATGGCGAATGTGGCGCCGATGCGGATATCCCAACCCTCGGCATGCGTTGCGGCCAGGTGCATGTAGAGGATGCCGCCGAACAGCAGCGTAAACATCGCCGCCCAGCGGAACCACCACAACGCCCGGAATGCAAAACCGCCTTCCTTGAACAGTTCGGCCTTGGTCTCGGCCGAGAAGGAGGCCATCGCCGGTGCCTGCACGAAGTTGAAAAAGTACAGCAGGCCGACCCAGGTGATGCCGGCCAGGAAGTGGCCCCAACGGGCCAAGTCGTAGATGTCGGGAACGGCGCCGCTATGGGCGATGCCGATGCCGATCAGTACCGCGGCAAGGATGAATCCGGCGGCAATGGTCAGCCGGTGGTCGGTCAGCAGTTTCATGTTGTCTCCTCTCCTGAAGGCGGATGCACGGGGAATGATTGGCCGGCAAGGTGAAGAGTGCATGAAAAAGAGCGGCCCGGAGGCCGCTCTTTTTCATCGCGCAAAGCCGGGCTCAGCCGAAGTTGGCGGCAGCGAACTCCCAGTTTACCAGCTTCCAGAAGGCCTCGACATATTTCGGCCGTGCGTTGCGGTAGTCGATGTAATAGGCGTGCTCCCAGACATCGCAGGTCAGTACCGGCGTGACGCCATCGGTGATCGGGCAGCCGGCATTCGAGGTGTTGACGATGGCCAGCTTGCCCGCGGCGTCCTTGACCAGCCAAGTCCAGCCGGAACCGAAGTTCGTGGCAGCGGAGGTGGAGAATTTATCCTTGAAGGCATCGAAGCTGCCGAAGGTATCGTCGATGGCCGAAGCCAGCGCACCCGTGGGGGAGCCTCCACCGCTGGGAGACAGGCAATTCCAGTAGAAGGTGTGGTTCCAGACCTGCGCGGCGTTGTTGAACAGGCCGCCGCTCGCACTCTTGATGATCTTTTCCAGCGACTTTCCGGCATTGTCCGTGCCCTCGGTCAGCTTGTTCAGGTTGGCGACATAGGTGCTGTGATGCTTGCCGTGGTGGTATTCAAGGGTTTCGGCCGAGATATGCGGCTCCAGAGCATCCTGGGTATAAGGCAGTGGCGGCAGTTCGAAAGACATGGGGGTTCCTCCTTATGGGTAGCGGGTATTGTAGACCACTTCATTCCAGTTTGTTCAAGGGTTGGGTCGAAGTCGGTTTGGATCAACCATTAATAAAATACGGATAGAGTCAAGCCGCTTGCACGACGCTAGGGTTTGGCATACTACTAGCGCCTGCCATGCGGCTGCAGCAAGGGAGTGACGGATGGACACGTCGAAGAACAAACAGCGCTGGAAACCGGGCAAGAGGGACGCGATCTTCCTGGCCCTGGTCGGGGCGGTGGTGCTGACCCTGGTGTTTACCAGCAGCAAAAAGACAACCAAGCCGACCCCGGACGATATGGTGCACCGCACGGCGACCTCGCGTGCCCAGTGCATGCATTGCCATGGCCCCAACGGCGTGCGTCCGCAGCCCAAGGGACATATCAAGGGCGGCCAATGTTTTCTGTGCCACCTGCAACCCAAGGACTGGAAAGGGCCGGTAAAGTAGATGCGTACGATCGGCGTCAGCGCCAAGCCACATGATGAACGGGCCAAAGCCATGGCCTGCGAGCTGATCGACTGGCTACGGCAGCAGGGACGTCAAGTGCTGGTTGACAGCACCGTACCCGGATTCGACGAGCTGCCGCTGGTTGAGATGCCGAAACGGGTGAACCTGATGGTGGTGTTGGGTGGCGACGGTACGCTGCTGCACGTGGCGCGGCGCTTCATCGGCCATGATACGCCGATCCTCGGCATCAATCTCGGGCGCCTCGGTTTCCTGACCGAAGCCGCCGCCGGCAACATGCGGGAGGTGGTGGAGCAGGTGCTGGCAGGCCATGCCAAGATCAAGACGCATTTCAGCCTGCAGGCGCAGGCCTGGCGTGACGGCCAGGCACTGGACTCGGGCCATGCCATCAACGATGTGGTGCTGCAGCGCAATGTGCATCCGCGCATGATCGAGTTCGAGATGCACGTGTTCGGCCATTTCATGTTCCGGCTGCGCGCCGACGGCCTGGTGCTCGCCACCCCGGCCGGCTCTACCGCCTATGCCCTGTCGGCCGGCGGCCCCATCGTGCATCCGGAGGTGGCGGCGATCAGTGTGGTGCCGATCTGCCCGCATGTGCTGTCCAATCGCCCGGTGGTGCTGCCCGCCTCCGCCAGTATCGAGCTGATCCTGACCGACAGCCCGGAACCAGCGGCGCTGAATCTCGACGGACAGGTGCATCACGAACTGTGCGCCGGTGACCGCATCCAGGTGGACCGTGCCGGCACGGTATCGCTGGCCTATCTACCGGAGCGGCATTATTTCGAGGTGCTGCGCTCCAAGCTGTTATGGGCCGGCCACGCCCAGGAATAGACACAGCCTGCTCTGATGCTGAGCGAACTGCTCATCCGCGAATTCGCGCTGATCGACGAGGCGAGCCTGAGCCTGGGCCCAGGCATGACCGTATTCACCGGAGAAACCGGCGCCGGCAAGTCCATTCTCGTCGATGCCCTGGGGGCGGCCTTCGGGGCCCGGGCCAGCCAGGAATGGGTGCGCTATGGCGCCAAGCAGGCCGAGGTGGTGGCCACCCTGAACTGTGACGATGCCCGCCTGGTATCGCTGCTGGCGGAGCAGGCCATCGAAGCCGATGAGGCGCTGATCCTGCGCCGCGTCATCAAGGCCGACGGCAAATCCAGCGCCTATGTCAACGGTACACCGGCGCCGGTGCGCCTGCTGCAGCAGATCGGCGATTTGCTGCTCGACCTGCACGGCCAGCATGAACACCAGGCGCTGCTGCGTCCGGATTTCCAGCGCCAACTGGTCGATGCCCGCCTGCCCGACGGCCTATGCCGGACGGTGGCAGCGGCTTATGAGCGCTGGCGCCAGACCGGAGAACGACTGGCGGCGCTGCAGGCCGAGCGCTCCGACAGTGGGCGCCAGGAGCAATGGATGCGCGATGAGCTGGCTCGCCTGGCCGAGATCGGCGTCGAGCAGGGACTGGTGGAGACGCTGCAGGCCGAGGTGGATCAGGGCCGGCATTTCGCCCAGATCCAGGAGGCAGCGACCCGCGCCCTGGCATTGCTGGAGGACGGCGATCCGGATGCGCGCGCGCTTCTGGCCGGAGCCCGGCACGCCCTGTCCGACGTGGCCGACTACCAATCTGAATTGCAGGAGGGCATGGAACTGCTTGACCAGACCGACGCGCTGCTCGGCGAGGTGGCATACCGGTTGCGCCATGCCATGGATGCCTCGTTCGACGAACAGGCTCTGCGTGTTGCCGAGACGCGCCTGATGGATATGCACGATGCCATGCGCCGGCACCAGACCGACGAGGACGGACTGCTCGCCCGGATGCGCGAATGGGAGGAGGCCCTGTCCCGGCTGGATACGGCGGGCTGGGATGAGGAGGGCCTGCGCGCAGAGCAGGCGGCGGCGGCGGCCGAGTACGGGCAGGCGGCAGCGGCGCTGAGCGCGGCGCGCGGTAAGGCGGCGGCGGAACTGGCCGCGGAGCTGCGGCCATTCCTCGATCGGCTGGCCCTGAAGGGTATGCAGGTGCGCATCGACGTGGAGCCCGGAGATGGTGGGGCCGCGTGGAGCGCGCAGGGGTTAGATGCGGTGCGTTTCATGGCTTCGTCGAATCCGGGCGAGCCGTTCCGGGAACTGGCGGCCATCGCCTCGGGCGGTGAGATGTCGCGCTTCGTGCTGGCCCTGAAGGGATGCGGCGCATTGGCGCAGGCCCCGCATGTGGCGGTATTCGACGAGGTCGATGTCGGCATCGGCGGCGAAACGGCCTGGTGCG
>Ga0307440_1000022_pt1 | contig 59673 bp, 57 predicted proteins | sample SalMarWE160410MG_FD_202150 | JGI IMG/M metagenome (GOLD analysis project Ga0307440, IMG submission 202150) | Salt marsh sediment microbial communities from the Plum Island Ecosystem LTER, Massachusetts, United States - WE1604-10 | ecosystem: Environmental > Aquatic > Marine > Intertidal zone >...
CCCCGCGCCCGACCCTTCCCTCACCCTATTCATCCCGTTCCCTCGTCCCTTCGTCTCACGCGCACGCTCCGGGGCCTCAGCCTTTGCAACCTTCGCCTCGTAGACGTCGTCCAAGGGCCATATGCAGGAACCCGGACCTGGACCTCACCCACGGAGCTGGATGATGCCGCTTCTCTCTCGCCTCACGGGCGCTCCTCGAGCCTCGAGAGGGGGCCCGTGGCGCGGCGCCGCCGGGCTCCTGGCGCTGCTGCTGGGCGTGACGGGCGCGGGACCGGCCCGGGCCCAGTCGGCGGGTCCCGATGGACCCGCCGCGACGCGGCCCTCGATCCGGGCCGTGCGCCTCCACGAGCCCGTGAAGCTGGACGGGCGGCTGGACGAGGCCGTGTGGCGGACAGCGCCCGCCGCCACCGGGTTCCGGCAGACCCAGCCCGATCCCGGCGTGAAGGCCACGCAGCGGACCGAGGTGAGGTTCGCGTACGACGATCAAGCGCTCTACGTGGGGGCCCGCATGTACGATTCGCTGGGCGCGGCGGGCGTCCGCACGCGCCTGGTGCGCCGCGACGCCGACATGGAGAGCGACGAGCTCTCGATCCTCTTCGACACCTTCCACGACCACCTGGGCGAGACCGAGTTCGACATCAATCCGTCCGACGTGCGCGGCGACGCGCTCGCACTGGGCGGGAGCAACCTGGACGCCTCCTGGGACCCCGTGTGGCGGGCCGCGACGACCGTGGACTCGCTGGGCTGGACGGCCGAGCTCCGGATCCCGTTCTCGCAGCTCCGCTTCCCGCCCGACTCGGTCGAGACGTGGGGGCTCCAGGTGGTGCGCTTCGTCGCCCGGCTCAAGGAGCGCTCGGAGTGGGCGTTCTGGCCCATCGACCAGGTCGGCGGGCCTTCGAGGTTCGGGCACCTGGCCGCCCTGCGTCCGCCCGCGACCCACCGTCCGGTCGAGCTGGTCCCCTACGCGGTGGCCAGCTCGGCCAACCGGCCGATCGCGGACCCGGGAGATCCCCTGGCTCGCGCCCACGCCGCCGACTACCGGTTCGGGGCCGACGTCGACTATCAGCTCGGCCCCAGCCTGTCGCTCTCGGCCACCGTCAACCCGGACTTCGGCCAGGTGGAGGTGGACCCGGCCGTCGTGAACCTGAGCGCGTTCGAGACCTTCTACCCGGAGAGGCGTCCGTTCTTCGTGGAGGGCTCGGACCTGTTCAGCTTCGGGGGGTTCAGCTGCTTTTTCTGCAGCAACGTCTCGAGCCTGGACCTGTTCCACTCGCGGCGGATCGGGCGCAGTCCCCGGGGCGCTTCCCTCGCGGAGGATGCGGGCCAGTACGCCTCCGTTCCCGAGAACACCTCGATCCTCGGCGCGGTCAAGCTGACGGGCCGCCAGTCCGGTGGGCTGTCGGTGGGCGTCCTGGACGCGGTCACGGCGCGCGAGCGGGCCACCGTGGTCTCCTCGTCGGGCGAGCGCTTCCAGCAGCCGGTGGCGGCCCCGACCAACTACTTCGTGGGACGGGCGAAGCGCGACTTCGCCGGGGGCAACCTCGTGGTCGGGGGCATCCTCACGTCGGTGCTGCGCGGCATGAGCGACCCGGGCCTCGAGTCGCTCCTCCCCCGGCACGCCGAGACGGCGGGGCTGGACGCGCAGTACTGGTGGGGCGGGAAGACGTACCGGGTGCGGGCGCAGATCGCCGGGAGCGGCCTGTGGGGGGATACCGCCGCCATCCGCCGCGAGCAGGAGTCGAGCGCGCGCTACTTCCAGCGCCCGGACCGGAAGGGGGGCGGCAACGGGCTGTTCTCCGACGCCTTCGACCCCACGGCCACCTCGCTGCGGGGCTGGGCCGGCCACGTGCGGGTCGCCAAGGAGTCGGGCGAATGGCTGTGGGAGACGGGGCTCAACGTGCGCAGCCCCGGGTTCGAGTCCAACGACCTGGGCTTCATGAACCGCGCGGACTACTGGTGGATGAACGCGAACCTGTTCCGCCACCTGACGACGCCGACCTCCTGGTACCGGACGTTGAGCTTCATCGCCGGGGGTCAGCAGGAGTACGATTTTGAGGGCAACCTCACGTACCGCGACCTGCACGGCTTTGTCGGGCTCACGACCCTGAACTACTGGGGCGCGAATGCCTTCGTGATCCACTCGCCGTCGACCTTCGACGACGGGCGCACGCGGGGCGGGCCCGTCGTCAAGGTCCCCGGTTACACGTACTACAGCCTCCAGCTCAACACCGACAGTCGGAATTCACTGGTGGTGGGCCTGTCGGGAAACCTCACCGACCGGGCCGTAGGTCCCCCCTCCTACAGCGCCTCCCTGTCGCTGCGCTTCAAGCCGGCCTCCAACGTGTCGCTGTCGGCGGGCCCGGCCTACCGGCGATCCACGTCCCCCGTGCAGTATGTCACGGCCGTACAGGACCCCACGGCGAGCGCTTTCTACGGCACGCGGTACGTGTTCGCGGACCTGCTCCAGCAGCAGTTCTCCATGGAGACCCGGGCCAGCATCACGTTCACGCCCGACCTGTCGCTGGAGGTCTACCTGCAGCCGCTCGTGTCCGGCAACCGGTTCTCTTCCTTCAAGGAGTACGCGGCGCCCCGTAGCCTCCGGACCCTGGCGTACGGTCGGGACGTGGGGACGATCTCGACCACGACGTCGGCCTCGGGCGGGCGCGAGTACTCGGTGGACCCGGACGGGTCGGGGCCGGCTCGGCCCTTCTCGTTCGACGACCCCAACTTCACCCTCCACTCCCTGCGCGGCAACGCGATCCTCCGCTGGCAGTTCCGGCCGGGCTCGACCCTGTACCTGGTGTGGACCCAGGACCGGAGTGGCACCGCCGCTACGGGAAGCCTGGCCCTGGGGCCCGACATCGGCCGCATCTTCGACCGTCCCCCCGCCGACACCTTCCTGGCCAAGATCACCTGGTGGACGGCCTTCTGAGACGGTAGCTCGTCGGCGCCGAACGTCCGTTCGTCGACGGACGGGTGTCGCGGGCGCCCCTGCGCCCGACATTCTGGCGGTTCGCACGGGCGTCGACGGACGGCGCCCCCACCCCGTGGACCGCGTCCGGGAGGTTCGATCATGCCTCGATGGGAGTTGGCCGCGCTCGTCCTCCTGCCGCTCGTCACGTCCGGGGCGCCGCGCGGGGGGTCGGCCCCGGGCGCTCCGTCCGCCCGCTCGGACACGATCGCCTCCCGGTGCCGGGCTCCGGAGCGACGCCAGTTCGACTTCTGGGTGGGCCGCTGGACCGTGACCGACACGGCTGGACGGGTGGTGGGTCGCAGCGAGATCACGCCGGTTTCGGGCGGGTGCGGCATCCTCGAACACTGGATGGGGCGGGACGGTGTGGGCGGCAGGAGTCTCAACGCCTACGATCCGAGCTCGGGACACTGGACTCAGTTCTGGGTGGGCGAAGGGGGGCTCGTACTCCACCTCAGCGGCGCGCTGCGGGGCTCCTCCATGGTGCTCTCGGGCCGGCGCACCGGACCCCGGGGCGAGGTGCTCGACCGGATCACCTGGACTCCCACGCCGGACGGCGGGGTGCGGCAGCGGTGGGAGGTGTCGGTGGACGGCGGGTCCACCTGGAAGATGGCGTTCGACGGCCGCTACCGGCCTTCCTGAGCGCGCGGGGGGGGAACGGCCCGGCACGGCTCGACGGCCCGAGGGCTGGCGGGGAGCGCCCCTCGAACCGTATCCTCGTGAGGTTTAGGGCCCGGCCCGAAGAGCGGGCCGCGAGCCGCTCACCGTGCCACTGGCCGTGAATGCGCTGATGTCCCCGGGTTCCCGAGGATCGGCCCCGCCTCCGGGCCGGAAGGTCGAGCGCGGCGACGAGTCCCGTCGCCTGGTCGTGTGGATTCTCCTGGTGCTGGGAGGCGCCACCGCGCTGGGCCTGGTGGCCACCGTGCAGGCCTTCTTCGGGATGCCCTCCCGGGAGCCGATCTCCTTCTGGGAGATGACCAAGTACTGGCTCCCGGACTACTACCTGTGGGCCGCTCTCGCACCGCTCATCCTGTGGCTCGGCCGGCGCCTCCCGCTGGAGCGGCGCCACTGGGCTCGAAACCTGGTGCTGCACGTGGCGGCCGCCGCCGTCCTCCTGCAGGTCGAGCTCCTGCTCTCCTGCTGGATCATCTCGATCATCGCGATGGTCCCGCCCCGGTACAGCGGATTCTGGGATTACTACACGACGATCGCACGCAGCTACTTCCTGTGGGGGCTGATCATCTACCTCTTCATCCTCGCGGCCGGCCAGGCGTACCACAATTACCGCCGGCTCCGCGAGCACGAGGTGGAGGCCGCGGACCTCCGCAGTCGGGTCGTGGAAGCCCAGCTCCGTGCGCTGAAGATGCAGCTCCACCCCCATTTCCTGTTCAATACCCTGCATTCGATCGGGTCACTGGTTCGGACAGGCGAGCGTGACCGTGCCCTGGGCATGCTGGCCGGGCTCGGGGACCTTCTGCGCTACTCGCTGGAGAACGAGGAGCGTCAGAAGGCCCCGCTTCAGGAGGAGATGGAGTTCCTGCGCCGCTACCTGGAGGTGGAGCAGATGCGCTTCTCGGATCGGCTGCGGGTGCGCTTCGACGTGGATGAGGAGGCCCTGCTCGCCGCCGTGCCCAACATGATCCTGCAGCCCCTCGTCGAGAACGCGATCCGCCACGGCGTGAGCCCACACGCGGGCAGCCGCGAGGTGTCGGTGGTTGCGTGCCGGTCCGACGGACTCCTGCGCCTCAAGGTCGAGGACGACGGCCCCCTCCCGCAGGCCGGGTGGAAACCCAACGAAGAGTCGGGCGTCGGGCTCCGCAACGTGCGCGAGCGGCTGATGCGCATGTACGGCGACGAGGCCCGGCTGCACGTGGGCCCGGGCACCCGGGCGGGGGTCGTGTCGGTGATCGAGCTGCCGTGGACCCGGTGGAGGGAGCCGTCGTGAAGGCCATCCGCACCCTGATCGTAGACGATGAGCCGCTCGCGAGGGAGACCCTGCGCGTCCTGCTGAGGGCGGACCCGGAGGTCGACGTGGTGGGGGAATGCCGCTCGGGGCCCGAGGCGGTGGACCGCACCCTCGAGCTCGAGCCGGACCTGGTCTTCCTGGACATCCAGATGCCGGAGATGGACGGGTTCGACGTGCTGGAGACGCTGGCCGTCGAGGGGGTCCGCATCCCGACCATCGTGTTCGTCACCGCATACGACCAGTACGCGCTGCGCGCCTTCGAGGTGCACGCCCTGGACTACCTGCTCAAGCCGTTCGACGACGAGCGCTTCGAGCGCGCTCTCGAGCGGGCCAAGCTGGAGCTGTCCCGGCGCCAGGACGCCGCCATGGCGTCGCGGATCGAGGCCCTGCTGGCCGACCATCGGGCCGCCGCCGAGGGGGAGGAGAGCGCCGTCGGGGAGGAGCGCGAGGGGCCGGTCGAGCGCTTCGTCGTGCGCTCCTCGGGCCGCATCCACTTCGTGGATGTGGGGGAGGTGGACTGGGTCGAGGCGGCGGGCGACTACGTGCGGCTCCACACCGGGGAGCGCTCGCACCTCATGCGGGAGACGATGAAGGAGCTGGAGGACAGCCTGGACCCGGACGTCTTCGTCCGGATCCACCGATCCACGATCGTCCGCATCGGCTTCGTGAAGGAGATCCGCACGACGGGCACGGGCCAGTACGTCGTCCTGCTGGAGGACGGGACCCGCCGCAACCTGAGCCGAAGCGGACGCCGACGCCTGGAGGAGGTGCTCGGCCGCGCCCTGTGAGCGGGCGGCGAGCGCGGCCGGCGCCTCGTCCTAGGTCTCGGCCACCTCCGTGAAGCGCCGGCCGGTTCGCCCGGCGGACGCCGCCGCCCCCGCCGTGGCCTCTTCCTCACCGGCGCTCTGGCGCCGGAGCCGCGCTAGGCCGTCCACGCCGGCCGCCAGGCTGGCGAGCCCGATGACCGGCGGGACCTGAACCGCCTGCAGCACGAGTCCGGCCAGGATGGCGGACGAGGGATCCACACCGAAGGGCGCCAGCCCCACGACCAGGGAGGCCTGGAACACCCCCACGTTGGCCGGCGTGAGTCGCAGCACGCCGCCCAGGTTGGCGGCCAGCAGTGCGGCGAACGCCGCCTCGGGCGACGGGGTGACGTGCGTGGCGGCGAGCACCAGCGCGTAGGTGGCCCACTGCGCCCCCCAGTTGACGAGCGCCAGGGCGACGGCCTCGCCGAACGGCCGGCGGCCGACGGTCCGCATCGCGTCCACCATCCGGGACGGAAGGTGTCGGCGTAGCCGCTCGGCCACCGGCGGCCGCCGCACCGCCAGGACGACCACGACGCCCGTCGCCAGCAGCGCCCCCGCGACCAGCCCCGCCCGGGCCAGGAAGGAGGGAAGGGGGAAGGCCAGGAAGGCGACGGCGATCACGATCCCGAGAGCGACGGCCTCGGCGAGGCGCGCGGCCGCGACCGAGATGGCCGTGAGGCCCACCGGGATCTTCTCCTCCTTCGCCAGCGCTCGAACCCTCGCCGCCTCGCCCACGAGGGCGACGGAGACGTCGCCGACGGCGGAGCCCAGGAGGTTGGCTCGCTGGACGTTCATCCAGCCGGCGTTCGTGTTGGGCCGCAGGAGCCGGTGCCAGCCCCAGCCCTTGGCGATCAGGGACAGGAGGTTCACCAGCAGGGCGCCGGCGAGCAGGAGCCGGTTCGTGTTCAGCAGCGCCGCCCCCGTGCGCGCCCACGGGAAGTGGAGTCCCACCCGGAGAGTGAAGGCCGCCAGGAGCGCCAGCGCGCCGATCCGGAGCCAGCGGCGCCACCCCGCGGCGACCGGTTGGGCCGGGGCGGACCCGCTCACGCGAGCAGCTCCGCGAGGGGCCGGACCGCGTAGCCGTCCTGCCGCAGGTCGTCCAGGATCCCGGGCAAAGCCTCGGCGGTCTGCGAACGATCGCCGTCGGGATCGTAGCCGTCACCGTCGTGCAGGAGGAGCACGCTTCCGGGCCGCATTCCGGATCGGGCCCGGCGCCGGATCTCGTCGGCGCCCGGACGGTCGGAGTCCCACACGCCGAGCGTCCAGCCCACCAGCGGGCAGCCCATTCTCCTCAGCGTGCGGTCCACGAACGGGTTCCGGTGCCCGTGCGGAGCGCGGAAGGCCTCCGGCTCCACTCCGGCGGCATGCGCCACCGCCCGGTGGCCCTCGCCGATCTCGCGGCGGACCGTCGCCGGCCCCAGGAAGGTGAGCTTGCGATGCGAGTAGGTGTGACTGCCCACCAGGTGGCCCGCGGACGCCACCGCCCGAGCGAGATCGGGGTGGCTCTCCGCGTAGCGTCCCACCATGAAGAAGGTGGCCGGGGCTCCCTCGCGCGCCAGCGTGTCGAGGATCGAGGGCGTGGCCCGGGGGCTGGGACCGTCGTCGAAGGTCAGGTATACGGAGCGCCCATCCGGGGCCCCTCGGCCCACGACGGGGCCGAACAGTCGTGCATTGGGCAGCAGGGCTCCGGCGGCCAGCCCCCCGGCGCCGAGCACGCCGCACGCCCCCGCCAGCGCCCCGATCACCGGGCGACTCGTCGATACGTCTCCAGGACCCGCTCCGCCACGCCCGACCAGGCGAACGCGGACGCCCGCTCCAGGGCCCGGCCCCGCATGCGGGCCCGCTGTGGGACGTTGGACAGGAGGTCCACGATCGCGTCCGCCCACGCGGCGGGCTGGTCCGGTTGCAGGAGCCGGCCGGCGCCGGACTCCCCCATCACGAACCGGTGCCCGTCCAGGTCAGCGGCCAGCACGGGCGCCCCGCAGGCCATGGCCTCGAGCAGCGTGATGCCGAACGAGGCCCGTCGGGTCGGCGCCAGGTAGAGGTCCGTGCCGCCGTAGTAGTCGGGCCGTTCGCGATAGATGCGGCCGACGAAGCGCACCGAGGACCCGAGGGGGGCGGCCAGGCGCTCGTAGTGGGCGCGCAGGGGCCCGTCGCCGACCACGGTCAGCACCGCATCGGGGTAGCGCCGCGCCACCCGGGGCATGGCCTCGAGAAGGGTCTCCAGTCCATTGCGCGGATCGAGACGGCCCAGGAACAGGAGGCGGGGGGGGTCTTCGGGCCCGAGGGGGCCGGGCGGCCGTCCATTCGGATGGAAGTAGCGGACGTCGACGCCGTTGGGGATCACCTCGAACTCCGCCTCGAAGTAGCGGTCGTGGGCCTCGACCACCGAGGGGCTCACGGCGATGCGGGCGGCCATGCTCGACAGGCGTCGTTGCAGCGGCCCGCGGAAGACCCGGCAGGCCACCGAGCGCGGGAACCAGGAGTGGAACGTCCCCACCACGGGAATCCCGAGACGATCGGCGGCTGACTGGGCCACCAGCCCGAGGACCGGCGCCAGGGGCCCGTGGACGTGCACGATGTCGATCCGCTCCTCCCGGAACAGCTCCTCGAGCCGGGATCCGAGCCTCCAGCCGAGAGTGATGCGGGCGAAGGAGCCGTTGCTGAACACGACCTGGCTGCGGCCCACCCGGCGCACCCCCGTCTCGGACGGGTCCTGGCCTCGCATGTCGGCGGTGACGACCAGGGCCTCGTGGCCACGGCGAGCCAGCTGGCGCTGGAGGGCCTGGACGTGCTCGGTGACGCCGCCCAGGTGCGGATGATAGTACTCGGTGACCAGCGCGACGCGCATGTTACTCCAGTTTCACGGACCGCGAGGGGCGAGTCTCGGCCTGCGGCGCCCCGGGGCCTCCCCGACCGCCGCACCGCGGGGGATGATCCGGTCCGCCGCGGCCACTACCACAGTTGTAGACAGGGCGACGTATACCCGCACGCGCGTCCGAGTTCCCCGGGGCGTGGCGGCGCGCCGCAGGCCCGCGCCCCGGCGGGCCACCCCGCGCTCGATTACCTTCCAGCGCGCGACCCGGCGCTTCGGGCCCACGACCTCGCGGTGGGAGCGATCCAGGAAGGAGCAAGGGAGAGCCACATGTCGCCTCGTCCGCCCCACGGTCCGCCCCCACCGGCCGCCCGCCCGGCGCGCGGCTCCACGCTCGCGAAGCTCCTGGGTCTCGTGGCGACGCTGGCGCCGATGTTGACGCTCGCTCCGCGGGGCCTTCCCGCCCAGGCGACGAGCGCCGCCGCGTCGCCCGACGCCCGGCCCGGGTGGAGCGTCAACGAGGCGTACCAGCGCTCCCACGACTACGACCTCCTGCGCCAGTCCATCGCGCTCCGCGCCTTCGACTGGGAATCGACCTCCCTCGCAGGCCGCGTCGAGACCACGCTGCGCTCCCTGCGTCCCGGACTGGACTCGGTGGTGCTCGACGCGGGAGCCGGTCTGGAGGTCGACTCCGTGACCGGAGCGGGCGGGCGGTCGCTCCGCTGGAGCCATCCCGGGGACACGCTCGTGGTCCACCTGGCGGGCTCCGCTTCGTTCGGGGACACGGTTCGGTTCCGAATCGACTATCGGGCCCGGATTCGCAACGGCAGGGGCCTCACCTTCCTGGAGGCCGGGCCCGATCATCCGCGGCAACTCTGGAGCCAGGGTGAATCGCACAACAACCACCTGTGGTTCCCGACGTACGACTTTCCCAACGACAAGATGACCTGGGAGCTGAGCGCCACGGTACCGACGGGTTTCACGGTGGTATCCAACGGCCGGAGCGTCGGGGACCGGGACCGCGGCGACGGGACCCACACCGTGACCTGGCGGGAGGACCACCCGGCCTCCACGTATCTGGTGTCGCTCATCGTGTCGAGGCTCGTCCGTCTGAAAGACGCCTGGCGGGGCACGCCGGTCGATTACTACGTGTACCCGGCCGATACGGTCCGCGGGCGGCGGCTGTTCCGGGTGACGCCGGACATGATCGACACATACTCGCGCCTCACCGGGATCCCCTACCCGTGGTCCAAGTACGCCCAGACCACGGTGGCCGACTTCTTCGGCGGCATGGAGAACGTCTCCGCGACCACGCTGGTGGACTGGCTCCCCGACGAGCGTGCCTACCGGGACGATCCCTGGTTCCTGACCGACCTCATCCCGCACGAGCTCGCCCACATGTGGTTCGGCGACTACGTCACCACCGCGGACTGGGCGAACCTCTGGCTGAACGAGGGCTTCGCCGAGTTCATGCCCGGTCAGTACTGGGCCCGGGCCCGCGGCGAAGACGCGGCCGAGAGCTACTATCTGAACGAGTACGACGACTTCGTGGCGGCCGACGCGCGGCGACGCGTGCCGCTGGCCGCCCCCAGCTCCAACGTGATCTACCCGAAGGGGGCGCTCGTCCTCCGCATGCTGGAGACGATGCTGGGCCCCCAGCCTTTCTGGAGCTCCGTTCACGAATACCTGGTTCGGCACGCCTACGCCAACGCCACCACGGACGACCTGCGTCAGGCCATCCTGGCGGCGACCGGCCGGAACCTGGCCTGGTTCTTCGACCAGTGGGTATACAGCGGGGGCTACCCCCAGCTCGAGGTCCACGCGCGCTGGGACTCCGCGGCCAGCCGACTGGCGCTCGAGGTACGCCAGGTCCAGGCGGATTCGGCCGATTCCGCGCGAGCCCTGGTGACGCCCCGCGTGTTTCGGCTGCCGGTCACGGTCCGGGTGTCCACCCCGCGCGGCACCCTCCTGCGCCGGGTCGTGGTGGATCGCGCCGTCGACACGGTCCGGATCGAGGGCGTGGACGCCTCTCCGAGCGCAGTGGTGTTCGACGACGGCGACGCGGTCGTCAAATCGATCGACTTTCCTCAGCCCACCACCTGGCTGGCCGGGGAGCTGGCCGGCCCCACCGCCCTGTGGAACCGGCGCTGGGCGGCCGAGAGGCTGGCCGGGCGCACCGGTGACACCGTGGCGCTGGCGGCCCTCGCCACCGCCCTGGGCGGGGATGGGCCCCCGGCGCTCCGGGCGGCGGTGGCCGAGGGGCTGGCCGGCTTCCCGGCGGCCGGCGCGCTCCCCCCGCTGGAGGCGGCGCTGGCCGACAGCTCGGCCCGGGTGCGGGCCGCGGCCGTCGCCGCGATCGGAGAGCTGGGCGGGGCCTCAGCGGTGCGGATGGCGCTCCGGGCGTTCGAGACGGACTCGAGCTACGGCGTGCGGGCCGCCGCCCTGGAAGCGGTCGCACGGGCCGATCGAGCCGCGGCCGACACGGCCGTTGTGCGGGATCTCATCCGCAGGGGGTTGCGCACGCCCTCCTACCGTGACGAGATCGCCCAGTCCGCGATGGTGGCCATCGTGCTCCGACGGGACACGAGCTTCGTGGACGACCTCGTGGACCGCCTGGCCGACACGCCCGTGGCGGCGCAGGCCCTCGGGGCGCTGGGCGCCCGCGGGGACGCCCGGGCCCTGGACGCACTGGCCGCGCATCTGGGCGACCCGGACCGGCGGGTACGACGGGCCGTGCTGCAGGCCTTCTCCACCACCGTGCCGCCGGCGGTGGCCCGGGCCCGACTCGAAGCCGCCCGCTCGAGTGTGGAGGACCCGGCGGCGCGCCGCGCCGTGGAGGCCCTTCTCCAACGGCTCCGGAGCCGCGCGGGAGCCGGCGGGAGCGGCGGATGAGGGCGCTCCGAGGGGCGGTGCGGGTCGCGGCGGCCTGGGGGCTCGCCGCATCGGTCGGCTGCGCCGGAGGAGGGCCGGTCGCGTGGCCGGGTCTCCCGGCCGGCGCCCGGCCGCGGGTGTCCTCGGTGGCGGTGAGCGGTCCCGGCTACCACAACGAGACATCCGTGGCCATCGATCCCGTCCGTCCCGGCGGTGTCCTCGCCTCGTGGCAGGTCCCGGCCACGGTGGCCTGGTCGGCCGACGCCGGGGCCACCTGGAAGAGCGTGGTCCTGCCCGGCACCGGCCGGTGGGAGCTGGCCGGCGATCCGGTCGTGACCTTCGACGGGGAGGGACGCGCCTTCGCCCTGTTCATCGCCTTCGACCGGCCGGACGACTACCGGTTCCTGGGCCGGGCCGCCCACCGGAACGGGATCTTTGTCGGCCGCTCGGGCGACGGCGGTCGCAGCTGGAGCGACCCGTCGGCCGTGGTCGAGCACGGCGAGGCGCCCGGGATCCCGTTCGAGGACAAGCCGATGATGACCACGGACCGGTGGTCGGACTCTCCCTGGCACGGGAACCTGTACGTGGCCTGGACGCAGTTCCGGTCGGCGAGCTCGGGCATCCGCTTCGCCCGCTCGACGAACGGGGGCGAGAGCTTCAGCGCGCCGATCGAGATCAGCGACGCCCCCGGCTCGCCGCAGGACACCCTGGGCGCCGACGAAGGCACCGATCTGGCGGTCGGTCCCGGCGGCACGGTGTACGTGGTGTGGAGCGATTCGACCGGTCTCCTCGTGGACCGTTCCCACGACGGTGGCCGCACCTTCGGGCGCGACCGCCGCATCCGGGCGACGGGCCCCATCGTGTTCCCCGTACGGGGCGTGGCGCGAGCCAACGGATACCCGTCGCTGGAGCTCGATCCCCGCTCGGGCAAGCTGTACGTGACCTGGGTCGATCGGAGTGCCGGGGAGGCCGACGTCTACCTGGTGACGTCGACCGATCGTGGGAGGACCTGGTCGGAACCGGTCGTGGTGAGCGGCGACGCCCCCGGTTCGGGGACCGACCACTTCTTCGCCTGGACGAGCGTGGACCCGGTGACGGGGCTCGTAGTGACAGGCTACTACCGCGGCGAGCCGTCGGCGGGAGGCGAGCCGTCGCTGCGCTACAGGCTGGCCTGGTCCGCCGACGGCGGCGCCACCTTCTCCCATCAACAGTGGAGCGCGGCGCCCTTCCGGCCGGCCGGAGAGTTCCTCGGAGACTATACCGGCGTGGATGTGCGCGCCGGCGTGGCCTACGGCGCGTGGACGGACGTCCCGCCGTCGGGCGCGGCGGGCGCCGCCGCCGCCGGCGTGCACGGCTCGCGGCACCGCACGCGGGTCGTGGTCGGGAAGGCCGCCTTCGGGGGATAGCGAGGTTCTTCCCACGCCGGGCGCGCCAGGCCGTCGAGCGAGCGGACCGGCCGCCCGTTGAGGCTCGCCGCGCGCGGCTCTACTGTGTCGGACCGTAGTCACCTTCTCCCCCGCGCCGAGGTCGCCATGCCGAAGCCGTACGACGGTGCCTTCTCTCTCCCGGAGGACATCCACTACCTGAACGCCGCCTACATGACGCCGCTTCCCCGGGTGGTCGAGGAGGCCGGACTCGAGGGAATGGCGCACGAGCGGGCGCCGTGGACCCTCGGGGTGGAGGACTTCTTCCGGCACGCCGACCGCATCCGGAGCGCGTTCGCGGGGCTCCTGGGCGACGACCGTCCCGGGCGGGTGGCGGTCGTGCCGGCGGTCTCCTACGGGGCGGCCGTCGTGGCCCGGAACCTGGAGCTGGGCCCGGGCCGCAGCGTCGTGCTGGTGGAAGGCCAGTTCCCGAGCCACGTCTACGCCTGGGATGCGCTCGCCCGTCGTGAGCGGGCCGAGCTGGTGAGGGTGGCCCGGCCCGCTTCCGCGGCGGGCGGGGAGGGCCTGGTCCGGTCGGCCCGGACCTGGTCGGAGCGGATCCTGGCGTCGATCGATGCACGCACCGCGCTGGTGGCCCTCCCCCAGGCACACTGGGCGGACGGGACCCTGTTCGACCTGGAGGCCATCGGCCGCAGGGCACGGGAGGTCGGCGCCGCCTTCGTCATCGACGGGACGCAGACGGTGGGGGCCCATCCGTTCGACGTCGCGCGCATCCGGCCCGACGTCGTGCTGTGCGCGGGCTACAAGTGGCTGCTGGGGCCCTACGGCCTGAGCGTCGTGTGGCTGGGTCCGCGCTTCGAGGACGCGCGGCCCATCGAGGAGTCGTGGATGGCCCGGGAGGGGAGCGAGGACTTCGCCGCCCTGGTGGACTACCGCGAGGCGTATCGCCCCGACGCCAGCCGGCTCGACGCGGGCGGGCACTCGACCTTCATCCTGGCCCCCATGCTGGCCACCGCCCTCGAGCTGCTGTCGGAGTGGGGCGTGGCCGCCGTCGCGGGCCACTGCGCGCCGCTCACCTCCAGGGCGGCGGCCGGCGCCGCCGCCCTGGGCTGCACCGTAGAGTCCGACGAGGGCCGCTGCTCCAACATCGTCGGGCTCCGGCTGCCCTCCGGCTGGGAGATCGAGCGCGTGCAGCGCCGCCTGGCCGAGGCCCGGGTCCTCGTGTCCAGGCGGGGAGATGGGCTCCGGGTCGCGCCCCACGTCTACAACGACCAGGCCGACGTCGACGCCCTGCTGCGGATCCTGGAGGCGGAGGCCTCCGGAGGCTAGACGCCCGCTCGCCGGGGACCCTCCTCTCCCCCGGGAAGTCCCTGAATCTTTCCGGATCCCGTTTCCGTACGGAGGTGCGTCCGGCAGAGGCGGCCCCAGCGGCCCCTCCCGGGGGCGCGCCGGATAGGCCCGCGGCCGTGCGCTCCCCCGGCGTCGAATCGCCGCGCTCCTCGCGGGATGGAAGATCGGATCCAGACCATGAAGCGACGTACGGGGATCATCGTCGGCGGCCTCGTCGTGCTCACGGCGGGCGCCGTCGTGGCCGCGGTCGTCTCGGAGGACGGCGGTCACGCCGGCGCCAGCGTGGTGACGGTGGGCCGCCAGGATATCGTCGAGAAGGCGCTCGCGGTCGGGACGATCGAGCCCGATGTCGAGGTGGACGTCAAGTCCCAGCTTGCCGGCGTCGTCCAGAAGATCTATGCGGACGTCGGCAAGCAGGTGCGTGCCGGGACCCCGCTGCTCGAGATCCGCCCCAACCCCACGCCCCTCGAGCTCGTCGAGGCCCGGCGCCAGGTCGAGATCCAGACGGTGACCCTGGACCAGGCCAAGAAGGACTACGACCGGCTCGGTCCGCTCCGGAAGGAGCAGTTCATCACGGCCGAGGAGTTCGAGGCGGCACAGCAGAAGTACGAGCAGGCCAGGCTCCAGCTGCAGCTGGCCCGCGAGCGCCTGGCGCTGCTCGAGAAGGGGCGCGTCCGGAGCTCGGCCGGGGACGTGGAGACCGTCGTCCGGGCCCCGATCGACGGCATCGTGCTCACCAAGAGCGTCGAGATCGGCGACCCCGTGGTGCCCCTCACCACCTACCAGGAGGGCACCGCCGTCATGACGATGGCGTCCATGAAGAGCCTGCTGTTCCGGGGCACCGTGGACGAGATCGACGTCGGCAAGCTGCGGGAGGGGATGAAGGCCGACATCAAGATCGGCGCTCTCCCGGACGCCCACGTGACCGGCACCGTGACCAAGATCTTCCCCAAGGCCAAGAAGGAGGAGAACGCCACCGTGTTCCCGGTAGAGATCGCGCTGGATCCGGACAGCGCCCAGCACCTGCGGGCGGGCTATTCGGCCAACGCCGAGATCATCGTGGCCCGCCGCGACAGCGTCCTCTCGATCCCCGAGAGGGTCGTCAGCTTCGAGGGAGACTCGGCCTGGGTGACCGTGCAGCTCGCCGACGGGCAGACGGACCAGAGGGCCATCCGGACCGGACTGAGCGACGCGATCCAGATCGAGGTCGTCTCGGGCCTGTCCGAGGGCGACCGGGTGCTCGAGAAGCCGACCCGCAAGATCGAGTAGGCCGTCCATGCGCCTTCGTGCCGTCCTCCGGGACCTAATGTGGGACCTGGGCCACCAGCGCCTGCGCACGTCGCTCACCGTGCTCGGCATCGCCTGGGGCACGGTGTCCGTCGTGGTCCTGCTGGCGTTCGGGGTCGGGCTGGAGCGCCAGACGATCAAGCGCTTCCACGGTCTCGGCGACCGCATCGTCCTCCTGTTCGGGGGGCGCACGACCAGGCCCTACGAGGGCTTCCCCGACGGTCGTACCATCCACCTGCGCGAGGAGGACGTGGACCTCCTCCAGCGGCAGATCCCCGACATCGTCGAGATCAGCCCCGAGTACAGTGACAGGAGCGTCCCGGTGCGCTACGGGTCCCACTCGGCCAACCCGAACATCACCGGCGTCTATCCCGTCTACAGCCGGCTTCGGAACGTCATTCCGGCTCCGGGCGGTCGCTTCATCGATCGGCTGGACGAGGCCCAGCGTCGTCGGGTGGCGGTGCTGGGGGACGAGCTCGCCCAGCTCCTGTTCGGGGACTCTCCCGCCCTGGGCAAGCGGGTGTACGTGGGCGACGTGCCGTTCACCGTGATCGGGGTCATGCAGCCCAAGCAGCAGAACTCCTCGTACAACGGGCGGGACAAGGACCGCATCTTCATTCCGGCCAGCACCCACCGGGCCGTGCTCGGCCACCAGTACATCGGCAACTTGGTCTACCGCACGCGCGATCCCCTGGTCACGAAGGGCGTCGAGAAGCAGGTGTACGAGATTCTCGGCCGGAAGTACAAGTTCGATCCCACGGACAAGGACGCCCTCGGCGTGTGGGACACCAGCTACTGGGAGAAGCAGTTCTCCTACCTCTTCCTGGGCTTCAACCTGTTCTTCGCGCTGGTGGGCTCCTTCACGCTGAGCGTCGGCGGCGTGGGCGTGGCCAACATCATGTACATCGTGGTGCGGGAGAGAACGCGGGAGATCGGGATCCGCCGCTCGGTGGGGGCCCGGTCTCGCGACATCCTGGGTGCCTTCTTCGCCGAGACCTTCGCGATCGTCGGCCTGGGCGCTCTGTGCGGGCTCTGCCTCTCGGTGGGAATCGTGAAGCTGCTCGGACTCGTCCCGATGCAGGAATTCGTGGGGACGCCCGTCATCTCCGTCCCGGTGCTGGTGGCCACGGTGTCGCTCCTCGGCCTCATCGGCTTCCTGGCCGGCCTGTTCCCCGCCCGCCGGGCGGCGGCGCTGGACCCGGTCGAATGCCTGCGCACGTGAGCTGAGCCATGTGGCGCATCCTGCTCGAGGAGTTCTGGGGTGACCTGGTGGCGCAGAAGACGCGCGCCCTGCTCACCACCTTCGCGGTCGTGTGGGGCAGTATGTCCGTCGTCCTCCTCCTGGCGTTCGGGGAGGGGCTCAAGCACGAGGTGACGACCGGGCTCCTCAACGCCGGCGAGAAGATGTTCATGATCTGGGGCGGCACCACCAGCCAGCCCTTCGAGGGGCTGCCGCGCGGCCGCAGGATCCGCCTCACCGAGGAGGACCTCACCCTCCTGAAGCGCTCCATCCCCGACGTGGACATGGTCAGCCCCTCGTATGGTCGCGGGAGGACGAGTCTGGAGGTCGACGGCATACGAACGAACACCTACATGGAGGGCGTCGATCCCTCCTTCGGGGACATGCGGCACATGTACCCGGCGGCCGGCGGCCGCTTCCTGGACGAGAAGGACCTGACGGAGCGGCGGCGATCGCTCTTCCTGGGGGACTCCATCGCCGCCAGGCTGTTCCCGGGCGGGCATCCGGTGGGGCGGACGGTGAATCTCGATGGGCTGCCGTTCACGGTTGTGGGCGTCATGGAGACCAAGTTCCAGGACAGCCAGAACAACGGTCCAGACGCCGAGCGCGCCATCATCCCGGCGTCCACCTTCCGCTCCATCTACGGGGACCGCTACGTCGACCACCTCCTGGTCCGGCCGCGGGACGTGAACCAGGCGGCGTTCGTGAAGCGGGAGATCTTCCGGGTGCTCGGGGCGCGCCACCGGTTCGCGGCGGCGGACACCCACGCGCTGGGGATCTGGGACTTCATCGAGGACGCGAAACAGAACCGGGCCATCGGCCTGGGGATCCAGATCTTCCTCGGGCTCGTGGGGGCGTTCACGCTGGTGGTGGCGGGAGTGGGGCTGGCCAACGTGATGGTGGTGGTGGTGCGGGAGCGCACGCCGGAGATCGGCGTCAAGCTGGCCATCGGGGCGCGACGGCGGCACATCGTCGGCCAGTTCGTGTTCGAGGCCCTGCTCCTGGCGCTGGCGGGCGGGCTGGTGGGCCTGCTGATCGCCTGCCTCATCGTGGTCGGCGTGGACGCCGTGCCCGCCGGGAATCCGGCCCTCGTCTATCTCCTCAACCCCCGACTCTCCTGGCCCATCGCGTTCATCTCGGTGGGCATCCTGGTGGCCATCGGGCTCGTAGCCGGCATCCTGCCGGCCCGGAAGGCGGCGGCGGTCGACCCGGTGGAATCCCTGCGCTACGAGTGAAGCGCGGGAGCCCCCGCGGCCGCTCGGCCCGGGGGCTCCCGTAGTCGGTCGCTCGACCGACGGACTCCGGGCGCGGCCGAAACAGGGCCGCGCGTGATGGTCAGCGCCGGGCGCCGTCCGCGGCTCGCAGGACCTGGTCCACGTACTTGTCCAGCCCGGTCACCAGGTCGATCATTGCGGCCTTGCCATCGGCGGCGCTCACGTCCCGGGCGAAGCGCAGCAGCACGTCGCGTACGGCCTGTCGACCCGCGTCGGGCGTGGCCGCCGTCTTCGCCCGGGTGCCTGGCCGCGCCTTCTTGCGGCTCTTCCGACGGCCGCTGGAGGCCGCCCTCCGGCGCTTGACCTGCAGCGGATAGCGGGCGTGAAACTGGCGCAGGGTGAGGTCCTTGATCGAGCCGTCGATCTTCTGCGCCTTCTGGAACAGTGTCTCGTTCGAGACATCGGAGTTCTTCTTGAGCTCCGCCTCCACCATGGACATTACACTGTCGATCGTCTTGGCCATGCCACGTCGCTCCGTTGATTCGGACTGTGGTCGGGTGTCGATAAGTCGATGATAGAACACTGAACAATCATTGATAGACATGCAATAGTCGCGCTCGACGCAGGGGGTCCGATCCTGGCTCCGACGTTGACTCCGCCGGGGCACGGCGTACGTTGGGGCCGGCGAGGGCCGGCGAGGGCTGGATCGTCGGGATCGCGCCAGCGGGAGGGACCCGTCGCTACGTGGACGGGCGGGGAGGGGCGACGAAGGAGCTTCGGATCAGCGACCTGACGATGAATCCTCCCTCGACGACTCGCTGTTCGCCTCGCCGGCCGGTCCCGACCGGCCCGGTCGATAGTGGCGAGACAATATTTGAAATCTTCTATGGTGGCCCGGGCCTTGCTCACCCGCGGCCCGTCACGTAGCCTTGCACAGCTTCGCGGCTGGCGAGGCCGGCGACCGTGCGGGCGAGGGGTACGTGAGCATGCGGGGGCGCACCGCGCGCTGGGTCGGCGAGACGTGGCCGCGAGGAACCACTCCCACCAGACGACGGCGATGCCATGAACGACAGGATGCGTGAGTTCCTCACCCGGCTTCTGGATGCCCGGGGGCCTTCCGGCGCCGAGGCGATGCCGGCCCGCGTGTGGCGGGAAGAGGCGGCCACCTTCGCGGATGAGGTGTGGCTGGACGTGCACGGGAACAGCTTCGCGGCGTCGGGACCCGAGGACGCCCCGCGCATCATGGTCGCCGGTCACATCGACGAGATCGGCCTCATGGTACACCACATCGATGACGACGGGTACCTGTATGTGCAGCCCATCGGGGGATGGGATCCGCAGGTGCTGGTGGGTCAGCGGTTGGCGATCCTCACCGACGACGGCGACGTACCCGGCGTGATCGGCCGGAAGGCCATCCATCTCATCGACCGCGAGGAGCGCGAGAAGGCCGTCAAACTCAAGGACCTGTGGATCGACATCGGGGCGCGGGACGGAGACGAGGCGCGCAGCCGGGTTTCGGTGGGCGACGTGGCCGTGCTCCATGGAGATACGGTGGAGCTCGCCAACGACCGGTTCGCGGCGCGCTCCATCGACGACCGGATCGGAGCGCTCGTGGTCCTGGAAGCCCTGCGCCGGGCAGCCGAGAAGGGCCTCGCCGTCCGCGCCGTGGCCGCGGCCACCACGCAGGAGGAGATCGGCTACCGCTCCGGAGGCGGGGCAGCGACGGGCACCTACGGGGTCGATCCCGTGGCTGCCCTGGCCGTGGACGTGACGCATGCCACCGACCACCCGTCCGTGGACAGGAAGGAGTTCGGGGACGTCAAGATGGGTGGCGGCCCGGTGCTGACGCGGGGCGCTGTCGTGAATCCGGTGCTCTATGGCCTGCTGAAGGAGGCGGCCGGTCGGGCCGGCGTCCCGCTCCAGGTGCACGCGGCGCCTTCGGCCACGGGAACCGATGCGGATTCCATGTACACCTCGCGCTCCGGGGTGGCCGCGGCGGTGGTGTCCGTTCCTAATCGTTACATGCACAGCCCCAGCCAGATGGTGGCGGCCTCCGACGTCGAGGCAGCGGCCGAGCTCATCGCCACGTTCCTGGCGGGGCTGACGGGCGAGGAGAGCTTTCTCCCGGAGTGACGTCGGTTCCGGGGGACACAGGAGGTGGTACGGTGAGCGTGCGGGGCGAGGTTCGGGACGCGGAGGAAGGACGACGGCCGGCATCGCGAGCCGCCGAGGACTATCTGAAGGCCATCTACCGCCTGGAGCGGCCCTCGAGTCCGGTATCCACGTCGGACCTGGCCGACGTCCTGGAGCGGGCGGCTCCGTCGGTCACCAACATGGTCAAGGGGCTGGCCACGCGTGGACTGGTGGAGCACGCTCCCTATCACGGGGTGCGGCTCACGGCCAGGGGACGGGAGGCCGCCCTCCGCATCCTGCGGCGTCACCGCGTGCTCGAGTCCTACCTGATCGAGAAGCTCGGATATGCGTGGGACGGGGTCCACGCCGAGGCCGAGCGCCTGGAGCACGCTGCGTCGGACGAGCTCATCGCCCGCATGGACGAGGCGCTGGGTCGCCCGGACCACGATCCGCACGGTTCACCGATCCCCGCCGCGGACGGCAAGGTGGAGCGTACCGCGCTCCGTCCTCTCCTCGAGGTCCCGCGCGACGAGCCCTTCGTGGTCGGCGAGGTACAGGACCAGCAGCCCGGCCGCTTGCGAGAGGCCGGGGCCGTGGGTCTCTTTCCGGGTGCTCGCGTGACCGTGATCGGACGGGGCCGAGACGAGGGATCGCTGGAGATCGTGGTCGACGGACACCGGCACACGGTGGACCGGAACGTGGCCGCCGCGGTGGCCGTGCGCCGCGCCTGAGTGCCGACCGGTACGGGCCGAGAACGACAGGGAAGGGTCGATGGCCAGGAAGATCAGGGCGGATGGAGACGCGTGGCGGGCGCAGCTCAGCGCGCACCCCCCTCGAGCGGGCGTGCAGGCGGTCGTGTTCTTCTGCGTGACCACCCGTCAGCGCCCCTACCGGGTGGTCGAGGTGCCGTCCGAGCGGGTCGCGGGTCCGGAGGACCTCGAGGCGCTGTCGGAGGCCGATCTCAGCCATCTCTTCCGCCAGAGCCGGTCTCTGGGCTCCCCGCGCACGTACGCGTGACGTCGGAGCGAGAGCGCGTCGACCTCCATCTGCACAGCACCGCATCCGACGGAACCGAGGCGCCCGCCTCGGTAGTACGTAGAGCCGCCGAAGCCGGGCTCGCGGGGATGGCCCTCATGGACCACGACACCGTGGCCGGGCTCGAAGAGGCGGCTCGGGAAGCGGAGCGGCAGGGCATCAGGCTCCTGGTCGGCGCGGAGATGTCCGCCAACGAGCCGGGCCGCTCCATCCACTTGCTGGCGTATGCGTTCGACCCGACCGACCCGGAGCTGCTGGACTACCTGGCTGACTACCGGGGGGAGCGCGTGCGCCGGGCCCATGCGATCGTAGGGCGCCTGCACGACCTGGATGTCCCGCTCCCGTACGAGGCGGTGGAGCGCCAGGCGGTCGGAGGCCTCCCCACGCGGGCGCACATCGGGCGGGCGCTGGTCGAGGAGGGACTGGTGCGGGACGAGCGCACGGTGTTCAGGCGCTACCTCTCGCGGGGTCGACCGGCGTTCGTCGACAAGCGACCCACGCCGCCGACCGAGGTGATCGACCTCATCCACGCGGCCGGGGGTGTCGTGCTCGTGGCCCATCCGGGCCGGGAGCACTCCACCGCGGACATTCGACGCTGGATCGAGCAGGGCCTCGACGGCGTGGAGGTGCTCCATCCCTCCCACGATGAGGGCACGCGCCGTGCACTGAGGTCCCTGGCGCAGGAGGACGGACTCCTGATGGCCGGCGGATCCGACTGGCACGGGCGCGACCAGGTACACGAGGCGATGCCGGGCTCCGAAGAGGTACCCGTGGAGTGGCTGGAGAGGATCGAGGCCCGGGCCGCCGGGGACGAGACGACGGACGAACGACCATGACGACGACGCAGGATCACGAGCTGATCATCGTGGGTGCGGGCCCGGCGGGTCTGTGCGCCGCCCTGTATGCCGGACGCTCGGAGATGGACGCCGTCCTCCTCGAGCAGGGTGCTCCCGGGGGGCAGCTCCTTCTCACGGAGCTGGTGGACGACTATCCCGGACTCGAGGAGGTGGGTGGGCTGGAGCTGGCCGAGCGCATGACGGAGCACGCGGCCAGGTTCGGCGTGGAGGCCACCTACGGCGTGGTGGAGTCCATCCGGCGCGACGAGGAGGGCCGCTTCCTGGTCGCGGTCTCGGATGGGACCGTGTACCGCTCCCCCGCCGTCGTGTTGACGGCGGGCGGCACGCCCCGCCGGCTGGGCGTCCCCGGTGAGGAGGAGTTCCGGGGGAAGGGCGTCAGCTACTGCGCCATCTGCGACGGCGCCTTCTTCAAGGGCCAGACCATCGCGGTGGTGGGAGGTGGGGATTCCGCGGTAGAGGAGGGAGAGTTCCTGACCCGTTACGCGGAGAAGGTGTACGTCGTCCACCGACGGGAGGCCTTCCGGGCGCAGGCGGTGCTCGAGGATCGGCTCCTGCGAAACCCGAGGGCCGAGGTGATCTGGAACACGGTCGTCGAGGAGATCCGCGGCGACGATTCGGGGGTCACGTCCCTCGCGCTGCGCGACGTCGGGACGGGTGAGGCATTGGAACTCCCCGTCACCGGAGTGTTTATATTCATAGGGTTCGACCCGAACACGACGGTCCTCGCGGAGCACGTCGAGCACGACGCCGGCGGGTACCTGCTCACGGACCGGGACATGCGGACCTCGGTGCCGGGCCTGTTCGCGGCCGGGGACGTCCGCTCGCAGCTCGTGCGCCAGATCACGACGGCGGTGGGCGATGCGACCACGGCCGTGTTCGCGGCCGAGAAGTACCTGGTCGACCTGGCCGAGCGCGAGGGATCCGGGTCGACCGCGGCCGGCTCCGATGGAGCGGCGGCGCCGGCGGGCGCGACGAGCGCCTGACGCGCGTCGCGTTGGGCGGGGGCACGTGGCGCGGGGGCCGTCCTCCGCGGGAATCGACACACCGAAGGGTGGGATCATGGATACTACGGTACAGTCGGGACAGGGTGAGGCACTCGGGATCACGCTCTCCGAGATGGCGGCCGGAGAGGTCCGGAAGTTCATGTCCGATGAGAAGATGGAAGGCGAAGCCGCCGGTCTGCGCGTGAGCGTCGTGCCGGGCGGATGCTCGGGCTTCGAGTATGCCCTCAACCTGGAGCCGGAGGCCCGCGACGACGACTTCGTCATCGACAGCCACGGCGTGCGGCTGTTCATCGACCCCTTTTCGGCGCAATACCTGGAAGGCGTGTCGATCGACTACAAGAGCACCTTCCAGGGATCGGGGTTCACTTTCGAGAACCCCAACGCCACCGGCGGCTGCGGCTGCGGGAGCTCCTTCGCGGTCTGAAGGGGCGCGGAACGGACCCGCGCGCATGGATGGCACTCGCGAGGCGATCGAGGTACGCCGCCTCGTTCTCGGCCCGATCCAGGCGAATGGATACCTGGTCCGCCGCAGGCACGGCTCGCGGTGCGTGGTCATCGATCCGGGTGCCGACTCCGATGTCGTGATCGCCGCGCTCGAGGACTGGGAGACGGACCCCGTGGCCATCCTCCTGACGCACGCCCACCTGGACCACGTGGGGGGCGTGGCCGGCGTGCGCCACCGCTTCGAGGTGCCCATCTACCTCCATCCCGATGATCGACCCCTGTACGATACGGTCGTGGACCAGGGCCGCATGTTCGGGCTCGAGATCGAGGCGCCTCCGGCACCCGACCGGGATCTCGCCGACGGGCAGCGGCTGGAGCTGGCGGACCTGTCCTTCGAGGTGCGTCACACGCCCGGGCATTCGCCCGGAGGGGTCGTGTTCGTGCTTCCGGGGAACGCTTTCGTGGGCGACTGCGTGTTCGCGGGCTCGGTGGGTCGGGTGGACCTCCCGGGTGGCGACGCGGCCACCCTCCTGCGCTCCATCCGGGAGAAGATCCTCGTCCTGCCCGAGGACACGGTGCTGTGGTCGGGTCACGGGGCCGAGACGACCGTGGGACGGGAGGCGCGCACCAACCCCTTCCTGAGCGGCGCCTTCGGGTGGAGCGGATGAGGACGGGCGCGGAGGCGGCAGCGCGGACTCGGGCCGTCCCGCCGTCCCGGCCGCCACGATCGACGGGAGGCGAGGGCGGACCGATGTTGCCCTGCCTGCGGTGCGGGACGCCCCTCGCCGTGCGGCGGATGGGCTGTCGTGGGGGTCGCTGTCCCAACTGTGGCCATCCCTATCCTCACGGCGACTGTTCGGACTGACCGGTGGGCGCGGAGCGTGAGTCCACGGCGGACCGTGACACCGGGTCGGGAGGAGAGTCGGGGTCCGAGCCGGTCGGCCCCATGCAGCCCGGAGAGACCACCGTGGACCAGGCGGTTCGGCTTGCCGGCCTGCTCGGCGCCCTCGAGGACGCCACGGACGTGTTCGTGCTCACGCACGACAATCCCGATCCCGATGCGATCGCCTCGGCAGCCGCGCTTTCCTTCCTCCTCCGGGAGGCCGCCGGTGTCTCCACCAAGATGGCGTTCGGCGGCATCGTCGGCCGGGCGGAGAATCGTGCCCTGATCGCGGAGACGGGCGTCTCCTTCCAGCGGATGGGCTCGATCGAGATCCCGGCCGGCGCGGTCGTCGCCCTGGTCGACACGCAGCCGCGGACCGGGAACAACTCCCTCCCCGAGGGCCGCATCGCCGGCATCGTGATCGACCATCATCCCGTCCGGCCGGAGACGGCGGCCACCACCTTCTCGGACGTGCGGCCGGAGTACGGGGCCAGCTGCTCGATCCTGGTCGAGTACCTGCGGGCGGCGGGCCTCGAGCCCGACCGTGCGCTGGCCACGGCGTTGTTCTACGGCATCCAGTCGGAAACCATGGACCTGGGGCGCGAGGTCTCCGCCGCCGACGTCGAGGCCAGCCTGTACTTGTATCCCCGCTCGGATCCCGAGTCCATCTCCCGCATCCGGCACGCGCGGGTTCCGGCAAGCTACCTGCAGTCCGTGCACGAGGCGCTCGAGCGAGCCCGCGGCTACGGCGGCGTGATGTGCGTGCCGATGGGTCGGCTCGACTACCCCGATCTGGGTGCGGAGCTGGCCGACATGTTCATGCGGGTGGACGGCGTCGAATGGACCATCGCCTCCGGCCGCTATCACGACGACCTCCTCCTGTCGGTGCGGACCTATCAGCTGGAGGCCCACGCGGGTGACCTCGTCCAGCAGGTGGTCCGGGACCGCGGCTCCGCGGGCGGCCACGGTATGCTGGCCGGCGCCCAGCTGCCGTTGAAGGGGCTGTCCGACGCGGAGGTGGACGAGCTCGTGGCCTCTCTGTTCGAGGAGTTCCGGGTGGCGCTCGGCGTGGGCGGGGAAGAGGCCCGATCTATCATCGAGCCCCCCGGCGGCTCCGGCGCCGGCCCGCAGGCCGAGGCGGGACCCGCCGGTGCCGGTCCGGGGAGCGGAGCGAGCGGGTCCGCGGAGCCGTCGGAGTGATCCGCGTCGGGCTCACCGGCACGGTGGGCGCCGGCAAGAGCACCGTCGGCCGGATGTTCGAGCGGTGGGGCGCGTGGCGCGTCGACGCCGACGACCTGGCACGGCGGGCCGTCGAGCCGGGCTCGCCGGCGCTGGAGGCGATCCGCGAGCGCTTCGGGGAAGCCGTCATCGGGTCCGACGGACGCCTCGACCGGGCCGCGCTTCGCCGGCGCGTGTTCGGCCGTCCGGAGGAGCGCGAGGCGCTCGAGCGTATCGTTCATCCGGCGGTGCATGCCCTCCGGGCGGACGCCCTCGAGGCGGCGCGCGATGCCGGCGCCCGCGCGCTGGTGGCCGAGATCCCGCTCCTGCTCGAGAAGGAGCTGGAGGACGACTTCGACGTGATCGTGGTGGTCGACGCGCCCGAGCAGGTCCGCCGCGATCGGATCCAGTCGGAGCGCGGGCTCGAGTCGGGCACCTTCGAGGCCATCGAGTCGGCGCAGTGGCCCGCCGCGCGCAAGCGCGCCGCGGCGGATCTCGTGATCGTCAACGACGGCGACCTCGGGCAGCTCGAGCGGCGCGCCCGTTCGGCCTGGGACGTCATCCTGGAGCGCGAGGCAGGTGCCCGTTGAGCGGGTCGACTCCTCCGACCTGGGCGGTGGATCTCCACATGCACACCAGCGCCTCGGTGGACTGCCGGAGCGCGCCGTCGAAGGTGGTGGCGCGGGCCCGCGCCGTGGGCCTGGACCGGATCGCGATCACGGACCACGACGAAATCGACGGGGCGTTCGCGGCACGGGACCTCGACCCGGAGCGCGTGATCGTGGGCGAGGAAGTGCGCACGGCGGAGGGTCTCGACCTCATTGGCCTCTACCTGCGGCATCGGATCGAGCCGGGTGCCCCGTTCCGCGAGGTGGCCGATGCGATCCACCGGCAGGGCGGGGTGGTCTACCTGCCCCACCCCTTCGATGCCCGCAGGGGGACCGACGAGGCGTTCCTCGAGGGCGTGGCGGACTGCGTCGACGCCGTGGAGGCCTTCAACGCCCGGATCCACGACCCCGCGGCCAACGAATGCGCGGCGCTCTGGGGCCGGAGTCGCGGCTTTCCGCTTGGGGCCGGGAGCGACGCGCACCTGCTGTCCGAGATCGGCCGCGGCCGGGTGCACGTGCCGCCCTTCGAGGGGCCGGCCGAGCTTCTGGAAGCTCTGGCGGCCGGCCGCGTGGAGGGCACGGCCTCCGGGCGCTGGGTCCACCTCGGTTCCACCTGGGCGCGGCTGCGCGGGCGCCTGCCGATCTGACGCCGATTTCCTTGACGTGGCGGTCGGGCGGGGGCTAGGGTCCTCGACCAACGGTCGGGCGTGAGGGGGCGCGAGCCGGCTCCCGGCTCCGATGGCCACCCGGAGAAGGCAGCGGGGGAGGACGAGTGAGCGTCGAGAAGCACCAGCAGGAGCAGTGGGGGACACGCATCGGCCTCATCCTGGCGATGGCCGGGAACGCGGTCGGCCTCGGCAACTTCCTGCGCTTCCCGGTGCAGGCCGCCCAGAACGGCGGCGGCACGTTCATGATCCCCTACTTCGTGTCCTTCCTGATCCTTGGCATCCCGCTCATGTGGATCGAGTGGACGATCGGACGGTTCGGGGGGAAGTTCGGGCACGCCAGCCTTCCGGGGATGTTCGACGAGCTCACCGACCGGAAGAAGCCGTGGGCCAAGTACCTGGGCGTGCTCGGCCTCGTGACGCCGCTGGTGGTGTTCATCTATTACACCTACGTGGTCTCCTGGATGCTGGGGTTCAGCTTCTTCAGCGCCACCGGGGACTACTTCGGCCTCGGCCAGGTCGACCAGATGCGGCACTACCTCTACTCCTTCCAGAACATCTTCGACCCCTCGATGCACGGCGGCTGGCTGGCGCTGGCCTTCTTCATCGTCACCCTGGTCTTCCTGGGCTGGGTGCTGTCCCGGGGCATCAGCGGCGGCATCGAGAAGCTGGCCCTGATCGGGATGCCGCTCCTGTTCATCTTCGCGGTGGTGCTGATGATCCGGGTCCTCACCCTGCCGGCCATGAAGGCCTCTCCGGCGGACGGGCTCAACTTCATCTGGAACCCGCACTGGACCAGCCTCTCCGATCCCAAGGTGTGGCTGGCCGCGGCGGGCCAGATGTTCTTCACCCTGTCGCTGGGCGCGGGGCAGATCCACGCCTACGCCTCCTACCTGGACGCGAACGATGACGTCACGCTGACGGGGCTGTCCACGGCCGCCACGAACGAGTTCGCCGAGGTCGTTCTGGGAGGCACGATCGCGATCACCGCGGCGGTGGTGTTCTTCGGAGTGACGGGGGCCGTGTCCATCGCCAAGGGCGGGACCTTCGACCTGGGCATCGTGGCCATGGGGGTCGTGTTCCAGGGACTGCCGGGACCGGCGATCTGGGGCCAGATCTTCGGCTTCCTGTGGTTCTTCCTCCTGTTCATCGCCGGGATCACGTCCTGCGTGGCTCTGGCCACTCCCACGATCAGCTTCCTGCAGGAGGAGTTCGACTGGACGCGGAAGAAGGCGTCCTACGGGGTGATGTCGGTGGCCCTGCTCCTGGGCCTCACGCACGTGGTCTTCTATCAGCACGGCTTCATGTCGGAGTGGGACTACTGGGCCGGGACCTTCGGACTCGTGGTGCTCGCCACGATCGAGATCTTCCTGTTCGCGTTCGTGTTCGGCATCGACCGCGGGTGGGAGGAGATGCACCACGGGGCGGACCTGCGGGTGCCGGGCATCTTCAAACCGATCATGAAGTGGGTGACCCCGGCATTCCTCGTGCTCCTGTTCGCCTGGTGGGGATGGAGCGAGGCGATCCCCACCTTCCTGATGCACGGGGTCGCCAACCCGCAGAACATCCCCTACCGGTGGGCCAGCCGGGGGCTCATCGTGCTGATGGGCCTGGTCGGCCTGTTCCTGATCCGCAAGGCATGGGAGAACAAGACGCCCGGACCGGCGGAGCTCTGAGCTCCGCCGGACCGGGCCTGAAAGGAGAGGTGCAGCGTGCAGGGAACGGGTCTGACGACGTTCGCCGCCGTGTTCATGTTCGTGAGCATGGGCTCGGTGACCCTCCTCATGGTCTGGTGCTTCTATCGCATCGTGGCCGAGCCGGGCCACGGCGGTCCGACCGACGGCGGCCCGGGAAGCGGACCGACGGGCGCCGCGGGAGACCGGAGCTGACGGCGCGGTGCCGACCGTGTCCATGAAGGACCGTCCAGGCCGCGGGTCCGCTTCGGTCCCGCCGCCCGAGCCGGGGCGCCGGGAGGCCCTGGCCGAGCTCCGATCCGTCCTCGAGCGATCTCACCGCGTCGTGCTGTCGACGCACGTCAACGCCGACGGGGACGGGGCGGGCAGCGAGGCGGCGGTCGCCCTCTGGCTCGAGGATGCCGGCCTCGAGGTCGCGATCGTGAACCCCTCTCCCTTCCCCGAGGCCTTCGCGTTCCTGCTCGAGGGCCGTCGGGCGTGGACGCCCGACCAGGAGGACGGTCGGCGCGCGCTGCAGGAGGCCGACGCGATCCTGGTGCTCGATACGTCCGAAACGTCCCGTATCGGATCCGTCGCCGAGCGCATGGACGGCCTCCGGGTGCTGGTCATCGATCACCATCCGCCCACTCCGCGGGCGATCGGGGAGACGGTGGTACTCGACCCCTCCGCCTGCGCCACCGGCGAGCTCGTCTACGACCTCATCACGCTCGAGGGCCGGCGACCCACGGCCGCACAGGCGCGCGGCCTGTACGTGGCCATCGTCACCGACACGGGCTCCTTCCGGTTCGGGAATACGACACCGCGCGCGCACGCCATCGCGGCCGAGCTGCTGCGTGCCGGTGTGGAGATCGAGCCCATGTTCCGGCGCCTGTTCGCGCGGTATACGTCGGCAGGGCTCGAGCTGCTCAAGCGGGCCCTCGACTCGCTGGAGGTGGACGCGGAGCACGCCATCGCCTGGGTCGCCCTGCATTCACGCGACGTGGAGGAGACCGGCGCGGGACCCGAGGACCGGGAGGGCCTGGTCGAGTATCCGCGCCGGCTCGAGGGGATCGAGGTGGCCATCCTGTTCCGAGAGCTGTCCGACGGCCGGACCAAGATCTCCCTGCGCTCCAACGGCCGCATCAACGTGAACGAGGTGGCCCGCGACTTCGGTGGCGGAGGCCACACCCAGGCTTCCGGAGCCCTCCTGAGCCGACCGCTCGAGGAGGCGCGGCGCCTGGTCGTGGAGCGGGTACGTCGGGAGGTGGAGGCGGGGTGAGCCGACCCGACGACGCGTCACCGGGCGCGCCGTCCCCCGGGTCGACGGGGCCGGAGGACGGCCTGCCCGAGCCGGCGCCTCTGCCGGTAGCGCGGCGCCTGCTCGAGGTGGCGCGCCGGATCGCGCCGCGGGAGATCGGCGAGCTGTGGATCTTCCCCCCTCTCCCGGAGGTGGAGGCCTCCGCCGAGTTCCTGGTGTTGACGCGCTACGTCGCCGACGGTCGCCTGCGCCTGTACACGGCCCGCAAGCCGACTGCGCCGCGTCCGGACCGGGAGTTGTCGGCCGTGGGCGAGGAGCGACCCCGGACCGGGGCGACCGTGACCCCCGCCGATGTCCCGCTGGACGAGGACGTGCGGGCGCACGGGGTGGTGCCGGCCGATCGGGTCCCGCGCCTCCTGGAGCGCTTCCAGCGCCGCGTCGGGACGGAGCACGACCCGGTGCACGTGAGGGTCGAGGGCTCGGAGGCGCGGTGGCGCGCGCTCGTGTGCGCCGCGGACGCGGAAGATCCCGGATCCCCGGCCGTTCCGGTCATTGATGACGGGGTGGAAAATCCTTAGCTTGGTTCGGTCGATGGCGGCCGCCTCTCCGGCGACCGCGGCCGGTGGACGCGAGCGGATGCGGCGAGTCGTGGCTGAGGGCGTCACACAGCGCAGGAGTCCGGAGGAGCTCGAAGCGGAGCTCCGCGAGGCTCTCGAGGCGGACGGGCACCGGTTCACGGCGCAGAGAGCGGCCGTGTACGAGGTGCTGGGCGGCTCGCTCTCCCATCCCACCGCGGACGAGATCTTCACCTGCGTCCGCGAGCAGATTCCCGACATCAGCCTGGCCACCGTCTACAAGGCGCTCGAGGCGTTCGTGAGCTGCGGGCTCGCCCGGAAACTCACGATCGGCGAGGGCCCGGCCCGCTACGATGGGCGCACGGACGAGCACGAGCACGTTCGTTGTCTCGGCTGCGGCCGTGTCTCCGACGTCGACGACGTGAGCCTCGCCTCGTGGCTGGACTCCGTGGCGAGGAAGACGGACTTCCATATCGTCAATTATCGCCTGGAGCTCCTGGGACACTGCTCGCACTGTCGGAACTGACCACGGCTCTCCGCCGGGTCGCCGGGCGCCGCCTCGCGCTTCGGGCCGTCTTTCGCCGGCGATTCCCGTCCCCGGGGCGCGCGCGTACGCGCGCCCCGGGGGCTCCTCGGACCCGACCTGACCCCGACCGGAGGCTGAAGTGCCGTTCGAAGCGGTGAGTTTCGTGCCGTCCAGGATCTTCCTCACGTCCGGTGTGGGCATCCATCGCGAACGGCTGTCCTCGTTCGAGATGGCCCTGCGCGACGCCCGCGTGGCGCGCTACAACCTGGTCGGCGTCTCCTCCATCTTCCCGCCCGGCTGCGAGGTGGTCGACGTGGAGGACGGGCTCGAGCTCCTGCAGCCCGGCCAGATCGTGTTCTCGGTGATGGCCCGCTCGGAGACGAACGAGCCCAGCCGGCTCATCGCCTCCAGCATCGGTCTCGCCATTCCCAAGAACCCCGACCAGTTCGGTTACCTCTCCGAGCACCACAGCTACGGGGAGACGGCCGGGCACGCGGGCAACTACGCGGAGGACCTGGCGGCCAGCATGCTGGCCACGGTCCTCGGCATTCCGTTCGATCCGGACGCGGCCTGGGACGAGCAGCGTCAGGTATGGAGCCTCTCCGACCAGATCGTGCGGACGACCAACATCACGGCCGCGGTCGAGGGACCGGACGACGGGCGGTGGGCGACGGTCGTGTCGGCCGCCATCTTCTGCGGCTGAGCTGTGGCCTCCGATCGCTGCCCCTACCCCGCCGCGCTCGACGAGCTGCCGTGGACGACCGCGGACAACTTCATGGGGCACGGCGCCGACGCTTCCACGTGGGAGGAGGCACGGGCCGTCGTGTTGCCGGTGCCGTACGAAGCGACGACCAGCTACGGCCCGGGCACGAGGTCCGGGCCCGAGGCGATTCTCGAGGCGTCGCGCTACGTGGAGCTGTACGACGAGGAGCTGGACGGGGAGCCGTGGGAGGCGGGGATCTGCACGCTCCCCTGCCTGGAGTTGCCGGCGGCCGGTCCCGAGACCGCCGTGCGGACGCTCCGCGACGCGTACGGCAGAATCCTCGAGGCCTCGGGGGACCGCTTCCTGCTCACCCTCGGTGGGGAGCACTCGATCTCGAGCGCGCCGGTCCACGCGTGGCTGGACCGACTCGGGGACGACCTCTCGGTCCTGCAGCTCGACGCGCACTCCGACCTGCGCGCCAGCTACCACGGCACGCCATGGAGCCACGCGTGCGTGATGCGGCGGATCCTGGATCGGACGTCCAGGATCGCCGCGGTCGGGATCCGGTCCCTGACCGGCGAGGAGCGGCGGTTGATCGAGGAGGTCGGGATCACCACGGTGTTCGCCGAGGAGCTCCGCCACGACGCCTGGATCGACAAGACGCTGGCCGCCCTCGGTCCCAACGTATACGTGACCTTCGACGTCGACTTCTTCGACCCGGCGGTCATGCCCGCCACCGGGACCCCCGAGCCCGGAGGTGGGAGCTGGTGGCAGGCCCTCGACCTCCTGCGGGCCGTGTTCCGCGAGCGGAACGTGGTGGCCGCTGACATCGTGGAGCTGGCTCCCGACCTCGGTCCCATGGCGTGCGGCGTCGTGGCGGCCAAGCTGGCCTACAAGATGGTCGGTTATCGCTTCATGATGGGATAGGCCGGTGACCGTCGGCGTGTTCGTGGCCTTCCTGGCCGGCATCCTCTCCTTCCTCTCCCCGTGCGTCCTCCCGCTGGTCCCGTCCTACCTGTCCTTCGTGGCGGGCGTGGGACTCGAGGAGCTCGAGGCGGGGGGTGGAGAGGTGCGGCGCACGGCCTTCGTGCACGCGCTCCTGTTCGTGGCCGGGTTCAGCATCGTGTTCATGGGTCTGGGCGCCTCGGCGAGCGCGTTCGGACACCTGCTCCACAACTACCAGCTGTGGATTGCCCGCATCGGCGGGATCCTGGTCATCGTGTTCGGGCTCCACCTCCTCGGGATCACGCCCCTCCGCTTCCTGCTCCGCGAGCGCCGGGTGCAGTTGCAGAACCGCCCCGTGGGCATGCTGGGCGCGGTGGTCGTGGGCGTGACCTTCGGGGCGGGTTGGGCGCCGTGCATCGGGCCGGTGCTCGGGGGGATCCTCACCTACGCCGCCACGCAGGAGCGGCTGGCGGAGGGCGTCGGCCTCCTGGCCGTTTACTCGGCCGGACTCGCGGTGCCCTTCCTCCTGGCGGCCGCGGCCCTGTCGCGCTTCCTCACCGTGTTTCGGCGGTTCCGGCGCTACATTCCGTGGGTGGAGCGGGTCAGCGGCGCGCTGCTGGTCGCCGTGGGCCTGCTGCTGGTGACGGGGGAGTTCACGGTCCTGGCCTCGTGGGCCACCCGCTTCACCCCCGGCTTCCTGCTCCGGCGGATCTAGTCGGGCGCCCCTAGCCGCACGTCTCCCGCAGGGTGGCCTCGAGCTCGCCGCCGGTGACGGGCTTGACCATGAACCGCGTGGCTCCGGCGCTCAGGCATCGGCGGCGCACGGCGTCGTCCCTCGTGCCGGTCAGCACCAGGAGGACGGACCCGGGCGCCTTCTCCCGGAGCCGCGTCACGAGATCGGGTCCGGAGAGGCCGGGAAGGCCCAGATCGGCCACGATGGCGGCGGGATGTCCGGAAGGGCCCTCGAGCCGCTCGAGCGCCTCCTCTCCCGTGGAGGCCATCCCGACGTCGAAGCCGCGCGCGGCCAGCACGATCCGGTAGGCGTTCCTGAGCCCGTCGTCATCCTCGACGAGGAGGACGCGCACGGCGTCGGCGGCGGGCACCGGTCAGCGCTCCGCGCCCCCCCGGCTGCGACTCCGTCCGCCCGAGGCGGCCAGCGCGGAAGGGTTACGCTCGGTCGGAAGGGTGAAGTGGAAGATGCTTCCCTCACCCGGAGCGCTCTCCAGGCCGAGCCGTCCGCCGTGCATCTCGATGAGTCGGCGGGCGATGGACAGCCCGAGCCCGCTGCCCCCCAGCCGGCGGTCCACGCCGCGGTCGAGGCTCACGAACTCCTCGAAGATCCGCTCCTGGTCCTCGGGGGGGATGCCGATGCCGGTGTCGGCGACCTGGACGCGCATCCACGCCCCCTCCTCGTCCGCCTCCGCGCTCACCTCGATGCGCCCGCCCGGGGGCGTGAACTCGATGGCGTTGCTGATCAGGTTGCCGAGCACGTGCGAGACCTTGGCGTGGTCGGCGTACACGCGGGGCAGGTCCTCCTCGATCAGCCTGCGGAATTCCAGCCTCTTGCGGGCCAGCAGGGACTGGTGGCTGGTCTCGAGCTGCTCGACCATCGTGCCGATGTCGAAGCTCTCCGGCCGGAGCTCCGCCGACTGCCCGCCGCTCTTCGAGTATCGCAGGATCTCGTCGACCAGCTCCAGCGTCTGGCGCGCGGCCCGGGTGACCGAGGCGAGTGCCTCCTGCTGCTCGTGGCGCAGGGGACCGAGGCGCTCGTCCTCGAGGGCCTCGGCGTAGGTCAGGATGGAGGTCAGGGGCGTGCGGAGCTCGTGCGAGACGAGCGTGAGAAACTGGATGCGGGCAGCCTCCAGGTTGCGCAGCACGCGGATCTCCCGCTCCAGCGCGTCGATGTGCTCCGTATCCGCGGCCGATGCATCGTACGGCAAGGGAGCGTCCTATGCGGGAGGGATCACCGGAACGTTCGGGACGGGTGACTCAAGCCCTGGCCCCGAACGCCGTAGACTACCCGTCCGCAGGCGTTTCGGCAAGCGATCCTGGGCCCCGATAGGACGCCAGCTCCTCGGCCAGGAGCTGACGCTCGAGGAGGTGCGCGTACACGCCATCGGCGGCCAGCAGTTCGCCATGCGTGCCCTGTTCGGCGAGCCGCCCGTCCTCGAGCACGAGGATGTGGTCCGCCTCGCGCACCGCCGACACGCGGTGCGAGATGATGAGCGCGGTGCGATCCCGCAGATAGCCGCGCAGGCCCTCGAGGATGGCCTTCTCGGTCACCGTGTCCACCGCCGAGAGCGCATCGTCCAGCACGAGGATCGGCGCGTTCCGGAGCAGCGCCCGGGCCAGCGTCGCCCGCTGCTTCTGGCCGCCCGACAGGTTCACCCCGCGCTCGCCGATCCGGGTCTCCAGGCCCTCCGGCAGGACCGCGAGCGTCTCCCGCAGCTGGGCGACCTCGAGCGCGTGCTCCAGCTCCGCCTCCGTGGGCAGGCCCCCCGCGGCCGGCGGGCCGCCATCGGCGCTCGATCCGGAGACCCCCGGCCGCGATCCCGGCCCGGTGGCCTCTACAGCGGGCGGGCCCTCGCCGTCGGTGGCCGGTCCGGCGCCGGGCAGCACGAGGTTTCGCCGGAGTCGCATGCTGAACAGGAAGGGCTCCTGTGGGACGACCGACACGGCATCGCGAAGGGTGGCCAGGGACAGCTCCCGCGCCGGGACCCCGTCGACGAGGACGCGGCCCTCGGTGGGATCGTACAGGCGCGGGATCAGGCGGGCGAGGGTTGTCTTTCCGCTCCCGGTCCCGCCCACGATGGCCACCGTGGCGCCGGGAGGGACACGGAAGCTTACGTGCCGCAGCACCCAGTGCTCGGTTCCCGGATAGCGGAAGGAGACGTCCTCGAACTCGATGGAGCCGCGGATCCGGTCCGGTCGCCGCGGGCGGGGCGGGTCCGCGATGGCCGGCTCGAGGTCCATGAACTGGTTGATCCGACCCATCGAGGCCGCGCCGCGCTGGAAGAGGTTGGTGACCCAGCCCAGGGCGATCATGGGCCAGGTGAGCAGGACGAGCAGGGTGATGAACATCACGAAGTCACCCAGCGTAATGGCGCCCTGCATCTCCTCGCGTCCCCCGTACCAGAGCACGACCACCGCCGCCAGGCCCGTGAACACGGTGAGGGCCGGGTGGAACGCCCCCCACACCCGGGCCAGGCCCATGTTGCGCTCCAGGTACTCCTCGTTCTGGCCCCCGAACTCCCGGGTCTGCGAACCCTCCTGGCCGTAGGCTTTCACGATCCGGATCCCGGCCAGGTTCTCCTGCACGAAGTTGGAGATCTGGCTGAACTGGGCCTGAATGCGCTCGAAGCGGCGGTGGATCTCCTGTCCGAACAGGTACACGGCGGCGGGCAGGATCACCATCGGGAGCAGCGTGAGCAGGGTGAGGGTGACGTCGGTGCGCAGCATCAGCGTCAGCACGAGCACGGACATGGTGGTCGTGTTGACCAGATACATGATCGCCGGGCCCGCGACCTGGCGGACGGCCAGCACGTCGTTGGTGGCCCGGCTCATGAGGTCGCCGGTCCTCCACTCGTCGTAGAACTGTGCCGGAAGCCGGAGCAGGTGACCGAACAGGTCGGCGCGCAAGTCGCGCTCCATCTTCCGGCTGATGCCGTTGAGGAGCTCCCGCTGGCCGTAGCGGGTGGCACCTCCGAGGAGCGCCGCGAGCACGATGAGGCCCGCATAGCGGAGGATGACCGAACGACTCAGCTCGGTCTGCATCGCGTCGATCGCGTACTTGAGGAGCAGCGGCGCCGCGACGCTGAACACGTTACTCACCACGACCAGCACGAGGCCGAGGGCCATGCCCCGCCAGTAGGGACGAAGGTAAGGGAGCAGCGAACGAAGCTGCTTCACGACGCCCGGCTCCCTCCGCGCGCCGGCGCATCGGGCCCGCGCCGATGCGGCGCCGCCGTGACGTGCTCCGAAGCTCGCTCGTCTGCCATGCGTAAAACAGACACCATCGAAGTCAGAAGGTTCGCTCCCGGAGCGTGATCGGGCGCGCATGGACCTGACGCCGTTCGCACGGAGGCTGGCCCCGGAGTTGCGCAGGCGGCAGAATGAGTGGGAGGATCTCTTCTCCTGCGCCGTACCTCCACCCCTGACGGGTATGGAGAGCGGGCGACCACCACGAGGAGGAAGATCATGAAGGTCAGCGGCAGGATCGGATGGACCCTGGCGGCGACGACGGCCCTGCTTCTGTCGGCCTGCGGCGGCGGGGGCGGCAAGGCCTCCCCAGCGGCCGACAGCGCTTCGGCCGCGCCGGCACAGGAGCCGGCAGCCAGCCAGCAGCCAGCCAGCCAGCCGGCGGCCGCGGGAGCGGCGCCGAAGGCGAAGCCGGCGGGACCGGGCGCGCCCGAGGGGCAGCCGGCCGCGACTCCGGCGCCGGCGACGGTGAGCCTGAGCGTGGCCTCGGGGACGCAGCTCGAGACCACACTGGACACCTTGCTGTCCACCCAGGACAGCAAGGTCGGCGACCGGTTCACGGTGACGGTCACCCGGCCGGTCACGGTGGACGGACGGACGGCGATCCCGGACGGCGCCAAGGTACACGGGGAGGTCACGGCCGTGCAGAAGTCCGGCAGCCCGGGCCAGACGGCCGTGCTCAAGGTGGACTTCACCAGCCTCACGGTCGGCGGGGAGAGCTACCCGATCTCGGCGGACCTCGTGAAGGCCGAGCCCCAGAAGAAGTCCCGGACCAGCACGGGCGAGGCGGCGGTCAAGATCGGAGCCGGCACGGCGGCGGGAGCCATCCTGGGCCGCATCATCGGCGGCAACAAGACGGGGACGTTCATCGGCGCGGCGGTCGGCGCGGCGGCGGGCACGGCCATTGTGCTCGGGACGCAGGACGTGGATGCCGTCCTTCCGGCCGATTCCCCGATGACCCTCCAGCTCAAGGAGCCGGTGACCGTCCACCGTCCGCGCTGACGGCGACCGTGGCCGTTTCGCGCCCCGTCGCCCTCCTGGGGCTGCTGGCCGCGGTCGCGCTCGCCGGACCGGTCTCCGCCCAGGAACTTCCACCCGACGCGATCCGTGAGTCGGGCGGGGACACGGCCTCCGCGGGGGACGTGCGCGGGGTCGTCCTCGCGGCGCGCGCGGACACGCCCGTGGTCGGCGCGGAGGTGCGCCTCCGCCTGTCCGGGGGCGACGCGGGGCGGGTCCGGGCCGTGACCGACACGTCGGGCCGCTTCCTCCTGCACGGCGTCCCGCCGGGTCGCCGCACGTTCGAGGTGCGTCTCCCGGGGCTCCCGTCCACGACCTTCACGGCCGAGGTCCGGGAGGACGGTCCCACCGAGCTCTCCCTCCGGCTCGAGACGCGGCTGATTCCGCAGCCGGCCCTCGAGGTCCGGGTGACGCGTGACGAGGTCCCCCGGGGGAAGCTGGCGGGCTTCTACCGGCGGCGCGCGCGCGGCATCGGGTCCTTCCTGGACCGGGAGCAGATCGAGGCCCGGCGCGCCCGCGAGGTCAGCGACCTGCTGCGCTCCCTGCCCGGCGTGCAGGTCACGCCCGGGCCGGGCAGCACCGGGAACCCGGCCATGAGCCGCAGCGCCCCGCTCCTGGCGCGCCGTGGCTGCCGCATCGGGTACTTCGTGGATGGCATCCGGATCCCATCGGCCGATGCCTTCCGTCTCGACGAGCTGTCTCCGATGGACATCGAGGCCATCGAAGTCTACCGGGGCGTATCCGAGGTCCCCGCCATCTATCTGCGCACCGGGGACGAGTGCGGCGTGGTGGTCGTGTGGACCCGCGATCCCTCGCGAGGGCCGTAGTCGGTCCGCCCGGACGCCGCGCGATTGTCGGCCGGCTCGCCGTGCCCGTAGCTTGGCGGCCGGAAGCGAGGCACGCAGGAAGGGTACCGGCGGTGCGGAGGCGGCCATGCGGGACGGACGGCAGAGCCCGACCGAGGCGGTGAACCCGTGCACGACCGGCATCGACCGGGCCGGGCCCGCGGAGATCGTGCGCCTCATCCAGGCCGAGGACCGCCGGGTCCCCGATGCGGTCGAGGCCGAGGCGGCCTCGATCGCGGCGCTGGTCGAGGAGGTGGCGGACCGGCTCGCCTCCGGAGGGCGGCTCGTGTACGTGGGCGCCGGGACGAGCGGCCGCCTGGGCGTGCTGGACGCCGCCGAGTGCCCCCCCACCTTCGGGACCGAGCCGGGCCTCGTGCTCGGTCTCATCGCGGGGGGGCGGGAAGCGCTGTGGCGCAGCCGCGAAGGGGCCGAGGACGACGAGTCGGCCGGCCGGCAGGACGTGCGGGCGGCTGGCATCGGGCCGGCGGACTTCGTCCTCGGGATCGCCACCTCCGGAACCACGCCCTACGTGCGGGCGGCCCTCGAGGAGGCCGACGCGGCGGGCGCCGGGACCGGATTCCTGAGCTGCACGCCGCCTCCCGAGGCGATGCGCCGCGTCGCCGATCACCTGGTCACTCCGATCGTGGGCCCGGAGGTCGTGGCCGGATCGACCCGCATGAAGGCGGGGACCGCCACCAAGCTGGTGCTCAACACCCTCTCGACCGGCGTCATGGTCCGGCTGGGCAAGGTGTACGGCAACCTCATGGTGGACCTCCGGGCCGGGAGCCGGAAGCTCGTGCGGAGGGCGCTGGGCATTCTCGAGGCCGTGTGCGGCCTCACCGGCGATGCCGCCCGGAGTCTCCTCGTGCGCGCGGGCGGCTCCGTGAAGACCGCCATCGCCATGCACGAGCTGGGCGTGGAGCGAGCGGTGGCCGAGCGGGTGCTGGACGCGTGCGGCGGTCACCTGTCCCGCGTCGTCGAGCGCTTCAGCGGGGCCGAGCACGTTCCCTACTATGCCTGCTATTCCGACGACCTGGGGGGAAGGGAAGCGGAGGTCCTGGCCGGCAGGTTGGCGGCCGGCCCGGAGCGCGTGCGCGCGGCCTGCGAGGCGTGGGCGGCCGCCACGGGTCCGGGCCGGACGACGGGACGCTGGACGCCGGCGCAGCACGTCGCCCACCTGGTGCAGTCCGAGCGGGAGGCCTACCGGCCCCGCATCGAGGCGCTGATCGCCTCGGCGACGGAGACGGAGACGGAGGACCCGTCGCTCGACTTCCCGGACTGGCCGCCGGACCCGGAGCCGCCCGGCGGCGATCGCTCGATCGCCGAGCTCCTCCTGGTGTTCGCCGGCGAGCGCGCCCGCACCGTCCGGGCGCTCGAGGGCGCGCCCATCGCCGCGTGGCTCGCCCGGGGCACGGTGGACGGCGAACCGGTGGCGCTGCACCAGCTCGTGCGGGCGGTAGCCCAGCACGACGCGGCGCACGCGGAGCGAATCCGCGAGCGCCTCCATCCCGACCTGCTGGAGTGAGGCGACCGATGCCCCTGTACGCGGGTCTCATGTCCGGCACCTCCCTGGATGGGATCGACGTGGCTCTCGTGCGGCTGGAGGGCCGGGAGGAGCGGCCCTCCGAGGCCGGTGTGTCGGCATTCCACTCCTACCCGTACGACGATGCCTTCCGCGACCGCCTGCGGCGGGCGTGCGAAGAGGGCCGGGTCGAGGAGCTCTGCCGCCTGGACTTCGAGCTGGGCCGGCGCTTCGCGGCCGCCCTGGTCGGGGCCCTCGAGGCGGAGGGCCTGGCGGCGGCCGACGTCGCCGCGGTCGGGTGCGCCGGCCAGACGGTGTGGCACGAGCCGCCCACCGCCGATCGTCCCGGCAGCACGCTGCAGCTGGGCGAGGGCGCGGTGATCGCGGAGGAGACGAGGGTCACGGTCGTCGAGGACTTCCGGGTGCGCGACGTGGCCGCCGGCGGGCACGGGGCGCCCATCTCGGCCTACTTCGACCACCTGCTCCTCGCCTCCCCCGAACGGGGTCGCGGGATCCTGAACCTGGGGGGGATGGGGAACCTCACGGCCCTCCCCGACGAGAGCTCCGACGCGACGCCCGTCGCGTTCGATACGGGGCCGGGCGTCGTGCTCCTGGACGCGGCGGTGCAGCGGCTGACCGGGGGGCGGTTGCGCTTCGACGAGGACGGCCGCATGGCCGCGAGCGGCGCCGCGCTCCCCGGAGCGGTGGAGGCGTGGCTGCAGGACCCGTTCTTCCGGGAGGCCCCGCCGCGGACGACGGGCCGCGAGCGCTTCGGGCCGGCCCGCCTGGAGGCGTGGCTGGAGGAGCGCCGGGCGCGCGGTGATCGCCCCGAGGACCTCCTGGCCAGCCTCACCGAGGTGACCGCGGCGGCGGTGGCCGGAGCGCTCACGTGGGTGCCCTTCGAGGTCGAGGAGCTCTTCCTGTGCGGGGGCGGGGCACGGAACCCCGAGCTCGTCCGCCGGATCGCCGCGCGCGTGGCGCCGCGGACCGTCGGGCCGCTCGAGACCCTGGGCTGGGACGGCGACGCGCGGGAGGCCGCCGCCTTCGCCCTCCTGGCCCGCCAGCACCTCCTCGGCCACCGGGCCGGCGCTCCATGGGCCACCGGGGCGCGCGGCGCGCGGCTCCTGGGGAAGACCGTCCCGGCGTGAGGGACCCGGCCCGGCTGCTCCTGCCCGCCATCCGGCTCGACCGGGAGCCGGCCGACGCGGCGGCCGCGCGGGCGCTCCGGCAGGTGGAGGAGGGCGTCGGGGGCTTCCTCCTGTTCGGCGGAAGCTGTGACGAGGTGCGCGAGCTGGCGGCGCGGCTGCGGACGGCGGCCGGCCGTCCCCTGTGGCTCGCCGCGGACCTGGAGCGCGGGGCGGGTCAGCAGTTCGAGGGCGCGGCCACCCTGCCGCCCCCGGCCGCCCTGGCCGCCCACCCGCACCCCCTCGAGGCGGTGCGGCTCGCCGCTCGCCTCACGGCCCTGGAAGCGAGAGGATTGGGCGTGAACTGGGTCCTCGCCCCCGTCCTCGACCTGGATGTCGAGGGGCGCAATCCCATCGTCGGCACGCGGTCGTTCGGGACGGACCCGGTCCGTGTCGCCGAGCTGGGCCGCGCCTGGATCGAGGGGTGCCAGGGCCTGGGGGTGGCGAGCTGTGCGAAGCACTTCCCCGGTCACGGGCGCACGCTCGCCGACTCTCACGCCGAGCTCCCGGTGGTCGATGCGCCGCGCTCGGCGCTGGAGGACGACCTGGTGCCCTTCCGGGCCGTGGCGGAGGAGGTGGCCTCCGTGATGACCGCGCACGTGGCCTACCCTGCGCTCGGCTGCGATGGGCCGGCGACCCTGAGCCCGGTCGTGCTCGGAGGACTGCTGCGCGAAGAGCTCGGCTTCCGAGGGCTCGTGGTCACCGATGCGCTCATCATGGGGGGCATCGCCGGGAGCGGGAAGACCGGAGCCGCCACGCAGGGCTGGCGGGCCGTCCGCGCGCTGCGCGCCGGCTGCGACCTGCTGCTCTACCCCTCCGATCCCGCTCTTACCGCTCGCACCATGCGCCAGGCCGCCGGCGCCGATCCGCGGCTGGCGGCGCGGGTGGAGCAGGCCCTCGAGCGGAGCGAAACGGCGTGGACGCGCTTCGGCGGCGGGAGCGCGCCGGAGCCGGCCGAGACCGACCTGCCGTCGTTCCGGCCCGCGTCCGCGTCGATCACCGCCCTGGCCGAGGCGTGCGTGAGGAGGGTGGGAGCCGAAGGGGGCGGCGGCAGAGCGATGGACGCGTGGCTGCAGCGTGCCGCGTCCGGGCGGGTCCGGGTGGCCTGCCTGTCCGACGATGGCGAGGCCGGAGCCGCCGGGCTCGGCGAAGCGTTCGCGGCCGAGCTCGCTGTGCGAGGCTTCGACGTGGAGCGGGGCACGCAGGCCGGGAACGAGGCGAGCGCGGGGCCGTCGGGCGATAGCGCGCCGCTCGTGGTGCTGGTGGAGGCCACGCCGCGGGCCTGGAAGGGCAGGGCGGGGCTCGGCGAGGAGGCGGCCGCCCGGCTCGACGGGCTTCTGGGGGCGGGCCAAGCCGTGCTCCCGGTCGTCCTCGGCCCCCCGCGGATCCTCGAGGAGCGGGGGATGGCGGGCCTGTGCGCCTGGGCCTCCGAGCCGATCATGGAGCGGGGCGCCGCGGCGTGGCTGGCTGCCCGCGCCGCCGCCCCCGGGAGCTGAGAGGTGGGGGCGAACGCCGAGCCGACCGGGATGCGCTCTACGGCGGCCGTCGCGATGGCGGGATTGGTCGGGCTGTGGTGGCTGCGCGCCCGGGCGAGCGCGGACGCAGCCACCGGGACGGAGGAGGTCGGGGCGTGAGGCCGGGAGCGCGGGACATTGGCGAGGGGAGGACGGCGTGAGGCCGGATGAGACGAGGAGCCGGGCCGCGATCCTGGCGTGGACGTGCGTGGCGGCGGCCTGGGTGGGCGCCGCGTGCGCATCCGGTGGCGGACCGGGGTCGGCCGGGACCGGGCCGGCGGCCGCGCGGGGAGCGTTGCCGCCGGTCCCCCGCGTCACCGGCCCCGTCGCCCTCCGCGTAGTCTATCCGGACTCGCTGGCACGCATCGCCGTACGGGACTCCAACTTCCTGCTCGGGACGACCGGCACCGGGGACGCCGGTCTCACGATCGACGGGATCCCCGTGAGCGTCGAGCCGAACGGCGCCTTCCTGGCGTGGCTCCCGGTGCCGGACACGGTGGCGGGCGACACGGCGGAGTACGTCCTGGTGGCCCGGGGGGAAGGGCGGGCCGACACCCTCCGCTGGCCGATCCTCCTGCCAGCACGGCCGTACCGCGGAGAGGGGGCTGCCTGGATCGACACCGCCGCGCTCCGGGATCGGCCGGAGCGCTGGGCTCGTCCGGACGAGGAGCTCCTCCTGTCGGTGCGCGGCGCCCCGGGTGACGAAGCCTGGCTGTCGGCCGGCCGGCGACGGTACCGGATGCGCGAGGTGTCGCCGGGCCGGTACGAGCTCAGGATCCCGGCCCGGGAGGTGTACGCCGCCGGCCGGGCCACGGGCCCGGATACGGCGGCGGGGCCGGGCGCGAACCCGGCCGGCCGCGACCGCGAGGAGGGCGTGGAGGACACGGCGGCCGTCCCCGGAGCGACGCGGGCCGTGGGGAAGGCGCCCACGCTCGGGTCGGCGCCGCTGGACAGCATCGCCTACGGGGTGGAGCTGGTGGCGGCGGGAGACACCGCCCGGGCCTCGGCCCGCTACCCGCTGCGCCTGGTGGATCCCGCCGCGCCGCCCGTCGCGGAGCTGATCGAGGCGCCGGACACCGTGAACGGACGGGCCGACGTGGTGGTGGGCCGTCCCCTGCCGTCCGGGCCCTACCTGTGGCGCTTCCCGGACCGAACCGTGGCGGCCGTGGATGGACGGCTCGGCGACCGACTGCGGATTCGGCTCGGTCCCGCCCTGGAGGCGTGGACGGACACGGCCGACGCGCGCTTCTTCCCCGAGGGCACGCCGACCCCCTCGGCCCGGGCCGGCGACATCCGGATCGTCCCCGAGCCGGACGAGCTCAGCGTGTCCATCCCGCTCGGCGACCGGGTCCCGGTGCGGGTGCGGACGTCGGGCTCGCGCCTCGCCCTCACCCTGTACGACACCAGGGGACGCACCAACCGGCTGGCCTACGGCCCGCGCGACCCCCTGCTCGTCGGAGCCTCCTGGGACCAGCTCAGCGGGCGCCGGTGGCGGCTGGAGCTGTCGCTGGCGGCGCCGGTGTGGGGGTGGCGCCTGTCGTGGGAGGGCGGAGACGACGCGCCGGCGGCGGACTCGGTCCGCGCGCCGGCCCACCGGATCGCCACCGGCGGCACGCTCCACCTGGAGATCCGGCGGCCGCCCCGCATCGACCCGGCCCATCCCCTGAGGGGCCGCACGATCGCGGTCGACCCCGGGCACCCCCCGGCCGGCGCGCACGGCCCCACCGGCATGTACGAGGGCGACGCCAACCTCGCCGTGGCCCGGCGCCTCGCCGAGCTGCTCGGGGAGGCCGGCGCAACGCCCGTGCTCATCCGACGGGACACGCTGCCGGTGGGACTGTACGAGCGGGCGCGCCGGGCCGACTCGGCCGGCGCCGAGCTGTTCGTGTCCGTGCACCAGAACGCGCTCCCCGATGGGGTTCGGCCGTTCGGGGAATCGGGGACGAGCACGTACTACTATCAGGAGACCTCCCGGGAGCTGGCGGGCGACGTGCAGGCCGGAGTGCTGCGCTCCCTGGGCCTGCGGGACCTGGGGATCGCGTGGGGGGACCTCGCCGTGGTGCGGCAGAGCTGGATGCCCGCGGTGCTCGTCGAGGGGGTGTTCATCATGATGCCGAGACAGGAGGCGGCCCTGCGCACGGCCGTCTTCCAGGAGTCCTATGCGCGCGGCGTGCTGGACGGCCTGCGTGCCTTCCTGCGCGCCCGCGCCCGGAAACCATCCAGAGAGGAGAGGTGATGCGACTGGAGGATCTCACCACGAGGGGGCGCCCCCGCGTGCCGGAGAGCGCGTTCGTGGCCCCCTCGGCCGACGTGATCGGTGACGTGGAGTTGGGCGAGGAGGCCAGCGTCTGGTACCAGTGCGTCCTGCGGGGGGACATCGCCCCCATCCGGGTCGGCGCCCGGACCAACATCCAGGACCTGACGATGGTCCACGTGGACGTGGACATGCCCTGCCTGATCGGGGACCGGGTCGGGATCGGCCATCGCGCCATCATCCACGGCTGCCGCATCAGGGACGACTGCCTCATCGGGATGGGCGCGGTGGTGCTGTCGGGCGCCGTCATCGGCAGCGGCTCGCTGGTGGCCGCCGGGGCGGTCGTCACCGAGGGGATGGAGGTGCCGCCGGACAGCCTCGTCGTGGGACTTCCGGCCAGGATCATCCGCACGGTGGACGATCGTCTCAGAGAGCGCATGCGGCAAACGGTCGAGCACTACGCGCTCCTCAAGGAGGGCCATCGCGGGGGACGGTGGACCCAGGCGTGAGGCCGGCGGGACCGGAGCCGGCTCCGCCGGGGCCGCCGGCCCGGGAGGGGCCTCCCGTGCCCGATCCCGACCGGAGCCCCGTGCACGCGTGGCCGGGCAAGCTGCTGGTCGCCCTCATGGCCCTGGGCGGCCTCGCAGCGCTGTTCGCGTCCGCGTGGTCCCTGTTCGGGCCGCCGCCCGGCACGGTGCGCATGTTCGGTCTGCGGGCCGGCGGCTGGGTGCTCTCGGCCCCCGTGCCGCGCATCGCCATGGCGCTGTTCGGCGGCGGGCTACTGGTCGCCGGCTGGGGCGTGGTCACCTGGCGGGCGTGGGCGTGGTGGGCCGCCGTCGGGTTCGCGGCCCTGTTCGGGCTCGGGTTCCTGGCCCAGCTTCTGGCGCCCCTGTGGGGCGGAGCCCCGGCCTCGGTGCTCGACTTCTATGCCCTGCTGTACGTCGTGTGTCTTCCGTACCTCTTCCGAAACAGGCGCTTCTTCGAGCGCTGATGGTCCGGTGCGGAACGGGGCGCCCGGGCTCCGTCCCCCGGTCCGCGGAGGGGGCCCATGACCCACCGCTCCCGCGGTTCCTCCGGCGGCACGCGCCCGGCCACCTCGCGACAGCCCGCCGCCGCCCGGATCTCCCACTTCGGGCCGGTCGGCCTCTTGACCACAACATGTCGTGGGCGTAGACTCGGGATACCCCAAGATATTGGGGGGGATGTTGAAAAAGATGTGGAAAGTCGTGAACAAGTCCGGCGGGGGTGTGGACAAGTGCGGACGATGCGGTGACGGGAGCCCCCGCCGGACCCTTCCTATAGAGCGAGACCAGCCGCCCACGGTGGTGTAACTTGTGGTAGGAGCCGACGTCGAGCTCCTCCCGCGGGTCGGGCCACGACGTGGGCCGGACGCCTCGAAAGACAGGCCGCGTCGACCGATACGGGCCGGCGCTTCGCGACGGGACCCGCCCCGCGGGCACGCTCCTCCGGGGAGCCCGACGGGACCCGACGCGAGCGCCGGTTCCGTCTCGGGTCCCCGGGCATCCTCCGGTGGCCGGGGCACGACCCGCCGTACGCACGCAAACAGCCGCGAACCATGAGCACAGAGGGGCGAGCAGCGATGAACCCACCCGAGACCATCGCCCGGGCCATCGGCGAGACCACCACCGCCAGCGACCTTCCCGAGCCGACCCTGACGGACAACGCCCGGACGGTGCTCGCGCGCCGGTACCTGAAGAAGGACGCGGACGGCCAGCCCACCGAGGAGCCCCGCGAGATGTTCTGGCGGGTGGCCCGCGTCATCGCCGCCGAGGACGCCAGTTACGGCGCCGACCGGGACGAGGTGGAGCGCTCGGCCCGCGCCTTCTACGACCTCATGACCACCGGGCGCTTCGAGCCCAACAGCCCCACGCTCATGAACGCCGGCCGTCCCCTGGGACAGCTGTCGGCCTGCTTCGTCCTGCCCGTGCCCGACCGGCTCGACGGCATCTACGACACGCTCCGCAACATGGCGCTCATCCACCAGTCGGGCGGCGGAACGGGATTCGGCTTCAGCCGCCTGCGTCCCCGAGGCGACGTGGTGAAGTCGACCATGGGCGTGGCTTCGGGTCCGGTGAGCTTCATGGAGGTGTACGACGCCTCCACCGAGGCCGTGAAGCAGGGCGGCACGCGCCGGGGCGCCAACATGGGGATCCTGCGGGTCGACCATCCCGACATCCTCGAGTTCATCGATTGCAAGCGCGAGGGCCACAAGATCACGAACTTCAACATCTCGGTGGCGATCACGGACGCCTTCATCGACGCGGTCGAGGCGGACGACGAGTACGACCTCATCAACCCGCGCACGGGTCAGCCCGTCCAGCATCTGCGGGCCCGGGAGGTGTTCGACCGCATCGTGGCGGGCGCCTGGCGAAACGGTGAGCCGGGCGTGTTCCTGATCGACGAGGCCAACCGCTGCAACCCGGTCCCGCACCTGGGCTCGTACGAGGCCACCAACCCGTGCGGCGAGCAACCGCTCCTGCCCTACGACGTGTGCAACCTCGGCTCGGTGAACGTGGGCGCCTTCGCCGAGGGCGGGAAGGTGGACTGGGAGGCGCTGGGCGAGACGGTGCGGCTCGCCACCCACTTCCTCGACAACGTGATCGATGCCAACAACTACCCGCTCGAGGCGATCGACGACCTGTCGCAGCGCATCCGCCGGGTCGGCCTCGGCGTGATGGGCTGGGCCGACCTGCTCGTGGAGCTCGGCATCTCCTACGGCTCCGGGGCCTCCATCGAGCTGGCGCGCAAGCTCATGGCCTTCATCGACGAGGAGGCCAAGGTCGAGTCCGAGCGGCTCGCCACCCGCCGCGGGGTGTTCCCGGAGTGGGAACGCTCCATCTGGGGTCCGGACGCGACCTGCGCCCGCGGTCCCGAGGGGGAGCGCATCCGCCCCTGCCGTCGGCTGCGCAACTGCAACGTGACCACCGTCGCCCCCACGGGAACGATCTCGATCATCGCGGGCTGCTCGGGAGGCATCGAGCCGCTGTACGCGGTGGCGTTCATGCGCAACCAGGCCGGGACGCTCATGCCGGACGTCAACCCCGCCTTCGTGCGCATGGCCCGTGAGGGCGGGTGGTACTCTGAGGATCTCGTGCGGCGCATCGCCGACGAGGGCCACATCCACTTCGACGAGGTGTCCGAGGCGATCCAGAAGCTGTTCGTCACGGCCCACGACGTGTCGCCCGAGCAGCACATCCGCATGCAGGCCGCCTTCCAGGAGCACGTGGACAGCGCCATCTCGAAGACGTGCAACTTCTCGGAGTCGGCCACCGTGGACGACGTACGCGAGATCTTCCTTCTCGCCTTCCGGCTGCGCTGCAAGGGCGTCACGGTCTACCGGGACGGCTCCCGGGACGAGCAGGTCCTCTCCACCGGCAAGACGGCCAGAAAGGTCCAGGAGGCGGCCGGCGTGGTGGAGGAGGCGCTCGAGCGGGTCGGCGACCCCGAACTGGCGGCGGAGCTGGCCGGCGCGGTGGAGCGTCTCGAGGAGCTCGAGCACGAGCGCGAGTCCCTGGTGGAGGAGCGCGACCGGGCTCGGCAGCGCGTGACCGAGCTCGAGAGCGGCATGGTGAAGCAGCCGATGGTGCGCGATCGGCCCGACGTGCTCACCGGGCGTACGCGCAAGATCGAGTCGCCGCTCGGCACCATGTACGTGACGATCAACGAGGACGAGAAGGGCCGTCCGTTCGAGGTGTTCGTGGCCCTCGGCAAGGCGGGCGGCGCCGCCATGGCCGATGCGGAGGCGATCGGCCGGCTCATCAGCCTGGCCCTGCGGTCGGGCGTGCCGCTGCGGGAGATCCACACGCAGCTGCGCGGCATCTCCTCGGACCGGGCCGTGGGCTTCGGCGAGAAGAAGGTGCTGTCCAGCCCCGACGCCATCGCGCAGATCATCGAGCGCTACCTCGAGGAGCGGGAGGGCATCCAGCAGCAGCTCCCCATCCAGGAGGTGGGCCACGCCAAGAAGACGAACGGCGGCACGCAGACGGCGAGCCGTCCGGTCATCCAGCGGATCCACGAGCAGAACGCCCGCGCCTTCATCGGCACCTGCCCCGACTGCGGCACCAGCCTCCAGTTCGCGGAGGGATGCGTGAAATGCCTGGCCTGCGGTTACAGTGAATGCGGCTGAGCCTTCCGTGAAGGCCGCCGCCATGGCCGCCCTGGCATCCGGGTCCCTGGCCCGGGCGCCGAGGTGCGCGAACGAGTGCCCCGCTCCGGCCGCCCGGCCGGGCCCGCGGGCCACGGAGCGTCGTGGGGACGGGCTCGTCGAGCCCGCCTTCGCGGCGTGGTTCCCGTCGTTCGTTCCCACCCCTCACCAGGAGTGAGCACCATGCCCAAGAAGGCGGCGAAGAAGACGTCCAGGAAGGCGGCGCCCAAGAAGAAGGCGGCGCCCAAGAAGAAGGCGGCGCCCAAGAAGAAGGCCGCCCCCAAGAAAAAGACGGCTCCCAAGAAGAAGGCGCCGGCGAAAAAGAAGAAGTAGGCAACGCTCGTCCGAACGCGGTCGCCGTGCCCGGTCGACGCTCCGACGAGGCGGCCGGGTGCGACGATCCGCGTTCCCGTCCGGTCGTTGGTGATCGCGTGCGAGGAATCGAGCACATCCCCTGGCTGTACGACGCGCTCATGTGGCTGCCCGAGCGTTTCGGCGTGTCCGGGTGGCGGGCGGTCCTGACTGGCGGGCTGCAAGGGTGCGTCCTCGAGGTCGGCTGCGGCACTGGCCACAACCTGACCTGCTACGGCCGGGGGGTCCGCCTCGTGGCCCTGGACCCCGATCCGGTGGTGCTTCGCCGGGCACGGGAGCGCGCGCCCTCGGTGCCCCTCGTCGCCGCCTCCGCCGAAGCGCTTCCTTTCGCCGCCGGCTCGTTCGAGGCGGTCGTGAGCAGCCTGGCCTTCTGCAGCGTGCCCGACCCGCGCCGGGGACTGGCCGAGGTGAAGCGCGTCCTCGCCGCGGGCGGCGAGCTCCGCATGCTGGAGCACGTCCGCCATGAGGGCCGCCTCCGGGGTCGGCTCCAGGATCTCGTGCAGCCGGCGTGGACCCGGCTGACCGGCGGCTGTCACCCCAACCGCCCCACCGAGCGCATCGTGCGGGAGGCCGGCTTCACGATCGAACGGGCCGGCCGCCGTGCCCGGGGCACCCTGCGGCTGTTCCGGGCGCGCCCTGGAGGGAGCTGAGCGGAGCCGCCGCCGGGAGACCCCATGCGCTACACCCATCTGGGAGCCACCGATCTCCACGTCTCGAGGATCTGCTTCGGCACCTGGCAGTTCGGCGGGGAGTGGAGCGGCCTGGACCGGAACGAGGCCATCGCCGCGGTGCGTCGGGCCCGGGAGCTCGGGATCGACTTCTTCGACACGGCGCAGGCCTACGGCTTCGGCGCCGCGGAGACGCTGCTGGCCGAGGCCCTGGGGCCTGAGATCGCGGGGGCCCGTGACCGGATCGTGCTGGCCACCAAGGGGGGGCTCCGCCGCGAGGGGGATCGGCTGCTCCGCGACGCGAGCCCCGGCTGGCTCCGGCGCGGGCTGGAGGAGAGCCTGGAGCGGCTCGGCACGGACCACGTCGACCTCTACCAGCTCCACTGGCCGGACCCGGACACGCCCCTCGCCGAGTCCGCCCGGGCCCTGGACGGCTTCGTGCGCGAGGGCCTCGTCCGCTACGTCGGTGTCTCGAACTTCGACGAGCGGCAGATGGCGGCGTTCGAGGAGGTGCGCCCGCTGGACGCGCTGCAGCCGCCGTACAGCATGCTGCGCCGCGGGATCGAGGAGCACGTGTTGCCCTACTGCCGCGCGCACGGGGTCGGGGTACTGGCATACGGCGTCCTCGCGCATGGTCTCCTGGCCGGCAGCTACGGACCGGAGGCGACCCTCCCCGAGGGCGACTGGCGGAGCCGCAGTCCGATCTTCGAGGGGAAGGCGCTGCGTCGGAACGTCGCGGTCGTGGACCGGCTCGGCCGGGTGGCCGAGAGCCGGTCCTGCACGGTGGCCCAGCTGGCGGTCGCCTGGGCGCTGGCCAACGCGGACGTGGACGTGGCCATCGTCGGCGCCCGGACGCCGTCCCACATCGAGGGGACGGCCGCCGCGGCCGCCCTGGGGCTGGACGTGGACACCCTGGCCGAGATCGACGCCATCCTCGCGGACGCGGCGGCGATCGACGGCCCGACGCCGGAGGCCGCGTGAGCGGGGGGTCGGGCGAGCGGCTGCAGCTCGACCACGCCACCTGGGCCGGACGGGACCTCGAGGCGCTTCGCCGCGCGTTCGGCGACGCGGGGTTCCCCAGCGCGTACGGGGGCGCGCACGCCAATGGCGTCACCCACATGGCCGTGGTCGGCTTCCCGGACGGCTCGTACCTGGAGCTGATCGCGACACGGGCGCCGGAGACGGCCTCGCCGATCTGGGACGCTGCCCTGCGGACGGGCGCCGGACCGGCCGCCTGGGCCGTGCGCACCGACGCGATCGAGGAGGAGGTGGAGCGGCTGCGAGCGGCCGGGGTGCCGGTCCGGGGGCCCGAGCCCTGGTCCCGGGAGACCCCGGAGGGCCACACCGCGGTCTGGGAGCTGGCCTTCCCGGGGGAGGGCGAGCCCGGTTCGGCGCTCCCCTTTCTGATCGAGGACCGGACCCCGCGCACGTGGCGCGTCCGGCCCACCGCCGGGATCGAAGCGACCGGGGTCACCGGAATAGGACAGATCGTCCTACTGAGCGCCGACGCCGACGGGGCCGCGACGCGGCTGCAACGGGCCTACGGCCGGCCCGCGCCGCTCGAGCGGGAGGCGCCGACCTTCGGCGCGCGGCTGCTCCGGTTCGGGGGGACGCCGGTATGCGTGGCCGAGCCCCTCCGGCCCGGTGGCTCCGGGACCCCGGCCCCGGCCGGCCACCCGAAGCCACGGGGGGCGGCCGGATCGGGGGAGGCGGCGCGGCGGTTGCAGGCCAGGCTGGAAGCGCTCGGGTCCGCGCCGGTGGCCTTCCTCCTCCGTCCGGCCGACCCGGAGGCCGCCGCCCGGGCGCTGCCGCTCGGCGCCGCGGAGCCGTGGCCCGGCGGCGCCGTCCGGTGGCTGGAGTCGGAGGGTCTGGGGGTGCATCGACTGGGGATCCTGTGGACGTGAACGGAAGGCTCCGACGGTGATGGATCGCACGGCGGCGGATTCCGCCGGACGGGGCGCGCCCGCCTCGCCCCGCATCCGGTCGGCCGGTTGGGGGCGCGTGGAGGTCGAGGGCCGGGACGAGCCGTTCAAGGACGCCAAGCTGTGGCCGGGGGGCTCCCGCGTTTGGGACTGGACGGAGACGGGGACCCGACACGACCCCGGCGTCCAGCCGGCCGACGTGCGCGAGCTCGTCGAGCACGGGGCCCGACGTGTCGTGCTGTCGCGCGGCCGGCTCGGACGGCTCCGGGTGCAGGACGCCACGCTCTCCTTCCTCGAGGAGGCCGGCGTGGAGGCGGAGGTCCTGGACACCGGGGACGCCGTGCGGCGTTACAACGAGCTCGCCCGCCGGGCCCCGGTCGGTGCCCTCATCCACTCCACCTGCTGAGGACCGGTCCGGAATGCGCGAGCCCGATCGATCGGAGCTCCGACCCACTGAGCGCTTCTCGGACCGGGTCGAGGACTACGTGCGCACCCGGCCCGACTATCCCGAGGCGGCCATCGACTGGGTGCTCCTGGAGGCCGGCCTCGGGTCCGGATCGAAGGTCGCCGACCTCGGGTCGGGGACGGGCCTCCTGGCCCGATCGTTCCTCGAGCGGGGCCTGGCCGTGGTCGGCGTGGAGCCCAACCAGGCGATGCGCCTGGCGGGCGAGCGGGAGCTGGCCCCGTACGACGCCTTCCGGAGCGTGGACGGACGGGCCGAGGCCACCGGACTCCCGGATGCCTCGGTCGACCTGGCCACGGCGGGGCAGGCCTTCCACTGGTTCGAGCCCGAGCCGACCCGGCGCGAGCTGGCGCGCATCCTGACGCCCGGCGGGCAGGTGGCGCTGGTGTGGAACCTCCGGCGACGGGACAGCTCGCCCTTCCTGGCCGGCTACGAGGCCCTGCTCGAGCGGTGGGCCCGCGACTACGACGCCGTGCATCGCCTGTACGCGTCGGAAGAAGCCCTCCGGGCCCTGTTCGGCGAGCCGGGCTGGCGCGAGGCCACCTTCGAGCACGAGCAGCGCTTCGACTGGGAGGGTCTCCGGGGCCGGCTCCTGTCCAGCTCCTACACCCCGCCCGAGGGAGACCCGCAGCGTCCCCCCATGCTGGAGGCCCTGCGCGAGCTGTTCGACCGGCACCGGCGGGACGGCGTCGTCCGCTTCGAGTACGACTCGACGGTCTACCTGGGACGCCCCGCCCACGGCTGAACGGCCGCGTGGCCCGGTCGGCCACGCCGGCCTATCGTGTCGGGGATGCATCTGCCGGGGGGCCGTCGAGTCGCCGCCACCGCCCGGCCGGGCACGAGAACGTGAAGGGGAGGGGCATGGCGCGGGTGGAGGCGATCTGGAGGAAGCGGGCCCGCCGGGGACCGATGGACCCGCTCGAGGGCGCCGAGCTCGTGGCCGACGTGGGCCTCGCCGGCAGCGCCAACCAGGGCGGGCGCCGCCAGGTCACCGTGATCTCGGTCGAGGCGTGGGAGCGCGCCACGGCCGCGCTCGGACGGGAGGTGGACCCGGCGGCGCGCCGCGCCAACCTCCTCGTCCGGGGGATCGAGCTGCGGGACAGCCGCGACCGGACGCTCCTGGTGGGCGCGTGCCGGATCCTGGTGGGTGGCGAGACAAAGCCCTGCAACCGGATGGACGAGGCGGCGTGGGGACTGCAGGAGGCGCTGCGCCCGGAGTGGCGGGGCGGGGTGTATGGCCGGGTGCTGGAGGGTGGATTGATCCGGCTCGGCGACCCGGTCCGCTGGCTGGACTGAGCCCGGACTTCCACCGCGGAGGGAGGCATGGCCGAGGGGACTCGCGAGCCGAGCACGGCGCCCGCCCGTCGCCTGGACGTGGAGGCGGAGGCGCCCTTCGGAGGGGAGCTGAAGGGGAAGGGCGAGCTGATCATCGACATCGGCGACGCCACCCAGGCTTCCCTCACCTTCGACCACGGCGCCAGGGACCGGCTCGTGCTCGGCCTGCACTCGAAGATCGGACTGCGGCTGTCGAAGACGGGGAGCCTCACTCTGGAGGGTGCGGGCCGCAAGGACGTGCTGCAGGGGGAGATCGAGGGCGAGGTTCGGGCTCGTCTCACCGTGGCCCGCAGCGTGGACGTGTCGGTGGAGCAGCGTTTCCGGTCCTCGGGGCCGACCACCCGCCTGCAGGTCCGAATCCGGATCTGAGGCGGGTCGGGACGCGGCCTCCGCCCGACGCACCACCGGACCTCCGCCGTCTCCGTTGCCCGCGGCGGGCGCGTCCGCGACCTTCGCTGCGGACACCCCGCACGACGGAGACGACGTGAGCGACACCAGGCCGACCTACGTCCCGCTCGAGGGCTACCGGGAGATCGCACCGGCGGAGATGTGCCGGCGGACCGCGGAGTTCCGGCGGGACATGGAGCGCCGCCGTACCGTCCGGGAGTTCTCGGAGAAGCCCGTGCCGCGCGGGCTGATCGAGGACTGCATCGCGGCGGCGGCCCGGGCGCCGAACGGCGCCAACCGCCAGCCCTGGCACTTCGTGGCGGTCCAGGACCGGGCCCTCAAGCGGCGGATCCGGGAAGCGGCCGAGGAGGAGGAGCGGGCCTTCTATGCCGGGCGGGCGCCGAGCGACTGGCTCGAGGCGCTCGCCGCCCTCGGCACGGACGAGCACAAGCCCTTCCTGGAGGAAGCGCCGTGGCTCATCGCCATCTTCGCCGAGAGCTACGAAGTGGGTCCGGGAGGCGAGAAGGTCAAGAACTACTACGTCCAGGAGTCGGTCGGCATCGCCACGGGGATCCTGATCACGGCGCTCCACCAGGCCGGCCTCGTGTCGCTGACCCACACGCCGAGCCCCATGGGCTTTCTGAACGACCTCCTGGACCGTCCTCCCAACGAGCGGCCCTTTCTCCTCCTGGTGACCGGTCATCCGGCCGACGACGCGCGCGTGCCGGACATCGACAAGAAGCCGCTGGCGGAGATCCTCACGTGGCGGTGAGCGGTGCGGGGGGGAGGAGCCCGTCCGCGCGGGCGGCCGCTCGCCGGATCCGGCCGGGGTTCGGCCTCCTCCTCCCGGCCGCGCTCCTCGCCCTGCTCGGGGGCTGCGCGGGAGGGCAGGGCGGCCGCAACGCGGAGGCGGAGGGGCGGGCGCTGCGCTACGCGGAGGCGATCGGAGGACGGGACACCGCCGTGCTGCATCGCCTGGTCACCGAGGGCTACGTGCTGCACGCCGCCGGGCTGCCGGGCGGGGAGGTGCGCGGCCGACAGGCCTTTCTGGACGGCGTGGCCTCGCACACGGTCGCCTGGCCACCGGGCCGCATCACGGTGACGCAGCTCCTCTCCAGCGGCGACCAGGTGGCGTCCTTCGGGACCTTCGAGCGGGGCGGCAGCCCCCTCGCCCGGGGAGACACGGCACCCACCGGCCAGGGGATCCGGGTGGCCGCGATCCACCGCGTCGACAACGGGCGGATCGCCGAGACCTGGGCCGTGTGGGACACGCGGGCGCTCGAACGCCTCGCATCGCCGGCCGCCGCCGGGGACACCGCGCGAGGATCGTCGCCGGAGTAGGAGGCCTCCGGCGCCCGGACCCCTCCCGGTCGCGCGCCTCTAGTCCCGCTCGGCCGCTCTCTCCCCCAGCCATTCGAGGGTGGTCCGGATCCCTTCGGCGTACGGCGTCGTCTCGATCGCGCCCAGGAGCTCCCGCAGGCGGGAGCTGTCGAGGCCGATGGGCGCGTCGTACAGGGGGAGGATCTCCCGGAACTCCCGCGCGTCGCGGCGCACCAGGCCGGCCACGGTCACCAGCCAGCCGTGCAGGGCCGTCACCCTCGCGCTCGCCCCCAGCGTCTCGGCGGCGTCTTCCAGAAGAGCGCGGGGCGGGCGCGCCCCGCTCCCCGGCACGTTCCAGCGGCGGCCCTCGGCCTCCCTGCGCTCCGCCAGACCGCACAGGTGACGGGCCGCGTCCGGCAGGAAGATGAACTCCCGGGGCGCGTCGGGGTCCCCCGGCCATCGCACCGCCTTGCCCCGCCGCAGGGCGTCGAGGGCGTCGTTGAGGAGGCTGAGGCTGGCCATGGGCCCGTAGAAGTCGGGCAGGATCGCCACGGCCGCGCCCGCCCCGAGGAGGACATCCTCCATGCGCCGGCGGATCTCGCACACCCGGCACCCGGGCACCGGCGGGTCGTCCTCGCGCAGCGAGGTGGAGCCGCCGGGCCCGAAGCTCCAGTAGCTCGAGGCCGCCACCCCCCGCGCGCCCGTCACGCGCATCGCCTCGGCCGTGCTTCGGGCCAGGCGTACGTGCTCCTCGTAGGCCGACAGCGGCAGGCCGACCGTGTGGAAGACGACGTCGCAGCCACCCGCCACCCGGACGGCCGCGGCCGGCTGGGACAGGTCGGCCGGATGGAGGTCGACGTCGAGTCCGGCGAAGTCCCTCTCCAGCTTCTCCCGCGTCCGGGAGACGGCGCGCACCCGCGCTCCGCGCCGGAGGAGCTCGCGGGCCAGGTGGCGGCCCAAAGAGCCCGTGGCGCCGAACAGGGCGGCGTGACGGATCGGGGCGGGAGTCGGTCCGGCGGGCATCCAAACCTCCGGCTCGGGCGTGTGGCGTGCGGGGTGCCGACGGGGCCGAAGCCGAAGCCTACGGGCCCGGCCGGGAAGGCGCCAGACGGACGGGCCGCGGTCGCCCCGGCGGGGCGGGGCGGGGGGGGCGTTGCGCGACCGGGGTGAGTCCAGGCAACCTTTCGCCCGCTTCGTTCATCGTGATGGACGAGTCCGCTCCGGGCGGGCACGGGTGGCCCGGGGCGGCGCGCGTGCAGGACGAGTCGAGCCCGGAGAAACGGTGGAGGACGACGGATGATATCGGTGGAGGGAGTCTCGAAGCGCTACGGCCCCGTCGTGGCGGTCGATGGCATCAGCTTCGAGATCGGCCGGGGGGAGGTGGTGGGCTTCCTGGGGCCCAACGGAGCCGGTAAGACCACCACGATGCGCATGCTGACCGGGACCCTGCAGCCCGACGCGGGCGAGGTCCGCTACGACGGACGTCCGATCGGCGAGGACCTCAAGGCCGCCAAGGCCCGCGTGGGCTACCTGCCCGAGACCAACGCGCTGTACCAGGAGATGCTCGTGGCGGAGTATCTCGAGTACGCGGCCACGCTACGGGGCCTGGAGGGCGCGGCCCGCCGCTCGGCCCTGTCCGACGCGGTCGAGGAGACGGGCATCGAGAACGTGTACGGACGCCCGATCTCGCAGCTCTCCAAGGGCTACCGGCAGCGGGTCGGCCTGGCCGCCGCCATCCTCCATCGTCCAGAGATCCTGGTCCTGGACGAACCCACCGAGGGGCTGGACCCCAACCAGCGGGTCGGCATCCGCCACCTGGTGGGCGCCCTGGGGCGCGACCGGACCGTCCTGCTCAGCACGCACGTGCTCGGCGAGGTGGAGGCCACCTGCAGCCGGTTGCTCATCGTCCACAACGGTCGCCTGGTGGCGGACGGCAGCGTGGCGGAGCTCCTGGAGACGGGGCGCTCCGCCCCGCGCTACGTGGTGGAGGCCGAGGGCGACGACGTCCCCGGCGTGCTCGGCACGATGCCGGGCGTCGCCTCGACCCGCGCGGACCGGGTGGACGGTCGCGACCGCGTCGAGCTGGTGGCCGCGAATCGCCAGGAGCTGCGGCCCGCCATCTCCCGGCTCGCCGCCGAGAAAGGCTGGACGCTGTGGGAGCTCCACCGGGAGCGGGCTTCGCTGGAGCAACTCTTCCAGCAGCTCACCGATGAGGCCGGCGCCGAGGAGGTGGCGTCATGAGGCAGACGTGGCGCGTGGCCCGGCGCGAGTTCCGGAGCTATTTCGACCATCCGACCGCCTACATCCTGGTGGTCGCCTTCCTGGTCCTGGCCCTGTTCCTCTCGTTCCGCTCCATCTTCACGTCGGGGGCGGCGACGCTGCGGCCCCTGTTCGACCTGTTGCCGTGGCTCCTGGCCGTGTTCGTCCCGGCCATCACCATGCGCTCGCTGGCCGAGGAGCGCCGCAGCGGCACCCTGGGCTGGCTGCTGGCCCAGCCGATGAGCGAGCTCGATCTGGTGGTCGGGAAGTTCCTGGGCGACTGGATGTTCGTGCTCGTGGCCCTGGCCGGCACGCTGCCTACGGCGCTCGGGATCCTGGCCGCCTCCAGCGCCGATCCGGGCATCGTGGTGGGTCAGTACGTCGGGGTCGCGCTGCTCGCGGGGGAGCTGGTGGCCATCGGCCTGTTCGCCTCCAGCATCACCTCGAACCAGATCACCGCGTTCATCGTGGGCGCCATGATCGACTTCGCGCTCATCCTGGCCGGGCTCCGCTTCACGCAGATCGGCCTGCCCGGGCCGCTCGCCAGCGCGGTGGGCGACCTCTCCGTCCTCACGCACTTCGAGGCGGTGACGCGGGGTGTGATCGACCTGCGCGACGTGCTCTACTTCGTGACGGCGGCGGGCGTGTTCCTGGCGCTGGCCTACTGGGCGGTGGCCCGGGAGCGGCTGAGCCGGGGTCGCGGAGCCTTCCGCCGGCTACGCACCGGGACGGCGGCGCTGGTGGTGGGGGTCGTGGCGCTCAACCTGCTGGGCGGCCACATCCACGGCCGCCTGGACCTCACCCGCAACCACCTGTTCACCCTCTCGAAGGGCACGCGCTCGATCCTGGGCGGCCTCGACGACGTGGTCACGATCAAGTTCTTCGTGTCCAGCTCCCTTCCGTCCGAGGTGGACCTGACCCGCCGGGACGTCCAGGACCTGCTGGCCGACTACCGGAGCGCCTCGGACGGCCACGTCCACGTGCAGGTGGTGCACCCGGGCGACAAGGGACCCGAGGCGGATCAGGCCCAGTCGCTCGGGGTTCGCCCGATCCAGTTCAACGTGGTCCGCAACGACGAGTTCCAGGTCAAGCGCGGCTGGTTGGGGCTGGCGGTGATGTACGCCGGCCAGCACCAGACCATCCCGGTGATCCAGAGCACGGCGGACCTGGAGTACCACCTGACCTCGGCCATCGCGGGGCTGACGCGGAAGTCGAAGCCCCACGTGGCTTTCCTCACCGGCTTCGGCGCCCGCGGGCCGGGCTCGTACGGGCCGCTCGAGCAGGAGCTCTCCAAACGGTACGACGTGAACACGGTGGCGTTGGGCACGGACTCGGCGGCGGCGCCGGTCCTGTCGCCCGACTCCCTCTCGGCCGTCATCCTCGCCGGGCCGACGGAGACCCTGGGCGATTCCGCCCTGCACGCGCTGGAAGCCTATCTGGACGCCGGCGGATCCGGGCTCCTCCTCCTGCCCTCCAACCGGCTGTCGCCGCGCATGCCGATCACACAGCCCGTCAGCACGGGGCTGGGCCCCTACCTGGCCGGGCGCGGGGTCAAGCTGCTCGAGGGCGTGGTGTACGACCTGCGCTCCAACGAGCGCGTGAACCTGGGACAGCAGGGCGTCTTCTCGGTCGTGAAGAACTACCCGTTCTGGCCCGTGGTGGGACCGGCCGGGAAAAGCCTCATCACCCGCCAGCTCCAGGGTCTGAGCCTGGCATGGCCCGGAGCCCTGCAGATCCAGGACACGACGCGGGCCTCGCCCCTCCTCCAGACGACGGCGTCCGGGGGAATCGAGCCGGTGGGCGGGTCGGTGGCGCCGCAGGAGGACATCCGTCCCGCGCCCGGGAGCCAGGGGGTCCAGGTCGTCGCGGCCGTGGTGGACGGCGGCCCGCCGACGGGAGCGAACCCGGCCGCCGGCACGGCGTCCGGGAAGGGGCCCGGCCGTCTGGTGGTGGTCCGGGACGCCGGGTTCCTCCGGCAGGACTTCGTGCAGAACAACCCGCAGAACCTGGTGTTCGTGGCCAATGCCGTGGACTGG
>Ga0307440_1000023_pt1 | contig 59517 bp, 51 predicted proteins | sample SalMarWE160410MG_FD_202150 | JGI IMG/M metagenome (GOLD analysis project Ga0307440, IMG submission 202150) | Salt marsh sediment microbial communities from the Plum Island Ecosystem LTER, Massachusetts, United States - WE1604-10 | ecosystem: Environmental > Aquatic > Marine > Intertidal zone >...
TATTGCCGCGCTCGACGATGCGATCGAACTGTCCGTTTTCAGGCCGCTGATCGGCCTCAATAAGCAGGAAATCATCGGCTGGGCCAGAAAAATCGGCACCTACGAGACCTCCATCGAACCTTACAAGGACTGTTGCGCACTGGTATCGCGCGGCCCCAAGACGCGGGCCAAGGCGGAACGACTGCGTGCACTCGAGGTCGAACGCATCACCGATTACAACGCTTTGGTCGACCGGGCGTTGGAAGAAACCACTACCTTGCACTTCGAACTGGGCGAGTTAGTCGACAAGAGACCTTTTGACAGGGTCGGCCCTTACAGGTAAGTTTGCACCACTTCTCGAGAGTTATGTCATGAAAGCCGTCTTTACTTTCACTGCTGCCGCGGCACTGGGGCTCGCCGTCTTGCTTGCTTCGGGCTGCGCAAGCCAGCCCGTGTCTTCCGGCAGGCAGTTGCTTATCGACGGGCAGACCTTGTCTTCACTGTTACCGGCCCAGCAACGCCGGCAAATCAAAAATACGATTCCCGAACGTTATCAGGGCGCTGCATTGATCGCCCAGGTTATGGGCCAACTGCTCGACGATCACCAGCAAATAGCCGTGGACGCAACCCGCGCGTATCTCGCCAAAACCGGCAAACAGCGCCCTCATCTGGCGGGCTGGCTGGTGGTGCGTAGGCAGAGTAAAGAAGAAGTGCTGTTCATCACCAAACACAACACGACGCCCTACGTGGCTGCAATCGCCAGCAACGTTCGCAAAGACGGAGCCCGGATCAAGATTCTGAAAACAGCCCGCATGCTGGATCCCGAAGAAACAGCGTTGTGGAAAGCACGGGCTCTGGCCTTCCAGGCAAAGATGCAATCTTGCAGCAAACGGTACCATCCCGTAGTTCTGCCGGTCACCGCAGCCGGCGTCGACGAAATCTTCGTTTATCTATTGCCCCTGGCATCGACAGACAAGATCGTGCTCGGGGGCTACTACCGTGTACGGATCAATGCACAGGGAACGCGTATCCTGAATACGCACGCCTACACGCATACCTGCCTGGAAGTCGAGCGCAGGCCCAAGGCCATAGGCGCCGGTGTTACCGAAGTGGAAAGCCCCGCGCCCACTGCGCCCCAAGTCTACGCCAGTCTGCGCTACAACCTGCCCGTCTACGTTACGACAACCGGAAACCACCTGCGCTGGAAGGTCGAACAGGGACGTATCATCCTTCTGAGCAAGCCGGCCCAATAGCAGCACTGCTGTAAGACGGGCCATGAACGCCGACTTCAAGGATCACTTCTCAGGACATGCCTCGGCCTATGCCGCGGCACGCCCCGATTACCCCCGCGAACTGTTTTCCTGGCTGGCCGCGAAGGCACCGGCCAGAACGTGCGCGTGGGACTGCGCCACCGGTAACGGCCAGGCGGCTTTGGCACTCGCGGAGCATTTCGAGCGGGTTATAGCCACCGACGCGAGCGCCCGGCAGATCGCGAACGCTGTCTCACGGCCGGGAATCGAGTATCGCGTCGCGCAAGCAGAGGCTCCCACGATCAAGGCGAACAGTATCGATCTGGTGACCGTTGCCCAGGCCGCGCACTGGTTCGATCGACCGCGCTTTTATGCCGCAGTCCGGGAAGTGCTGCGGTCAGGCGGCCTGCTGGCCTTGTGGGGTTACGGCCTGTTCAAAATCGATCCAACACTGGATGAGCTTATTGGAGTCTTTTACAGCGAGACCGTCGGTCCCTATTGGCCACCCGAACGGCGGTTGATCGACGAACACTACGCAACGTTCGATTTCCCGTTTGCCGAAATCGTACCGCCCGAGTTCGTTATGAGCCGCCTGTGGACCTCGGAACAGGTGCTGGCTTACCTGCGCACCTGGTCGGCCGTGCAACGTTACCAGGAGGCACAGGGCGCCGACCCGGTTTCCGACCTCCAACCCGAGCTGATCCGTCTCTGGGGCGATGCCGCAACGCGCGAAGTCCGCTGGCCCCTGTATGTGCGGGCCGGCTATCGCGACTGACCGATTCCTTCCAGCGCCGCCATACGGGCACGCTCGACATCGGCCCGAATGGGACATCCGACCAGATGGTCGTTGACCAGCCCGATGGCCTGCATCATGGCGTAGGCCGTAGTCGGCCCCACGAAGCGGAAGCCGAGTTTGCGCAAAGCTTTCGACAGAGCCTCGGATTGCGGCGTAATGGCCGGTACCTGGGCGTGTGAGCGCGGGACCCGGTTGCGTCGCGGGGCGAACGACCACACCAGCGATGCCAGCGTCCGGCCGCTTTCGTGCAATTCCAGCACGGCCCGGGCATTGCCGATCGTGGCCTCGATCTTGGCCCGATTACGAATGATGCCGGCGTCACCCAGTAATCGTGCAACGTCCCGTGCCGTGTAGCAGGCAACACGCTGCGGCTCGAAACCGGCAAAGGCGGCCCGAAAAGCCTCACGCTTGTGCAGAACCGTACGCCAGGAGAGACCGGCCTGGAATGCTTCCAGGCAGAGCCGCTCATAGAGCCCGTGCTCATCGACAACAGGATAACCCCACTCGGTATCGTGGTATCGCTCGTAGAGCGGATCCCCATCGCCAAAGCAACGCTTGTGCGAAGACGCCGTCACCAGGATTCAGCCGAAACGGCCCGTAATGTAGTCCTCGGTTTCACGTACAGCGGGGTTGGTGAAGATCGTGTCGGTATCGTTGAACTCGATCAGCCGCCCCAAGTACATGAAGGCCGTGTAATCGGACACGCGCGCCGCCTGCTGCATGTTGTGAGTCACGATGACGATCGTATAGTCCTGCTTGAGTTCGGTGATCAACTCCTCGACCTTGAGGGTCGAAATCGGATCGAGCGCCGAGCACGGCTCGTCGAGGAGGATGACCTCCGGCTTGACCGCGATCGCGCGGGCAATGCACAAGCGCTGCTGCTGGCCGCCCGAAAGCTGGGTGCCTGTCTGGCGCAGCTTGTCCTTGGTCTCCTCCCACAGCGCCGCCTTGCGCAAGGCCCACTCGACACGCTGATCCATGTCGCTGCGGCCTAGGCGCTCATAGAGCTTTACGCCAAAGGCGATATTGTCGTAGATCGACATCGGGAACGGCGTCGGTTTCTGGAACACCATGCCAATGCGGGCGCGCAGCAGGTTGAGGTCTTCGCGTGGGCCCAGGATGTTGCGCCCGTCGAACAACACTTCGCCCGTCGCTCGCTGGTCGGGATACAGATTGTAGATACGATTAAAACAACGCAGGAGCGTGGATTTACCGCAGCCCGAAGGGCCTATCAGCGCCGTGATCCCATTTTCCTGGACCTGGAGGTCGATCTGCTGGAGCGCGTGGAACTTCCCGTAGTAAAAATCCAGGTTGCGCGCCACAAGCTTGGGTTTGGACACCTGCTGCAATCCCGCAGGCGGGCGCTTGCCGGGCTTGACCGTCTCCTGGGGCATGGGGTGCTGACGGTTTTCCTCCGCGTGAGTTACCACCAGGGGCGAAGTCAGTTCCTCGGGATTGTGAACCATCGTCGGACTTTCCTCCTTAACCCGGAAATTTTATGAATTCGCGCGATGATCGCGCAGTATATTGGTTTCACAAGGAATTTTGTGAAGGCGTGGCGTATCGGCGATTACGGCCAACTGAACAAAATTCCTTGTGGAATCAATAGATAAGCGAGGGCGTGTGCAATTCATGAACTTTCCGGGTTAACGCTTGCGGCCCGCAAAGAGGCGCGCGACGACCATGAGACCCAGTACGAACAGTGTGCTGATCAGTGCGCCGGCCCAGGCCAGATGATGCCAGTTGTCGTAGGGACCCATGGCGAAATTGAACAACACCTGGGGCAATGCCGCAATCGGGTGATTCGGATTGAGACTGAAAAACTGGTTGCCCAGCGAGGTAAACAACAAGGGCGCGGCCTCCCCGATGATACGGGCAATGGCCAGCAGAATGCCGGTAATAATGCCTGAGATCGAGGCTCTGTAGACAATCGAAACCGTGACGCGCCAGCGCGGGGTACCGAGCGCCACCGCAGCCTCACGCAACTGGTCCGGCACCAGTTGCAGCATATTGTCCGTGGTGCGCACGACCACCGGCAGCGCGATGATCGCCAGCGCCGTGGCCCCGGCCCAGGCCGAGAAATGTCCCATGGGCGCGACCACGATCCCGTAAACGAATACGCCGATGACGATCGAGGGTGCTGAAAGCAGCACATCGTTGATGAACCGCACAATGGTCGTGAGGCGTCGGCGCGCGCCGAATTCGGCCAGCCAGGTCGCGGCAAGCACACCAATTGGCGCGCCTACAACAATGCCCAGAGCGGTGATGAGCAAACTGCCCACCATGGCGTTGGCCATGCCGCCTCCGTCGATGCCCGCACCTGGAGTGCTCTGGGTGAACAGGTCCAGGTTGACGTAGCGGAAGCCTTTTTCCGCGAGGATGAACAGAATCCAGCCCAGGAAGAACAGCGCAAAACCGGTCAGCGCCACCGACAGGGTGAGCGCCGCGCCATTGGCGAGCCGGCGGCGGACGTAACGTCCGCTCACGTCGATTCTCCCTGCGCGCGCTCCATGCGGGCCAACATCCATTTGGCCAGGGCAAGGACGACAAAGGTAATCGCGAAAAGAATCAGGCCCAGGGCGATCAGCGAAGACCGGTGCAGCAGCGTATCGGCCTCGGTGAATTCATTGGCGATGCTCGAGGCAATCGTGTTGCCCGGCATGAACAGCGACAGGTGCAGGTCATGCGCGTTGCCCACGACGAAGGTGACGGCCATGGTCTCGCCCAGCGCCCGGCCGAGGCCCAGCATGATGCCGCCGATCACCCCGATCCGCGTGTAGGGCAGCACGATCTTGCGGGCCACCTCCCAACGCGTGGAACCTATGGCATAGGCCGATTCCTTCAGCGTCACGGGGACCACTTCGAATACATCACGCATCACGGCCGCGATGAAGGGAATGATCATGATCGTGAGGATGAAGCCGGCAACCAGCCAGCCGAGACCGATGGGCGGCCCCTGAAAGATTTGGCCGACCCAGGGCAAGCGCCCCAGCGTATTGCTCAGGAAAGGTTGGACATCATCGGAAAACCAGGGCGCAAAAATGAAAAGCCCCCAGATGCCGTAGATGATCGAGGGAATGCCGGCCAGAAGCTCCACGGCGATGCCGATCGGGCGGCGCATCCAGCGGGGAGCGATTTCGGTGATGAAAAGGGCGATGCCGAAACTGATCGGCACGGCCAATACGATGGCGATCGCGGAGGTCACCAGCGTGCCGAGAATGGAAGAAGCCGCGCCGTAGTCGTCCTTGACCGGATTCCAGGCCGAGGACACGAAGAAATGGGCGCCGAAATGCTCGAAGGCCGGCCAGCCGCCGTGGAAAAGCACGACGATGATGGCGCCAAGCACGAGTAGGACGAACCAGGCGAAGGCCTGGGTTCCCCAACGGAAGATCGTGTCGTTACGGCGTCCCCTGCGCAAGCGGGCCGCCGTCACAAGGGCGCCCGAGGCAGACACGGAACTGGCTGGAGTGTCTTCGCTCATTAGATTTGCTTGAGGGAAAAGAGCGGCGGGGCCAAAGCCCCGCCGCAGCCATGACAATTGTTATTGTGCCACATGCCTGTTCGGCTTGGGCAAGCTTACTTGGGCAGTCCGCTGACTTTGACCTGGTCGTGCCAGGTCATTTTGATCATTTTCACGACGCTCATCGGCATGGGAATGTAGTCCAGGCTGCCGGCAATGCCCTGGCCCTTCGTATAACCCCAGTCGAAGAACTTCAGAACGGCGCGGACGTGGGCGGCGCTCTTCGGCTTGGCGTGCACCAACACGAAGGTCGCACCCGTGATCGGCCAGCTGTCGGCGCCGGGCTGATCGGTCAGCATCAGGTAGTAGCCGGGAGCATGCTTCCAGTCGGCATTGGCGGCCGCGGCGGCAAAATTCTTGGCCGTCGGGGCCACGCGATGGCCGGTCTTGTTGAGCATGTCGGCGTAGTTCATCTTGTTCTTGAGAACGTAGGCATACTCGTTGTAGCCGATCGCGCCCTTGATGCGCTGCACGTAGGCGGCGACGCCTTCGTTGCCCTTGCCGCCGACGTTGCCGCTGGAGGGCCAGTCGACCGCCTTGCCGACACCCAGCTTCGCCTTCCACTCGTGGCTGACCTTGGCCAGGTAGTCCGTGAAGATGAAGGTCGTGCCGGAGCCGTCGGAACGGTGCACCACGGTGATGCGCAGGTCAGGCAGGTTCAGGCCCGGGTTCAGCTTCTTGATCGCCGGATCGTTCCACTTGGTGATGTTGCCCAGGTAGATGTCGGCGAGCACGGAGCCCGAGAGGACCATCTGGCCGGGCTTCACGCCCGGGACGTTGATCGTCGGGATGACGCCGCCCATCGCGGCCGGGAACTGCACCAGGCCATGCTTTTTAAGCTGCTTGATGGTCAGCGGCGCATCGCTGGCGCCGAAATCGACGGTACCCGCCTCGATCTGGCGGATGCCGCCGCCGGAGCCGATCGACTGGTAGTTCAGCTCGACGCCGGTCTGCTTGGAGTACTGGTCCGCCCAGGCGGAGTACAGCGGGTAGGCAAAGCTGGATCCGGCGCCGGTGATCGTCTTGACCTCGCCGGCATGGGCCGTGAAGGCGAACAGCGCGGTGGCGCCGAGAGCCATTGCAACAATTAACTTCTTCATCATTTCCTCCAACATTCGGGATGTGGTTCAGATGTCATGATGACAATCGAAAATAACAGAGTGGTGACACAGGTCAGAAAGCGGCCTGCATCCAGATACCGAATTCCTGGTATTTGCCGCTGTTGACACCACCAATCGAGCCATTACCGGTGCTCACGAAGCCATTATCCGCCTTGTCGTACTTGTAGACGAAGGCAATGCGGATCTGCTTGCTGGCGATGTACTGCAAGCCCACGTTGTAGTATGTGTTCTTCGTATCGGAATAACACGTCGGGCTGACCGCCGCGGTCAGGTCCTTGCAGGGCTTGAGGTTGTCATAACGGGCAAACACGCCCCACACCGGCGTAAAGTTATAGCTGCCGAAAACAGAATAGCCGTCGGCATTGGTGCTGTAGGCGGTGGTCACGTTGTTCCAGTTCTTGGCGCTGAAATAGCTCACGCCGGCATTCCAGCCCTTGGCCTCATAGACCGCGGCCAGATCGTAACGGCTGGCCGTGTTGGTGGCCGGCACCGTCTGCGTATCCTGCCCGCGCTTGCCGGTATAACCACCGACCAGGAGATGCAGGCCACCGACCGCATTGAAGTCCAGGCGGCCTTCCAGGTCCATGCCCTTGCTGCGGCTGGGATTCTTGTAGCCGCCGCCGTTGACCAGAGAGACTTGCCAGTTGATTTTCCCCTGGTTACCTAGCAAGTGCAGGCCCCAGTCCGCCGAGTTGCCGAAGTGATACTCGTCGATCATGACGTTTTCGACGTAGCGATACCGGTACAGGTCTTCCATGTGTGGAATCCAGGGCATGTCGGCCACGCCGATGCGCAGCTTCATGCCGTCGCCGAGCTTGCGCTGGGCATAGAGATTCTTAATGTAGACATTGGTTTCGCCGATGACGGACTTGTAGTTGAAGTCCGTGCGGAAACGCATGGACCAATCATCGTTGAACGCCGTGTCCAACGTCAGGTAACCACGCTTGACGTCAACGCCATAGCCCGTGGGATTGACGTCGGTACCGTCGCTGCTGTTGGTGATGGAGCTCATATCTGCGTAGATCTTGACTCCAAGTTTCGTGTGCTGGCTGAGATAGCTGATGCTACCCGGATCAGCCGCGTGGGCTCCACCGGCTGCGAGCAACAGACCGGCCGAAGCTGAAGCTACTGCCACAATCTTCTTCACTGTCATAACCTCCAAAGTTCTGAGTGATGCAACGGCCAAACGTTTCCCCAGCCGTTGGGCGCGCAGCTTAGAGGTCTTATGTGACAGCTTTGTGACGCCTATATGGCGCTTTTGTGACTCTGGATCCAAGAGGCGCCAGGCAGGCTGGTTCGCCCTTCCTAGCGATCCTGCAGAAGAATCCGCCGGGGTGGAAACAGGCAACTGAAAGTAGTGCCCGCTCCCACCGCGCTTTCGATCTCCAACCGACTTTCATGCCGATCGAGGGCATGCTTGACGATTGCCAGGCCCAGCCCCGTGCCCCCGCTGGCCCGCGAACGGCCGACATCGACCCGATAGAAACGCTCAGTCAGCCGCGGAATATCGCTGGCCGGAATGCCGGGGCCGTTGTCGTCCACCGCAAATCGCGCACCCTCCCCGCAGGGCGCCCACGTGACCGTGATCTTGCTGCCCGGAGGCGTATGGCGGACAGCATTGATGATCAAATTCGAGAAAACGCTCTGTAATTCATTGGGTTGGCCGCGCAGATACAGTCTGGGCGTAATATCCAGCCGGATATGGTGACGCCCGCCCGAAAGCGAATCGGCCTGGCGGGCAATACGCTCCAGCAGCGCGGGTACATCGACCTGCTCCCACTCCGCACGGGCACTTTCCGACTCCAGGCGCGCCAGGGTCAGCATGTCATTGACGATATCCTCCATGCGCACCGTTTGCAGGCGCATGTCCCCCAGCGGTTCCTGCCAGGTCTTGAGGCTTTTCCCGGCCAATGCGTCCTCGTGAATCAGATCCAGGTAGCCCCTTAGGACGGTCAGGGGCGTACGCAGCTCATGTGAGGCGTTGCTGACGAAATCGCGCCGGGTCTGCTCCAGGCGGGTCAGTTCGCGCTGGATGTCGCCCCACAAACCCCAGGCGCGCGATGCCTGGGCGAAAGCGGCGCCGTGCAGGCGTCTGTAGAGCAGGACGGCATTGGCCAGGTGCCAGGCGAAATAGACCAATACCGCCAGAAACAGGGCCTCGAAAATGCGCCCGAGAACAAAGCCCGCAATGACAGCAACTGCCAGCCAGCTCAGGGCCAGGGCCGCTTCCTTGCGCCAGGCCCCGGTCATAGGTCGACCGAGAAACGATAACCGCTGCCGCGCACGGTCTGGAGGCACTTGTCGTAGCCGGCCGGCGCCAGGGACTTGCGCAAGCGCAGCACGTAAACGTCCACGGTGCGTTCATCCACGTAGACCCCCCGGCCCCAGACCCGGTCCAGCAACTGGTCCCGGCTGTAGACCCGATCCGGGTGGCCGGTAAAGAACTCCAGCAGGCGGTATTCGGTCGGTCCTAGGTCCAGCGATTTGCCGTTGATCGTGACGCGTTGGCTGGCGCGATTGACCACGAGGTCGCCTAGCTCGATCAGCTCCTCTTCGCCACCCGGCAACATCCGACGCAGGACGGCACGGATACGGGCCACCAATTCAGACGGGGAAAACGGCTTGGTCACGTAATCATCGCAACCGAGATCGAGCCCACGAACACGATTCTCCTCTTCGGCCCGCGCCGTAACCATAATGATGGGCAATTCGCGCGTCGCGGGATCTCCCCGCAATTCGCGGGCAAAATCGAGGCCGCTGAGTCCGGGCAGCATCCAGTCGAGCAGGACCAAGTCCGGCGGCCGGTCCGCGATCTGCAGACGCGCTGCCCGCGCATCTTCGGCTTCGCTGACCTCGAAACCGGCCCGCTCCAGACTGAACCGCGTCATGCGGCGGATGGGCTCTTCGTCCTCGACGACCAATATGTGCTTGCCTTTCATACTCCTGGATTCCGGTGTCGGCGTTTTAATCGAAAAATAGTTTATGACGCCAGTATGACAATCCGGTGACTGCCGATCGCCATTTTTTCCGGTATTTCCGGCCGCCCCGGCGCGGCTTACGGGCACACCCGATCCGCTAGACTGGATGAGTCGCAAACCTGGCAACTATCATGACAGAAGCCGCACCATCTGGCGAAGAGCATCGCCTCAAGCTGCGCAACCTCCGTGCCGAGGACTACCCGGACATGAAATCGGTGATGGACCGCGTGTACGCCGGCCCTCTGGGCGGAAGCTGGACCCGCGAACAGTTCCTGTCCCAGCTCGCCCGGTTTCCGGAGGGCCAGATCTGCATCGAGGACAATGGCCGCGTCGTCGGCGCCGCCATGTCGCTGATCGTGGACTACGAACAATACGGCGACCGGCATTCCTATGCCGAAATTACCGCAGACGGGTATTTCACGACGCATGATCCCGACGGCGACGTGCTTTACGGCGCGGAGGTTTTCGTCGACCCGGATTACCGCAACATGCGCCTGGGCCGCCGCCTCTACGACGCCCGCAAGGAACTGTGCCGCAAGCTCGGCCTGCGCGCGATCATTGCCGGGGCACGCATACCCGGCTACCACGAGTACGCCGATGAAATGACTCCGGAGAAATACCTGGAACTGGTTCACCAGCGGGAAATCCGTGATCCCATTCTCAGTTTCCAGCTGGCCAATGATTTCCACGTCCGCCGGATCAGCCGCGATTACCTGCCCGAGGACGAAGCCTCGCGCGGTTACGCAACGATCGTGCAGTGGAACAACATCTTCTACACACAGAAAAGCCCCGCACTGATCGGCGGCCGCAAGTCGATCGTGCGCCTGGGCACGGTGCAATGGCAGATGCGGCCCATGAGCACCGTCGATGAGCTGATGCAGCAGGTCGAGTTCTTCGTCGACGCGCTGGCCGGCTACCAGTCCGACTTCGCGCTGTTCCCGGAATTCTTCAATGCCCCGCTGATGGGCCAGTTCGACCAGAGCAATCCTGCGGAGGCCATGCGCGAACTCGCCCAATTTACCGATGAGATTTGCGAGCGCATGCAGCAGCTCGCGGTAGGTTACAACATCAACATCATCTCGGGCAGCCTGCCGGTCTACAAAGACGAAGGGCTCTATAACGTATCGCTGCTGTTCCGCCGCGACGGCACCCGCGACGAACAATACAAGCTGCATGTCACGCCCGACGAGCGCGCTTACTGGGGCGTCCGGGGCGGCAATGACCTTAAGGTACTGGATACCGACGTGGGCAAGATCGGCATCCTGGTCTGCTACGACTGCGAGTTTCCCGAACTCCCCCGCTTGCTCGCGGAACAGGGCATGCGCATCCTGTTCGTACCGTTGTGGACCGACACCAAGAACGGCTATCTGCGCGTACGCGCCTGCGCCCAGGCCCGCGCGGTGGAAAACGAATGCTACGTAGCGATCACCGGCAACGTCGGCAATCTGCCCAAGGTCGAGAACGCCGACATCCAGTACTCGCAATCAGCGGTATTCTCGCCGTGCGATTTCGCTTTCCCACACGACGGGATCGTCGCCGAAAGCACGCCTAACACGGAAATGACCCTGATCGCGGACCTCGACCTCAACCGCCTGCGGCGCCTGCGCAACGAGGGCTCCGTGCAGAATTTCCGCGACCGACGTCTGGACCTCTACCAGGTCCGCTGGCTGGGCGGAGACAAAAAAGACTGAGGGGCGCAAGCGCCCCTCAGTCCGTCTCGAAGCTCAGCGGGCTTTATGCGCCACCACCACTAGACTGGTGCTGCGAATGCGTAGCCGAAAGCTTGCGCATCCAGGGCAGCACTATCAGAGCAATGATCACGCAGCCGATGGCTGCGTAACCCAGCTTGTTGAACAGGGCCGTGTAAATCGGCAGGCTGTGCACCGGGTTGGTCATGTTCTTCGGCACGCTCGCGAGCGTCGCAACCATACCGCCAAGGTACTGTGAGATGCCGACGGCCACGAAGTAGGCTCCCATCATGAAGCCGCCCATACGGGCCGGCACATAGCGCGCCACGAATGCCAGGCCCAATCCGCTGACCAGCAGTTCGCCCAGCGACTGGAAGCCATAGCCGATGATCATCACCCAGGAAGAGGCCTTGCCGTCGACGGCGAAGTGCCCGGCCAGGCTGTAGGTAAAGAACCCGAGGGCGACCATGACAAAACCGAGTGCGAACTTCCCGGCAATCGATAGATCCTTGTTGCGTCGTGCTGCAGAGTTATAGATCACGGCAAGGATCGGGCTAAGGATAAATATCCAGATCGGGTTGAGCGCCTGGAACTGGGCCGGCTTCCAAGTAAACAGATGCCAGCCAAACAGGTACTGGTTCCAATCGATATTGCGCAAGGCGAACAGGTTCATCGAGGTGGACATCTGCTGGTAGAAAATGAAGAACAGCACGGTTTCGAAGGTCAACACCAGGGCAACGATCAGCCCGGCGCGTTCCGTGTGATGGCTTTTCATGATCAGATAGGTAAATATGCCCAGCACCGCAACGGCCGCGGCATAGACGAACAACCGTGCCACCAGTTCGTAATTGAGGATGAAGGCGGAGAGGAAAATGACCGCCACACCACCGGCCAATACGGCACCCAGCTTCTTCACCGAAAATGGCTGACTGTCTGGCTCGGAACCGATGTGATCGAGCGTGTGGCGCATCACGAAATAATTGGTCAGGCCAACAAGCAGACCGAAACAGCACACGGCGAAGGCAGCATGCCAACCCAAGCCATGACCGTAGTGCGAATTGAAATAATCCTTGATCCAGGGCGTCAACAGCATCGACACCATAGAGCCGATATTCACCGCCATGTAGTAGATCGTGAAAGCACTGTCGATCTTGGTGTCGTCACCCTCGTAGATCTTGCGCACCAGGTTGCCGGCATTGGCCTTGAACAAGCCGTTGCCGACTACGATTACGCCCAATGCGAAAAACAGAAATATGTCGCCCACATTCGGGACGACCATGAGGGCGTAACCCAGCGCCAGCACCATGGCGCCCAGCAGCATGGTGCGCCGGGTGCCGAGGATCTTGTCCCCGACCCAGCCGCCGATGGCGGGCGATACGTAAATCAATGCGGCCGCGGCGCCCCAAGTCAGATTAGCGCGATCATCGCCAAAGCCCAAACGCTGGACCATGTAGTAGACGATAAGCGCTTGCATGCCGTAATAGCCGAAGCGCTCCCACATCTCGATGAGGAACACGGTGCTGAAAGAACGGGTCTGTGAGACCGGAAGTGTTTGATTCGTCATAAGTGTATTTCCGTGGCTTTTAATAAACAGTCGATTAATAGCTGCCCGGAGTATACACGGATAAAAAGCCTTGCTGCTACAAGCGCTTGGAGCTCAGGGAATGGTTACGACCGCAATTGGGACACGTGACCACATCCTTGGGGAAACGCGGCGGCACCTTCAATTTCACCCCGCAGGGGCAATCTATGAAGCGATATCCCTGGGCACTCCACAAGGCGTTTGTCGTGTCACGCCGACGCGAAGCCCGTGAAGAAACATCGGCGGATCCGTCTGCCGATGCCGCGCGTGTCTGCACGGCATCCTTTTCGCGCGCGGCGGAAAACGGCACCACGCCGACGGCGCGTCCGCTCACGCTCTTGAACGCCTTGTCGTAGGACGCGTAGCTCACGTCGTTGCTCATTGACCGCAGAATCCGGATGCGCTCGGATATCGGCGGATGCGTGCTGCTGAGATCCGACAGGCCGCGCGCGCCGGTCTTCAGGGGATTGGCAATGTAAAGCGCAGCCGTCGCCCGGCTGACCTGGGGCATCGGCGTCGTATTCGCCGCAATCTTCTCCAGCGCACTGGCCAAGCCTTCCGGGTAGCGGGTATACCGCGCCGACGACGCATCGGCCAGGTACTCACGGCGACGCGAGAGCGCGAAATAGAACAACTGCGCGAGAATCGGCGCAATGATGACCAGGACCAGCGCCACCAACATCATGATGGCCTGCGCCTGTCCGCCGCCACCACTCGAGGAGGTACGGCGTCCTCCGCTTCCGCCACCGAACAAAAACCCATAGAAGCCGATATCGGCCAGCATCACGATCGCGCCGATCATGATCGTGGCCACCATCATGTAAAGCACGTCGCGGTTGGCGACATGGCCGATTTCGTGACCGATCACGCCCTGCAGTTCGTCGCGATTCAGGCGCTCGAGCAACCCCGCGGTCACTGCGATCTTGGCCTGCTCCGGGCTGCGCCCGGTTGCGAAGGCATTGGGAGCCTCGACATCCAGAATGTAGACCTCCGGCGTCTTCGGCAAGCCGGCAGCGATGGTCATTTCCTCAACGACGTTGAACAGGACCGGATGATCCTTCTTCTCGATCCGCCGCGCCCCACTCGCCTGAAGAATCAGGGCGTCACCCTGGAACCAAGCCACGAATGCGAGCACGGCCCAGATCACAAAAGCGACCAGCAACCCTTCCAGTGGCCGGTGCCAGAAAGCCAGGCCGAGCCCGTAGCCGAGCGCTCCAAGCAGCGCTGCCATGGCGGCCATCAGAACGAAGGCCCGACGTTTGTTGGCCCGAATCAGTTCAAACATCGATTAGAACCTCTCGCAGAAACGCAAAGGCACAGAGTGCTAAAAAGATTCTGCAAAAGTCTTTTCTCTGTTCCCTTTGCGTCTTGGCGTCTTGGCGAGAAATTTTCTTCAACACGATCAATCCGAGAAGCTGACCTTGGGCGCTTCGCGTTCCGCAGCCTCTTCGATCTCGAACGATTCGGCTTCCTTGAAGCCGAACATGCCCGCCATTATGTTGGCCGGGAATGTCTGGATCTTGTTGTTGAAAGCCATCACCGCATCGTTATAGAACTGGCGTGCAAAACTGATTTTGTTTTCGGTCGAGGTCAATTCTTCCTGCAGGGCCATGAAGTTCTGGTTGGCCTTGAGATCGGGATAGTTTTCCGACACGGCAAACAGCGAACGCAGTGTCTTCGACAGGGCGTTCTCGGCCTGTGCCTGCTCCGCCACGCTGCCACCGGAAATGTTGACCGCCTGGGTTCGCGCCTTGGTGACGCTTTCCAGGGTTTCACGCTCGTGGTGCATGTAGCCTTTCACCGTCTCTATGAGGTTCGGAATCAAGTCATGCCGGCGCTTGAGCTGCACGTCGATCTGCGCCCAGGCGTTCTTGACCTGGTTGCGGAAACGCACCATCGCGTTGTACATGCCAATCACGAACAAAACGACAAGAACGACGATTGCAATAAAAATCCAGAGACCAATCATTTGCCTGACTCCTGAGATGAAACGGTGCCTTTACGCACATCTTCGTTCGCAAAGGTTTCACCGAGAAAACCGAGAACGGCGGCACCCGCCGAGTCTTTTTCCAGCCCGCGTATCAGCGCACCCAGTTCGCCGGCATCGAACCACAAACCATGCCGCGGGCAACGGTCGAGCAACAGCGACACGTCCGAATTCGGGCTCGCCTTCTCCATTTTGCGACGGCAGCGTGGACAACGCCGGCGCGCCTCCGAATTCTCCGCCACTTTGCCGATCAGGCCGTGGTCAATACTGATGCCCGCTTTCTCCGCCAGCAATTCCAGCTCCCCGGCATCGAACCATATCCCGTGACAGTGCGCGCACCAGTCCACCTCGATGCCTTCCCGCTCGACAACGACCAGATCGTGCTTGCAGGCCGGGCAACGCATGACGAATCAGTCTGCCGTAATCATGGGCAGGTCGAGCCCGCGTTCACGGGCCACTTCCACGGCCCTGTCGTAGCCGGCATCGGCATGGCGCATGACGCCCGTGCCGGGATCGTTGACCAGCACCCGGGCCAGAGCACGTTCGGCGCGCTCGCTGCCGTCGGCGACGATCACCACCCCCGCGTGCAGCGCATAACCCATGCCCACGCCGCCGCCATGGTGATAACTGACCCACGAGGCACCGCCCGCCGTATTCAGCAACGCATTCAGCACCGGCCAATCCGCCACGGCATCGGAACCGTCACGCATACCCTCGGTTTCGCGATTCGGCGAAGCCACCGAGCCCGAATCCAGGTGATCACGACCGATGACGATCGGAGCCTTGAGTTCGCCATTGCGCACCATCTCGTTGAACGCCAGGCCCAGCTTGTGCCGTTCCTGGTAACCCAGCCAACAGATCCGGCAGGGCAGCCCCTGGAACTGGATGCGCTCGCGCGCCATGTCCAGCCAACGGTGCAGGTGCGGCTTGTCGGGGAACAGCTCTTTTGCCTTGGCATCGGTCTTGTAGATGTCTTCCGGATCGCCGGACAGGGCCGCCCAACGGAAAGGGCCCATGCCTTCACAGAACAGCGGGCGAATATAGAGGGGCACGAAGCCCTTGAAATCGAAGGCATTTTCAACGCCGGCATCCTGCGCCATAGCGCGAATGTTATTGCCGTAGTCGAAGGTGGGGATGCCCTTGCCCTGGAATCCGAGCATGGCCCTCACCTGCTGCGCCATGGAGTCCTTGGACAGGCGCACGTATTCGTCCGGATCCGACTCCCGCAACTTCGCGGCCGCTTCCAGCGAGTAACCCACTGGGATATAGCCGTTGAGCGGATCGTGCGCCGAGGTCTGGTCCGTCACCAGGTCGGGCAGGTAATCGCCCTTGTAGATTTCCTCGAAGATAGTGGCGGCATTGCCCAGCAGGCCTACGGAAACGGCCTCGCCGGCCTCCGTGGCTTCCCGGATCATGGCCAACGCCTCATCGAGGCTGTCGGCCTTCTTGTCGAGATAACCGCTATCCAGGCGCTTCTGTATGCGTTCGGGATCCACTTCCACGGCGAGGCAGCAGAGCCCGGCAAACACCGCCGCCAGGGGCTGGGCTCCGCCCATGCCACCCAATCCACCCGTCAACAGCCAGCGGCCTTCGGGCTTCCCATCGTAGTGCTGACGCACGGCTTCGGCGAAGGTTTCATAGGTCCCCTGCACAATGCCCTGCGATCCAATATAAATCCAGGAACCGGCCGTCATCTGCCCGAACATCATCAGGCCTTTGCGGTCCAGTTCGAAAAAATGCTCCCAGGTCGCCCATTTGGGCACCAGGTTCGAATTGGCGATCAACACGCGCGGCGCCTCTTCATGCGTCCTGAAAACGCCGACCGGCTTGCCCGACTGGATCAACAGCGTCTCGTCATTCTCGAGGCGCTTGAGCGTGGCGACAATGGCATCGAAGCACTCCCAGTTGCGGGCAGCACGGCCAATACCGCCATAAACTACCAGTTCCTTCGGGTTCTCTCCTACGCTTGGATCCAGGTTGTTGTGTAACATCCGCAGGGCGGCTTCCTGCACCCAGCCCTTGCAGGACAAAGCGGGCCCCGTCGGGGCCCGCAATTCGACATCTCTGTAGCGCGTATTCATGAAATGCCTCAAAAACCGCCGCCGACTCCGGAATTCATGCTGGCATTTTTCTCTACCTGCTTATGTTCCGCCGTCTGGTTCGCTTCGTAACTGCTCCGAGACGTACAGCGACGAGAACCGATATGCGTACCCAGAGCCGGCTGGAATGTACACACTTCGTTCGATCGAGAACCAGAGTCGGCAACCGATTTATTCCCCCTGCTGGCACAACCTCCCACAAAGATACTCCCCATGGTTACGATGGCAATCAGCCCCGTAATCTTGATAAGTTTAGAATTCAACAAAATATCCTCTGAAATAAAGCATGAAGAGGTAGTTTATAAGAAAAGTCTTTCCCGCGACAGCAGCGCAGCTGCTCTGTCGAAAACGGATTCAGGCTTTTGGAGCAACGCAAGATTCTGACGGACGACCGCGCCACACTCCGGATTCCTGGTCTTAAAGCAGCGAAATCAAGCGCCGTATCCAATTCCACAAGCGCGGCCAGCCATCCAAGGGCATCTGACAAGATGCATCGGCAGGCTTATCATGTGTAAAGAATTCAGCTAGTTCTTTGAACCCTTCGCGCAAGCCAATCCCCCCTCCAGCAACAAGGAACCCCGCCATGCCCAGCATTCGACGTCCCATTTTGCTCGCTTTATCCCTGGCGCTTGCGATACTACCCAACGTCGTCTTCGCCCAGCCCGTACCCTCCGTTCTTTTCCATGCCTTGTCCTGGCGTTTCATTGGCCCCTACCGGGGTGGACGCGTCGATGCGGTCGCCGGAGTCGCAGGCCGCCCCGGCCTCGGTTTCTTCGGCGCGGTGGACGGCGGCGTGTTCAAGACCACCGATGCTGGCGTCACCTGGCAGCCCCTGTTCCAGCACGAACCCGTCGCCTCGATCGGCGCCATCGGCGTTGCCGCCTCGGACCCGAAAGTGATTTATGTGGGCACGGGCGAATCCACCATTCGCTCCAACGCGAGCTACGGCGACGGAATCTGGCGCTCCGATAACGGCGGCAAGACCTGGCACCACATCGGCCTCGACGACACACGCCATATCGGCGCCCTGCTGGTCTCGCCCAAGGACCCCAACGATGTCGTGGTTGCCGCGCTGGGCCATGTCTGGGGCCCGAACAAGCAACGTGGGGTATTTCTCACCACCGACGGCGGCAAAACTTGGCACAAAACGCTTTATGTCAATGAAAGCACGGGCGCCGTCGACTTGGCCCGCGATCCGGATCACCCGAACAGCATTTACGCAACAACCTGGAATGCTCGCCGCATGCCCTGGTTTCAATACGCTCCCGTGAGCGGGCCGGGCGCGGCCATCTATCACTCAGACGATAGCGGCAAGACCTGGCACAAGCTGGCCATGAAAGGACTTCCGCAGCACATGGGCCGCATAGGCATCGCCGTAGCATCCGGCACGCCCGGCCCGAGGCTGTATGCCATCGTCAACGGGGTGCAGAACGCCAGCGACCCCGACCACGCCGGGCCGAGCAGCGGCCTGTACCGATCCGATGATGGCGGCGCCAACTGGGCACTCGTCAACGACGAAGACCGCATAGCCGGGCGCGGCTGGTACTTCGGACAGATCGAGGTCGATCCAGCAAATCCCGACATCGTTTACGTGCCCAACACGTCGCTGTACCGCTCCACCGACGGGGGCAAGCATTTCACGGCCATCAAGGGCTCGCCGGACGGTGACGACATGCAGCGCCTGTGGATCGATCCCAAAGACCCGGCCCACATGATCACCTCGGCCGACCAGGGCACGGCGATCACTCTGGACGACGGCGCGCACTGGTCGAGTTGGTTCAATCAGCCGACCGCGCAGATCTATCACATCAGCACGGATAACCGCGTACCGTTCCATGTCTACGGCACACAGCAGGATTCCGGTGCGCTGGAAATCCCCTCGCGCGCCATCGATGGCATTATCACCAACAACGACTGGCACCCGGTCTCGGGCGGCGAATCGGGCTATGTCTTCCCACGCAAGGGAGACCCCTCGATCATCTATGGCGCCACCTTCGGCGGAGTCGTCACCCGTTTCAACACAAAAACCCAGATGACGCAGCGCATTTCTCCAGTACCGATCGTGCCATTCGGCGCGGACCCCGACAGCATGCGGTATTACTTTCCCTGGAATACCGCCTTCGCCCTGTCGCCGTTCGACGCCGACACTCTTTATCTCGGTGCCCAGGTAGTCTTGAAAACCACCGATGCGGGGCAACACTGGGAACCGATCAGTCCCTACCTGACGCGGAAAAACGACAAAGCCAAGTGCAGCTCTCCACCGACGCGCCAGACCGCGGCCCAATGCGGCTACTCGGTGGTCTATGCACTGGCCATTTCGCCGGCCAAGCGCAGCGTAATCTGGGCGGGCACCGATGACAGCCGTGTCTGGCTGACTTCCGATGGCGGCAAACACTGGCGTGACGTCACACCGAAAGGCCTGGGCCGCTGGAGCCGTGTGGATACGATAGAAGCAGACCCGCATGATCCTGCCACCGCTTACGTCGCAATCGACCGCCATGAGTCGAACGACACGGCCCCCTATATCTACATCACGCGTGACGCCGGCAGGCATTGGCGCAAGGCCGTCAAAGGTATTCCGCAAGGCGACTATGTCCATGTCGTGCGCGCCGATCCGAAGCGCAAGGGCCTGCTGTATGCCGGTACCGAACAGGGCCTGTTCGTCTCCTTCGACGACGGCCGCCAGTGGCAATCGCTGCAATTGAACTTGCCCACCACTTCCGTACGTGACCTGGTCGTACACGGAGATGACCTGGTGGCCTCCACGAGCGGGCGAGGCATCTGGATTCTCGATGACATCGAACCACTGCGGGAAGCCAGCGCGGCACTGGCGGAGAAGGCGGTGCACCTCTACCAGCCCGCGCCCGCCATACGCTTTCGCCTTAGCCTCTACCCCGCCGAGTCGCGCCCGCCCGAACTTCCGCACGCGGCCAATCCGCCCACGGGCGCCATCATCGACTACTGGCTCGGCAAGCACCCCAGCGGACCGGTCACGCTCGACATCTATGCATCCGACGGCAAACTGGTGCGTCACTACTTAAGTACCGACAAGCCCGCAAGGATGCCGGCAGGCAATTTCCCCGACTACTGGAAATCGCCGCCGAACATCCTCTCCGCCACGACCGGCACCCATCGCTTCGTCTGGGATATGCACTACATGCCGCCGACCTGGCCCAGTCCCCAATGGGGCCGCCCGCCTGTGCTGCATCGCACACCACGAGGCCCCCAAGGCCCCTTGGTCTTGCCCGGACACTACCGCGTCGTGCTCACGGTGGACGGCAAACGCTACGAGAAACCGCTCATCATCAAGCCTGATCCCAACGCCGACGCCTCGCCTGCCGCACTAAAGGCCAATTTCGACCTGGCTCTGGCCATCGAGGGCACTATCGACCGCAATGCCCGGCTGCTTAGAAGCAGCCGGGCGGCCGAGGCCCATGCGCGCAAACACGGCCATAGCCACAGGGCCGAGCAGATTGCACACGTGCTCAAGCACTGCAAGCTGAAGCATGCCAACGAGCAACTATCGGGACTTATGGGCCAGCTGGCCGGCAACGACTATGCACCCAATCCGGCAGTCGCCCAGTTGGCGGCAAAACTGCGAAACGAGAGTCAGCAGGCGAGTGACGCGCTAGCGGCGTTGTTGATCCCAGGACTCTGAACCTTCCATTCACACAACGAAAGGAGGCAGTATGCAAGAATGTCCCATCACCAGTGATTGGATCGAACTCGAACCCGGCTTGCGTGCATGGCTTGCGCGTCCCGAAGGCGTCGAATCCCCGCCGGGTGTCATGATCTATATCGAGGCCTTCGGGGTCAACGAGCACATGCGCAATGTGGCCGACCGCTATGCAAGGGCCGGCTATGCGGCCATCGTGCCAGACGTTTACCACGGCGTGATCGCCGACTATGGAGATATGGATACGGCGCTCGGCCAGCTCAAGAAGATGAACGACGGTCAGGTCGTGAGGGAAAGCGCCCTGGCCCTGGACGCCCTGGAGAAAGTGGGCGTAGCCCATCCGCCCGCCGCAGTTGGTTTCTGCCTGGGCGGCCGTCTGGCCTTCCTGGCCGGACTGGAACTGGGCGAGCGCCTCTCGGCCGTCGTGGCCTACTACGGCGGCGGCATCGGCGCCGAGAAAGACCGCTTCGGGCGGCCAATCCTGATCGAGCGCGCCGCGGAATTCGTCCCGCCCTTGTTGCTTCATTATGGCGGCCAGGATGGCTCGATTCCGTCCACCGAACACGGACGCATCGCTACCGCCCTTTCGGAAGCCGGCAAACGCTACATTATGTCCGTTTACCCACAGGCGGGGCACGGCTTCGACTGCAATGAACGGCAGAGCTACGATGCCGAAGCGTCGGCCGAAGCCTGGACGCTGACCCAGCAATTCCTGGGGCGTTACACCGTGAGTACCGGCTGATCCTCAGCCAGCCTTAGGTGAATCGAACAGCACCTGGCGGACGAAGGGAATAGTCAGACGGCGTTGCGCGGCCAGCGCCGCTTCGTCCAGCCGGCTCACCGCCTGGGTGATCGCCTCCGGGTCGCGCGCCAGGCGCGTCACGAGAAACTGCGCGACCGGCGCCGGCAGCTCGAGCCCGCGCGTATGCGCCACATGGGCCGCAAGTTCGGCCAACTCCGACTCGTCAAGCAACCGCAGGGAGTAAATAGGTCCCCAGGCCAATCGCGACGCCAGGTCGGGAAGCCCCAGCTTCAGCCGGTCGGGTGGTTCACGGCCTGCGGCTAGCCAACCGGCGCCGCGCTCACGCAGCGCTTCGAGCAGGCGGAACAGCGCGCGTTCCCAGGCGGCATAGCCGGCAATGCGTTCCAACGCATCCAGTGCCACGAAGTCCAGGGTGCCCCAGCCTTCGATCAAATCCGGATCGAGCATATAGGCGTCGTCGAAGGACAAGTAGGCGCAAGTCACCCCGCGCTCATGCGCGCCCCGCCAGGCGGCTTTCAGCAAATGGGTCTTGCCCACGCCTGCAGGGCCGTGGAGAAAAATGATTTTCTCCCCGGTGCCCGACGCAGATTCACGGGCCACGGCACAGGCAGCCCGGTTGGGACCGGGCCAAAACGTGTCGAAATGGGTAGCGGTAGCGAGACTGAGTCCCGACAGTCCGAGTTGGCGCATCAGGAGGCGTCGCGGCGCGCGGCCAGGTTATTGCGCTCGCGCAGGAAGCGGATGCCCCAGGTCAGCTGGTAATCGAGCCAGCTCACAAACAGCGAGGCGGCGAGCAGCCATACCAGGATCTCTTGCCAGGTCGTATCCAGCCATGGATGCAGGCCCTGCACGACCAGGGCGATACCCACCACGATGAGCAGGCCGGTAGTGATCTTGCTGGTCAGCGCCGGCTGTATGACAAACGGGCCCACCCGCCAGCGATAAATTGCCGCGCCGGAGACGATGATCAGGTCGCGGCCGAACATCAAACCGATAAGCCACCAGGGGACTCGATGCGCAACCGCCAGAGTCGTGTACGTGCCCAACACCAGCAGCTTGTCCGCCGCCGGATCCAGCAGCGCCCCCAAACGGCTCGACCAACCGCAGCGCTTGGCGATAGCGCCATCCAGCGCATCACTGATTCCGGCCGCAGCAAACAATCCCAAGGCCATCCCGAAACGCCCAGTAGCCAGCGCCCAGACCACGGGTACGACCATGATCATGCGCATGATGGACAGCATGTTGGGCAAGAAACGCATCAGTCAGTCACGGTGTGTAGCTGAGATGAATTTCCGGAATCCTGGCAGGCCCCGTGGCAGCCACCGGTGACAACATGGTGGCGGACGACGGGGCCAGACTGAGCGAGCCGGCAACCGTCAAGGCCTGTTGCAGATCCGCGACCGCTCCGGCATAAGGCACCCGGAATCCAACCAGGTTGCCGCGTACACCATCCAGTTGCAGGCTGCCAACCCCGGGCACCGCCTTGATCAGCGTTTCAACCTGTTTGAGATTCGTAAGCGAGGTGACTCCGGAAACCACGACACGCATCTGCCCTCCGCCGCCGACACTGGGCAGATAAGCCAATTGTTGAGCAAGCAACGTCGTCGCCCGGCCGACCGCTGCGGCGCCAGCCTGCTGAGGCGTATCCGCGGTTTCCTGGAAAGGCATGGAATTGTTGTCGAACACCAGTGTCCACTGGCTCTTTACACCGACATCGGCTGAATTGATCACGCCAATCAACATGGCGTGGGCGCCATAACGCTGGCTGGCCGATTGCAGCGCGGGCAGAAACAGGGTTCGGATATCGAATCCCGACACCTGTTTTTGATCGGTCAAATCCATCAAGGGAATGATCAACGGCAAGCCTCGTTGTCGAGCCTCTTGGCGCATGGACGATACGATCGGGGCATTCGGATTATCCGCGACGATGGTGCTTCCATCGAGCACCCAGACAACGACATTGGGCCGTCCCTGCCCCCAGGTGCCCTGCCCGCCCTGAATCAATGCCTTGTCGACTGCCTGGGGATCGAAGCGCGCCCATAACTCCTGGCCGCCACCTTGGCTGATCGGCACCGTGCGGTAACGGTACTCGACCACCAGGTTACCGGCGTTGGACAAAACGCTGGACAATGCCGCCACCTGGGCCGCGTTGGGATTACCGCTGACTTTGACCAAGACCCGGGCCAGATCGCTTGTAAACGCCTTGTCGCGTTCTTGAGCGGATTGGCTGGCGACTGGTACGGCAGCGGCATACAGAGATTCCTGGCTGGTGCCCGCTGCCGCGGCATGAGCCAATAGGGCCATATTCATACCAATCAGCATTGCCGCGAATCCGCACAGGATTCCAGGCAACCGCTTCAGACGTGAGTTCTCGGTATATCTATATGAATCTGTCATGCGTCAGAGGGGCGTATTCGAACGGTCAAACCGGGGCGCATCCCCGAAGACGGCTAAAATAGCACAATCATTGACACTGCCTTTCACCGACATGTCCGAAATTTCCCCGCACTACCGCGCCGCTGGCGTGGACATAGACGCCGGAGATGCGCTCATAGAGCGCATCAAGCCCCACGCCGCTTCCACCATGCGGCCGGAGGTGCTCACCGGCCTGGGTGGCTTCGCCAGTCTCTTTCGCTTCCCGGCGGAGCGCTACCGCGATCCGGTGCTTGTCGCGGGTACCGATGGCGTCGGCACCAAGTTGACGCTGGCCCTTGCCGTGGATCGCATCGACACCCTCGGGCGGGACTTGGTGGGCATGTGTGCCAACGACGTGGCGGTTACGGGCGCGGAACCGCTTTTTTTCCTGGACTATTTCGCGACCGGGAAACTCGATCCGGATCAAGGGGAACGACTGGTGGCCGGCGTTGCCGCCGGTTGCCGCGATGCCGGCTGCGCCCTGGTCGGTGGTGAAACCGCGGAATTGCCCGGACTGTATGCCGGACGTGATTTCGATCTCGCCGGCTTCTGCGTGGGCGTCGTCGAGCGGGATCGGATTCTGACCGGCGACAGCGTCGCTCCCGGCGATGTCGTGCTGGGCATCGCATCCAGCGGCCCGCATTCAAATGGCTACTCCTTGATTCGCCACGTCATCGCACAAAGCAAGGCGTCGCTTGAGCAGCCGCTAGGCGAACGGACACTGGCCGACTGGCTGCTGGCGCCTACCGTGATTTATGTGCGCGCCATTCGGGCGCTGCTCGACAACGTGGACGTGCATGCCCTCGCGCACATCACGGGCGGAGGCATCACCGAGAACCTTCCCCGCATACTCCCGCAAGGGTGCAGCGCGCGTATCGATCCGGCAAGCTGGACGCGCCCGCCCATTTTCGACTGGCTGCGCGACACCGGCGACATCTCCGAAGCGGAGATGTACCGGGTATTCAACATGGGTATCGGCCTGGCCGCGGTCTTGCCGGCTAATGCCGTAAAATCCGCAACCGAAGCGCTGACCGCGCTCGACCTCGAAGCCTGGCCCATTGGTGTGATCGAATCCGGCGAAAACGGCGTCCGTTACGCATCGGCATGAGCGGCGGACGTTGCCGTGTAGCGGTCCTGGGTTCCGGCAGCGGCACTAACTTCGAGGCCTTGGCCCAAGCCACCGACGACAGTTGGGAAATCGTGGCGGTGGGCAGCGACAAGCCCACGGCACGACTGCTGGAAAAAGCCGTGCAGCGTCATATCCCGAGTTTCTGCCTCGACCCACAGCACTTCGCGGGCCGCGACGACCACGATAGAGCGATGGCCGCGGAACTGGGAAAATATGCCCCCGACCTGGTCGTTCTCGCCGGATACATGCGTATTCTCGGCCCCCGCCTGCTTGAGTCGTGGCAAGGCCGCATGCTCAATATCCACCCCTCGCTGCTTCCGGCCTGGCCGGGGCTGCATACCCATGAGCGGGTACTGAAAGCCGGCGATCCCATGCATGGCGCCACCGTGCATTTCGTAACCCCCGAACTGGACAGTGGCCCGCGGATCGTCCAGGGCCGGCTCGCCGTGCAGGCACAAGACACGCCTTCCTCGCTGGCGCGACGCGTTCAGCGCCTGGAGCATTGCATTTACCCCATGGCCGTGGGCTGGTACGCTAGGAACCGCCTGACTATGGACAACGACTTGGCCCTGCTCGACGGCACCCCCCTCATCGAACCCATCGTCGTAGAGGAATCGGCATGCGCTTGAATGCTTTCCTCGGCGCGGCAATCGCCGGGCTGCTGTTCGCCTTCAGACCGGCATTGGCAGCTCAACCGGCGAGCATTGCCAAACCCGCTACCGTGCAGCATAGCCTGTCCAGCCACTTGCCGGATGCCCTGGACATCGCACCGTTCAAGATGCGCTACCGGGTGCTGCGTGGCGGCTGGCACCTGGGCAATGCCACATTCACTTTGCGGCCGGCCGAGTCAGGCACGTGGCTGTTCGAATCTAACGCCAACGCCTCGGGCATCGCATCACTCTTCGTGCATTCCAGCTTCAGCGAGAAGAGCCATTTCACGCTGCATGCGGGTGAATTGCGCCCCTTGCGCTATCGCTACACCGACAGCGGCAATGCCGGCCATGACGAAAGCATCGAGTTCGACTGGGTCGAGAATCTGGCTTACGACACCAAAGACAAAAAAAACCACCGCGTTGCCATACAACCGGGCATTCTCGACCGGTTGAGTGCACAACTGTTTCTTTCCAGGCAGCTGTCCCTGGGACTGAAATTGCCGGACACCATCTCCATTGCCAAGGACGGCAAGATCAAGCACTACCACTTCAAGCGGAAGGGCAAGGATCTGCTGGCCACTCCTGCGGGGGATTTCGACACGGTAATCGTCATGCGCGAAGACCCCAAATCCAAGCGCCGTACCATTTTCTGGCTCGCGCCCAAATACCAGTGGCTTCCGGTGAAGATTCAACAGCGCGAACCGGGGAAAGCCACCATCACCTTTGTACTCAGCAAACTCACCTGGCTCAAACCCTGAAGACATACCTCTCGCACCGGCACAACAGAAATACAAATCTCGCAGAGACGCAGAGCCCGCAAAGGGTTGAAGAATTATTCTCCCCCTTGCTCGTGCAGCGAGGAAGGGGGAGCCGGAGGGGGATCCAATAAATTCATCGCGGCGGGGACCGCAGCTCCTACATGTCCCTACATGCCTTTGCGGGCTCTGCGTCTCTGCGAGAGTCTTTACTTTCGCGGCGGAAACCGCAGCTCCGACATCCAGCTCTTTCTCGTTGTGCCGTTGCGAGAGGTAAAGCCGGTCCCCGATCAGGTGGACGGCAAAGTAACGCCTTGCTGGCCCTGGTACTTCCCACCGCGGTCCTTGTAAGAAACGTCGCAAGGCTCATCGGATTCGAAGAACACCATTTGGGCTACGCCCTCGTTGGCGTAGATCTTGGCGGGCAGCGGCGTGGTATTGGAAAACTCCAGGGTGACGTGGCCTTCCCACTCGGGTTCGAGCGGCGTCACATTGACGATGACTCCGCACCGCGCATAAGTCGACTTGCCCAGGCAGATGGTCAGCACATTGCGCGGTATGCGGAAGTATTCGACCGTGCGCGCGAGGGCGAAGGAATTGGGCGGGATCACACACACGTCAGCCGTGAGGTCGACGAAACTGTTGGCGTCGAAGGCCTTGGGATCGACGATGCTGGTGTTGATGTTGGTGAAGATCTTGAATTCGTTCGCGCAGCGCACGTCGTAACCGTAACTCGAAGTGCCGTAGGACACGATACGGCCGCCGTCGCGCTCGCGCACCTGGTCGGCTTCGAAGGGTTCGATCATGCCGTGCTCGGTGGCCATGCGGCGGATCCAGTGATCGGATTTGACAGACATCGTCGCTACTCCATGACGATTGTGGGACCGTGGCTCGCCGTACGGCTGCGCCGGGCCATCACCGCGGCAGCCTTCAACGCCGCGGCACGATAATCGGCGGCATTATCGCCCATTGGGTCCGCGACCACACTAGGGTGTCCCGCATCCGCATTGGACTGGATGCGCGGATCGAGGGGAATGCTGCCGAGCAGCTCGGTTTCGGCCTCTTCCGCAAGCCGCGCCCCGCCGCCCGCACCGAAAACCTCGGTTACCTCATTGCAGTGGGCGCAGCGGAAACCGGCCATGTTCTCGATGATGCCGAGCACCGGCACCTCGACCTTGCGGAACATGGCCAAGCCCTTGCGGGCATCAGCCACGGCAATTTCCTGTGGCGTGGTGACAATCACCGCACCTGCCACCGGCACGCGCTGCGCCAGGGTCAGCTGGATGTCGCCCGTGCCCGGCGGCATGTCCACCACCAGGTAATCCAGCTCGCCCCAGTCCGTCGCCGTAAGTAATTGCGTCAGCGCCTGCGTCACCATCGGTCCGCGCCAAATCATGGGCGTCGCCGGATCCACGAGAAATCCCGCAGACATGACCTTCAATCCGAAGGCGGACATCGGTTCGAGCTGTTTGCCGTCATGCGAATGCGGGTGCCCTTCCAGGCCCAGCAGCCGCGGCTGGCTGGGGCCGTAGATATCCGCATCCAGGATGCCGACCCGCGCGCCCTCGTCCGCCAGAGCGAGTGCCATGTTTGCCGCGACGGTGGACTTGCCCACGCCGCCCTTGGCCGAAGCCACGGCCAGCACATTCTTGATGCCGGCCAGGCGCACCACGTTGGGCTGCACGGGATGGGGATTGATAACGGGGGAAAGCTCCACCTCCACCTGCATATCACCGGCCGCCTCGCCCAGCGTGGCGGCGATACCCTTGGCCGTGGCATCTCGTGAACGGCGCAACGGGTAGCCGATTTCGATCCGCACGTGCGCCTTTCCGGAACCGACTTCCCAATGCATGGGCCAGCCCGCAGCGGCAAAGCTGTCGCCCAGCCAGGGATCCTGGGTTGCGTTCAGCGCGTCCTGTAGTCGTTCTTGGTCGAGTGTAGTCACACCGGGATCTTGGGTTTCAGTCGGGCAATTTTATCAGGGGGACGTAACCGCGGAAGACAGGCCTCCGGCTATCTGACCCGACGCATGATGAGCACCGTCGCCACCGCGAGCAAGGCCGTAGGCGTCCAGGCCGCCGCCAGCGGCAGCATATGAAACGCCTGACCCGCTTCGAGCGTAGTCTGGTCCACCAGGTAGTAAAACAAGCCAATGACCACCCCGAGCGCCAGACGCTGCCCCGCTCCGGTCGAGCGCATCCGTCCCAGCGCGAATGGCAGGGCAAGCAGCACCATGATCCAGACCGCCAACGGGACCGAGACCTTGTGCCAGAACGCCGTTTCATAACGCTCAGTGGCCATGTGATTGGCACGCAGGTAATCGATGTAATCCCTGAGCCCACGCCATGACAGATTTTCCGGGCTCACCACGAGGGTGCGGAACGTCGCGGGCTCAACGAAATTAGGCCAGTCCTGGGCTGCAGCCTTTATGCGATAAACGTGATCGGCGCCAAAACGGATGCCTTTGATGCCATGGAGCACCCAGCGGTCGTGTTCATAATCGGCACGCTTGGCGTGACGCACCTCGGTAATGCTGTTCGAGTCCGAACCCAGAGTAAAAATGTTCACGTCCGCCAAACGGGTGGGCGCATCGACCTTGAGCACCTGCACCACGTCATCGCCGGCCTTCAGCCAGACACCGCCAGGACCCACGGCATTGATCTGCGAATACAGCTTCTGGGCTCGCACGGTCTCGGCTTCCCGCTTGGCCGGGGGCGCCACGAATTCTCCCAGCAACACGGCTGCGATCGCCAACACGAAACCCGCCCAGGACAACCCCCTTGCCAACCGCCAGAGGCTCGCACCGGAAGCGCGCATCATGACCAGTTCCTGATGCGAGGCCAATGCGCCGAGAGCAAACACGGCACCGATCAGGCTGGCTACCGGCAACATGTCGTAAGCCGTTTGCGGCATGGTCAAGGCGGCATAGGCAAACGCGGTTGCCGTGGTGAAATCACCCGTGCCGATGTTGTGCAACTGGCTCAGCATGGTCAGGAGAAAAGCGATACCCACCAGGGCCAGCAAGGCAACCACCACACCGGCCAGCACGGTATGCGCGAGATAGCGGTCAATCCGCATGGCGCATAGCCCTGTCGCGTACCCGCCGTGAACCGAACCGCAGCTTGAGCAGGACGAGACCGAAAATCAGTGCGGCGGCAGGTACCCACCAGAGGCCCACCCAGGCACCCCACCCGCTCTGGGAAGCCCAAATCCTGCCGACGCCGAGCAGGTTGAAGTAAACCAAGTACACTAGGATCGCCGGCACCAGCCGCGCATAACGGCCCTGACGAGGACGCATGTGGGCCAATGGCACGGCGATCAGTACGAGCAATAGTGCGGTAAACGGCTGCACCAGCCGCCACTCCAGCGTCGCCCGTGCTGCCGGCTCCGCACTGCGCAACAAAACAGCGGTACTCATCCGATCGTAGTCCGTGCTGGTTTTAGCGGGCCGGCCGGGCGGATGAATCAGCAGCCGTGCGCTATGAAAATGCGTCACCGTCCAATCCAGCGAATCCGGACTCCCCTGGTAGCGGCGTCCGGGGCCCAGGTCCAGATGACGTTCGCCGGTTTGCGGCTGCGTGACCAGATACCCGTCCCGGGCGGTAATCAGCAGTGGCTGTCCGTCCTCGTTGTTCAGCTCAGCGAAGACCGGATGCAGGCGGCCGGTCTGCGGATCCGCGCCTCCCGCGTAAAAAACACCATTGCCGCTCCCAAGCATCTTGAACCGTCCGGCCTCCATGACACTCACTTGTGCCTCGGCATGTGCGCCGACCTCCATGCGATGCGCCGTAGCGTGCGCCCAGGGCGTCGCCCACAGGGCGAGCACCGCAAGCAATGCCGCCGCGATCACACCGAGCAAGGCAATAGGGCGATACAAGCGGGCTGGCGTCAAACCGCACGCAAAGGCGGCAACCGCCTCCTGGTCGCGGTAATAGCGGCCCAGCGAAATGACGATGGCCAGGAACAGGCTGACGGGCACGATGATTTCCAACAATCCGATCACACTCAGTCCGAGCAAGGCAAAGGTAGCGAAGGCGGGAATCTGGCCAGCGGCCGCTTCGCCGAGATAAACCGCAAACCGGTTGACGACCACGACCAGAACCAGGACGGCCGCCACCGCCGCCCAGGTCATGGCCGTTTCGCGAGCTACATAGCGATCAAAAATGCCCAGCATCGGACCATCCGTTAAACTTGGCGCAATCCATCGGCGTCAATCAGGCGAGAAACGTGTGCCTGCCCGCGCCGTAAACCATCGAATCAAGGCTCGGGAGACATCCATGGAATATAGCGTCAAAAGCAGCGCAGCCACCACACTCAAGACCGCATGTCTGGTCGTAGGAGTTTATCAGGGCGGCGATTTTACGCCGGCTGCCGCCAGCCTCGGCAAAAGCATCCGCGACGACATGAAACGCCAGATGGGCAAGCAATTCGCGGGCGAGGCAGGGCAAACCCTGGTGAGCGGTCCCGTCAACGGCTTGAGTGCTGCCCGCATCCTGTTCGTGGGCCTGGGCAAAAAGTCCGACTGCAATCTGCTCACGCTGCGTAAGGCGTCTGCTGCGGCTACACAGGCGCTGATCGACCTGGGTATCAACGAAGCGGCCACCCTGCTGGCCGAGCTGCCGATCAAGGGCGCAGACAGTGAGCGCCTGGCACGTGCCGTGGTCGAGTCAAGTGAACACGCCGCCTACCGCTTCGACCGGATGAAATCCAAGCCGGGCAAGAAAGCCCAGCTCAAACGCCTGACGCTGCTGGTGGCTTCGCGCAGTGCGGCGAATGCGGCCAAGCGCGGCATTGCGACGGGCAAGGGCGTCGCCAAGGGCGTCGCTTTCACGCGCGACCTGGGCAATCTGCCCGCCAATGTCTGCACCCCGAGCTACCTGGCCAGCGAGGCGCGCAAACTCGCACGCCAATATCCCGCCCTGAAGGTGAAAGTGCTCACCGAGACGGATATGAAGCGCCTCGGCATGGGCGCATTGCTGGGCGTATCCCGTGGCAGCCGGCAGCCGCCGCGCATGGTGATCTTTGAATACAACGGTGGCAAGCGTGGCGAGAAGCCGCTTGCATTGGTCGGCAAAGGCGTCACTTTCGACGCGGGCGGAATTTCGCTCAAGCCGCCGGCACGCATGGATGAAATGAAGTACGACATGTGCGGCGCTGCGAGCGTCTTCGGCGCTATTGTCGCTGCGTGCGAACTTGAACTGCCGATCAATCTCGTCGGCGTAACGCCCGCCGTGGAAAATCTGCCGGGTGGCAATGCCACCAAGCCGGGCGACATCCTCACCTCGCTCTCCGGCCAAACCATCGAAGTGCTCAACACCGATGCCGAGGGACGCCTGATCCTGTGCGATGCCTTGACCTACGTATCGCGCTACAAGCCACGCACGGTACTCGACATGGCGACCCTGACGGGTGCCTGCGTAGTCGCCCTGGGCCAGCATGCCACCGGTCTCATGAGCCACGACGACAAACTCGCCAACAGCCTGCTCGATGCCGGCGACCGCGCCGGCGACCGCGCCTGGCGCCTGCCACTGTGGGAGGATTACCAGTCCGACCTCAAGAGCAACTTCGCCGACTTCGCCAACGTGGGCGGCCGCGAGGGCGGAGCGATTACCGCCGGCTGCTTCCTGGCGCGCTTTACGCGCGAGTTACACTGGGCGCATCTGGACATCGCCGGCACGGCCTGGCTGACCGGCGCCCAAAAGGGTGCGACCGGACGGCCGGTCCCGCTTCTGATGGAGTGGCTGATGCAGGAAAGCGGGCAGGCGTGACGCGGATCGATTTCTACATCATGCAGAGCGGAGAAACGCTCGATCGCGAGCGCTTCTCCTGCCGCCTGGCCCGCAAGGCCTTCCGACTGGGCCAACGCCTGCATATCCATGCCGGTGATGAAGCGGATGTAGCAAGACTCGACGAGTTGTTGTGGACGTTCAGCGACACCAGTTTCCTGCCCCATGCGCGGCTCGGCAGCGACCAGACGGTGCCGATCACCCTGGACTGCGCGCAGTCGCCCGACCCCGCCCCCGATCTGCTGATCAACCTGGCCACGGACATCCCGCAGTTCTTCAGCCGTTTTCCCCGCCTGGCAGAAGTGATCGGGGCCGATGCCGACAGCCGGGCCCTGGGACGGGATCACTTCCGTTTTTACCGCGACCGCGGCTATCCTTTGCAAGTGCACAACGTTTAACCCGACTGCCCATGACCTCTGAACGCAAGGAACCCCACCTGACCGACCTCAACCATGCCGGGAACCAGGAGCGCATTCCCACGCTCTCTGAACGGGCATCGCCCGACCTGTTCGACGACTGGGAAGAGCCGACCCCGGCGGATAACCAACGTACCGGGGAAGACCCGGCGTTGCATGAAAACCTGGCTGCCGTGCTCGATAATGACGCTACGGCAAGCCCGAGCCTGGACGACTACGATTTCATTGAAGAACTTACCGCGGAAGAGACTGAACGGCCGAACGTCCGCGAACAAGACACGCTCGAAACCGAAGTAACAATCAGTCCCGAGCAAATTGAGACGTTATCGGACCGGGTTCTCGACCAGATCGCACCGGCCCTGCGGGAGGCGGTAGCGGCTGCCGTCACGGAACTGCTGACCAAACGACCGCACGACACGGATTAAACCGGATCACCCTGAACCGCCGCGGCTCCGATAGGGATGCGGTGCCGACGCCCCACTAACATCGAATCACTGACAGGCTGCTTGAGTTGATGGAACGCACCTACGACCCCCAAAAGATCGAAAGCGAACTCTATTCCCTCTGGGAAGAAGCGGGTTATTTCGAGCCGCAAGGCGCTGGCAAGCCCTACACCATCATCCTGCCGCCGCCCAATGTCACGGGCACGCTGCACATGGGCCACGCGTTCCAGGCCACGCTCATGGATATCCTCATACGCCATGCCCGCATGAGCGGGAAACGCACGCTGTGGCAGCCGGGCACCGACCATGCCGGCATCGCCACCCAAATGGTCGTCGAGCGTCAGCTTGCCGCCGCGGGCACCTCGCGCCGCGACATCGGCCGCGAAGCCTTCGTCGAGCGCGTCTGGCAATGGCGCGGGGAGTCCGGCGGTCACATCCAGCGCCAGTTCCGCCGCCTCGGCGCCTCGCTCGCCTGGTCGCGCGAACTGTTCACGCTCGACGAAGGGCCGGCCAAAGCCGTTGCGGAAACCTTCGTGCGCCTGTTCGACGCGGGCCTGATCTACCGCGGCAAGCGCCTCGTGAACTGGGATCCGGTACTGCAGACCGCGCTCTCCGACCTGGAAGTCGTCAACGAGGAAGAGAACGGTTCGCTGTGGTACATCCGCTATCCGTTCGTGGATAGCGAAGGCGGGCTGACGGTCGCCACGACGCGCCCGGAGACCCTGCTCGGCGACGTCGCCGTGGCCGTGAACCCGGACGACGAAAGATTCGGCAAGTACGTCGGTCGCCGCCTGCGCCTGCCGCTGACGGACCGGGAGATTCCGATCATCGCCGACGAGCATGTCGACCCCGAATTCGGCACCGGCTGCGTCAAGGTCACGCCTGCACACGACTTCAACGACTGGGCGATCGGCGAACGCCATTCACTGGAACGCATCAACGTGCTCAGCGCCGACGGGCAAATTCTCGAACACGCAGAGGTCTACCGTCCGGAAGCAATGTCATCGCCCGATACGTTGGCACTGCCCAAGGCCTATGCGGGGCTCGACCGCTTCGAGGCCCGCAAAAAAATGGTTGCCGACCTGGAGCGCGAAGGTCTGCTGGAAAAAACGGAACCGCACAAGCTCAAGGTGCCGCGCGGCGACCGCTCCGGCGCCGTGCTGGAGCCCTGGCTGACCGACCAGTGGTTCGTGGACCTCACCCGCGAAGAGCGCCTCGACGGCAAGGACGGACCCGGCGGCCTCGCAGCCATTACGCGCCCAGCGATTGACGTCGTTAAAGACGGGCGCATCCGCTTCGTGCCCGGCAACTGGGACCGCACCTATTTCAACTGGCTGGAAAACATCCAGGACTGGTGCATCAGCCGCCAGCTCTGGTGGGGCCACCAGATCCCCGCGTGGTACGACGCCGAGGGCAACATCCACGTCGGGCGCAACGAAGCCGACGCGCGCAAGCGCTCCGGCCTGGGCCCGGAGGTCGAGCTCAGGCGCGATGAAGACGTTCTCGACACCTGGTTCTCCTCGGGACTGTGGCCACTCACAACACTGGGATGGCCCGAACAGACCGAAGACCTCGCCACGTTCTATCCCACCGACGTGCTGGTCACCGGCTTCGACATCATTTTCTTCTGGGTCGCGCGAATGGTCATGATGGGCCTGTACATTTCGGGCGACGTGCCCTTCCGTGAGGTCTACGTGCACGGCCTGATCCGCGACGAGCACGGCCAGAAGATGTCCAAGTCCAAGGGCAACGTGCTCGACCCGATTGATTTGATAGACGGCATCGATCCCGACTCGCTGGTGCAGAAACGCACCGCCGGCATGATGCAGCCGCAACTCGCCGAGCGCATCGCCAAAACCACTCGCAAGAGCTTCCCCGAGGGCATCGAGGCGCACGGCACCGATGCCCTGCGCTTCACCTTCGCCGCCCTCGCCTCGCCCGGGCGCGACATCAATTTCGACCTCGGGCGCATCGGCGGCTACCGCAACTTCTGCAACAAGCTGTGGAACGCGACACGCTTCGTCCTGATGAATGTCGAAGAAGCACCGGCGGAACCCAAAGAGCTGTCCGTGACCGATCGCTGGATACGCTCGCAACTGGGCAGCACCATTGCCACTGTAGACGAGGCCTTGGCGCACTACCGCATGGACCTCGCAGCACAGGCCGTCTACGACTTCACCTGGTCGACCTTCTGCGACTGGTACCTGGAACTCTGCAAACCGGCCATTAATGCCGGCGGCGACGCCGCGAACGCGGCGCGTCACACGCTGATCAACGTGCTCGAGGCGTTGCTTCGGCTGATGCACCCGCTGGTGCCTTTCATCACCGAGAGCCTGTGGCAGCAAGTCGCCCCGCTCGCGGGACACGAGGGCGAAACGATTATGCTGGCCCCGTGGCTAAACGCCGACGACTATCCGATCGACGTCGAGGCCGAAGCCGATGCCGAATGGCTGCAGTCAGTCATCGGCGGACTCCGCCAACTGCGCTCCGAACTGGGCCTGGCACCGGGTAAAAAGATACCGGTTGGCGTTTACGGCGCCAACAAGGAAACGACGGAACGGTTGGCACGCCATCGCGACGCGATCGAATTCCTCGTGCGCACCGAAACACTCGATCGGCAGGAAGGCAACGTGCCGGACGCTACGGCGACTTCCGTCGTCGGCGAAGCCACCTACGCCGTGCCTCTAGCCGGACTGATCGACGTCGCCGCCGAACTCGCACGGCTCGACAAGAAAATCACGCAACTCGAAAACGAATGCACGCGTCTGGGCAAGAAGCTCGGCAACGAGGCATTCCGCGCCAAGGCGCCAGAAGCCGTCGTGGCACAGGAACAGGAAAAACTCGACCGCGCCGAAAGCGAACTCGCTCATTACCGCGAGCAACGCCAACAGATGGCCGCGCTGGAAAAATAAAACTACCGCAGAACACAAAGCCCCAAAAAACCAACCATCTACTTTCGAAACACCGAACAGGTAACAGCAAACCGAAACACACGCCAATAACAAACCAACCCAGAAATATCCTTTGATATAATTGCTTGGAAACAAACACTGTCCATCTTGAATCAAAACAAAAAATATGGTTTATGGAAACAAATCAAGAAGCGGTGTTCTGCATTCATCGTAGAGAGCGCTTGTGAATTCAGGGACAGGATGATTTTACTGGGAGGCAATCATGCAAAGAAAATTCTTGGGCATTCCTGTCTGGATGGTACTGACCTGCGTAACAGCGTTGGCCCTGAGCGGATGCGGCGGCAATGGCTCGTCCTCTCCGTCTAACACGGCGTCTTACACGGTCGGGGGTACGGTAACCGGCCTGAGCAACAACGAAAGTGTAGCGCTCCTCCTCAACGGAGGAGATCAACTGAGCATTACTGCCAATGGCCCCTTCGTGTTCTCGAAGCCGCAGCCCGCCGGGAGTTCATACAAAGTCACGGTGAAATCGCACTCATCCGGGATTGCCTGCGTAGTCAATAACGGGATTGGCACAGTTTCGTCCAATGTGACAGGGATTGCCGTGAATTGCGGTACGGAAGTCACTCTATATTCCTTCGATTCCACACCATACGGAGTGCAACCCAATGCGGGCCTGATCATGGACGGTTCTGGAAACCTCTTCGGCACGACCAGCGGAGGCGGCACAAACGATTGCGGAACGGTTTTTGAACTCAGTTCCGCCGGTGTCAAAACCGTACTGCATTCTTTCTGCAGCACAAGTATCGATGGACTTGGCCCTTCACCGGGCTTGGTCATGGATGGCGCTGGCAACCTGTATGGCACCACCTTCGGTGGTGGCGAGTACGACGTGGGCACGATTTTCAAAGTCAGTCCATCAGGCTCGGAAACCGTTCTGCATTCTTTCGGCAGCCCGGGAGCCGACGGCAATAATCCGAAGGCAGGCCTAGTCATGGACAATCATGGATATCTCTATGGAACCACCCTCAATGGCGGCACGAACGGCTTGGGAGCTGTTTTCAAGCTGAGCCCCGCAGGCGTGGAAAGCGTCTTGTATTCATTTAGCAGCACTACGGCCAGCGGGCCATTGCCGAACGCGGATACGGATCTGGTCATGGACGGTGCCGGAAATCTTTATGGCACTACTTACGCCAGTGGAAAAAATGGGTCTGGCATGGTTTACAAAATCAGCCCGACCGGCACGCGAACGATCCTGCATTCCTTCGGCACAGGAACAGATGGGCAATACCCCAAGGCGGGGTTGGTAGCAGATAGCACCGGGAACCTTTACGGAACGACTACCGGCGGTGGTGAATTCGGCGGGGGCACGGTATACAAAGTCAGTCCGTCTGGAATAGAAACGGTGCTTTACTCATTTGGTGGCTCGGGAGCCGATGGGACGAACCCGGAGACGGGACTTGTCATGGATGCTGCCGGGAACCTCTACGGAACGACTACTGACGGCGGAAAATTCAGTGACGGAACCGTATTTGAAATTAGTTCCGCCGACACAGAAACAGTTCTGTATTCTTTTGGCAGCACAGCAACTGACGGGAGAAATCCGGCCCCGGGGCGCCTGACCATGGATGGTAATGGGAACTTGTATGGGACGACCCTCTTCGGAGGCGCAAACAATCAAGGCACGGTATTCGAGATCATCAATTGATGAGATGCAGGCTGCTTTGCATTTGAGGCTTGACTCAACGCTGCTGACTACTGATTGTACGCGTCTTTGACTCGAACTCTCCGTAATCGAATCGCCAGCCCTTAGATCACACAACGCTACCGTCCCCACAGCACTGCGGGAACATCGTGTCTGCACACAAACTCATGACTAAGCGTCAGCAGTGGGACGCTCGGCGCGGCTGTCGCTGTCCTCGGGCGTGTCGATCTCGAGTTTGAGATCGCCGTCGCTCACGGCAAGACGGACATGGCCGCCGTTGGCGAGCCGTCCGAACAGCAACTCTTCGGCCAGCGGCGCCTTGACGCGTTCCTGAACCAGCCGCGCCATCGGGCGGGCGCCCATCTGCACGTCATAGCCGCGCTCGGCGAGCCAGTGGCGGGCGTCCTCGTCGGCATCGAGGTGCACACCCTTGTCTTCCAGTTGTGCCTCCAGTTCAAGCAACAGCTTGTCGACGATGCGCAGGATGCTTTCCGGCGACAAGTGGCCAAACTGGATCACCGCATCGAGACGGTTGCGGAACTCGGGCGAGAAGATGCGGCGCACCGCTTCCTGGATGTCGGGCGCATGGTCCTGCTGGGTAAAGCCCATCGTGCGCTTGGTCATGTCCTGAGCCCCCGCGTTGGAGGTCATCACCAGAATGACATTGCGGAAGTCCGCCTTGCGTCCGTTGTTGTCGGTCAGCTCGCCATGATCCATGACCTGCAGGAGCAGGTTGTAGACGTCGGGGTGCGCTTTCTCTATCTCATCGAGCAGCAGCACCGCATGCGGGTTCTTGTTGATCTCTTCGGTCAGGAGCCCGCCCTGGTCGAAGCCGACGTAGCCGGGCGGCGCGCCGATCAGGCGCGACACGGTGTGCCGTTCCATGTACTCGGACATATCGAAGCGCACCAGCGGAATGCCGAGCAACCGCGCCATCTGGCGGGTCACCTCGGTCTTGCCCACGCCGGTCGGCCCGGCGAACAGGAAAGAGCCGATCGGCCGTTCGGGATGCGCCAGGCCGGAGCGCGCCATCTTGATGGCCTGCGCAAGACCTTTTACCGCATCGTCCTGGCCGTAGATCACCAGGTTGAGGTCGCGCTCCAGGGTGCGCAGTGCATCGCGGTCGGAATGCGAGACGCTCTTGGGCGGAATGCGGGCCATGCGTGCGACGATCTGTTCGACGTCTTCCACGCTGACCGTCTTGCGCCGCTTCGCGCTGGTGCGCAGGCGCATCTCCGCGCCGGCCTCGTCGATGATGTCGATGGCCTTGTCGGGCAGATGCCGGTCGTTGATGTACTTCGCGCCAAGTTCGGCGGCTGCACGCAATGTGCGTTTGGGGAACTTGACGTCGTGATGCGCCTCGAAGCGCTGCTTGAGGCCGTCGAGTATCGCCACCGTTTCCTCGACGGTGGGCTCCACGACGTCGATCTTCTGGAAGCGGCGCGCCAGCGCACGATCCTTCTCGAAGATGCCGCGGAATTCCTGGTAGGTCGTCGAGCCGATGCACTTCAGCTCACCCGAGGCGAGCACCGGCTTGATCAGGTTGGAGGCATCCATCACGCCACCGGACGCGGCGCCGGCGCCAATGACCGTATGAATTTCGTCAATGAACAGTATCGAGCCTTCGTGCTCGGCCAGTTCTCCCAGCACGCCTTTCAAGCGTTTCTCGAAATCGCCGCGGTACTTGGTGCCCGCAACGAGCGCCCCCAGGTCCAGCGAATACACCGTTGCATCGCGCAGGATTTCCGGCACGCGCTCCTCGACGATGCGCAAGGCCAGGCCCTCGGCCAAGGCGGTCTTGCCCACGCCGGCATCGCCAACAAACAATGGATTGTTCTTGCGGCGGCGGCAGAGGATCTGCATGGTGCGCTGCAGTTCGACCTCACGGCCCACGAGAGGATCAATGCGGCCTTCGCGGGCCAATGCATTGAGGTTGCGCGTGTATTGCTCAAGCGCGCTCGGCTCGCTTTTTTCCTGGTGCGTGCCTGTCGTTTCCTCGGCTTCGGGCTCGCCGGGCTCTTCGTTCTTGCCGATGCCATGGGAGACGAAATTCAATACATCCAGCCGTGTCACCTGCTGCTGCTTGAGCAGGTAAACGGCGTGCGAATCCTTTTCGCTGAACAACGCCACCAGCACATTGAGTGCCGTAACCTCTTTCTCTCCCGATGATTGCACGTGGAAGACGGCACGCTGCAGCACGCGCTGAAAACCGAGCGTCGGCTGCACGTCCACCGTCGCCTGCTTGCCCAGCCGCGGCGTGGTCTTGTCGATGTAACCGCTCAGGGCCTCGCGCAATTCGTCCATTTCCGCACCGCAGGATTTGAGCGTTTCCACCACGGCGGGCACGTCCAGCAGGGCCAGCAGGAGGTGTTCCACAGTGATGAATTCCTGGCGGGTGTCGCGCGCTTCCTTGAACGCACTGTTCAGGCAGAATTCGAGTTCCTTGCTAAGCATGGCCGACCTCCTTCAAACCTCTTCCAAAGTACACAGCAATGGATGCTGATTGCGCCGCGCATATTCATTGACCTGCGCGACCTTGGTCTCGGCTATTTCATAGGTGAACACGCCCGCGACACCTTTCCCGCGCGTATGCACATAGAGCATGATCTGCACGGCCTTGTTGCGGTCGAGACGAAAAAATGTCTGAAGCACTTCGACCACAAACTCCATCGGCGTGTAATCGTCATTCACAATCACTACTTTGAACAGGGGCGGACGCTTGAGTTCGGGTTCGGCTTCCTGGGCCGTGACATTGGGTTCCTGGGTATCCTCCTGGGACTTGCCGCCCTCCCTGACGGCGCGCAGTCCCCTTCCCGCGGCCACCGGGACCAGCCAGCGACGATAGAGCACTAAGTTCGACATAACTTGATTGTAGCCCATCCCCCGGCGCGCCCGCGCAGGGAGAAAACCCTTGAGATGATGGTCAAACCCCCGTAAACTCGTGAGTTTGTGTTCATTCATGACTATTAGAACGCCCAGATGGGCGGCTGCATTATGTCTCAGTCACCATTAACCACGATCCAGGCCATGCTGCTTCGCGTGAAACCCGGGGCAGAAAGCCTTCTGGGCGGGCGACGCGGGCCTTTTCTGGTGTTCCTGGGACTCGTGGTGCTGATCGCCTACCTGGCCGCTCGCCTGAGCTGGCAATTTATGGCACCTGGAGCTACCGCCGGGCCGGCAACGGCGTCCATCAGCACGCCACGAACCGCCGGCTCCCAGAATGGGCATAATCCCGCCAGCCAAATCCAGTCAGCGCATCTTTTCGGCGTCTCGCAGCAAAGCGCTACAACCCAGGCTGCTGTGAATGCCCCCAAAACGTCGCTGGATCTCACTCTGTTGGGAGTCGCCGCAGGTCCGGAACAATTCCCGTCCCAGGCCATCATCGCCAATGGCAGCAACCAGGATCAGCACACCTATTCGATCGGAGCGACATTGCCCGGCGGCGCGGTGATTCGCAATATCGAAGCAGATCGTGTGGTCATTGCCCACAATGGCCGGCTGGAATCGCTGCCGCTTCCCAAAGCGGGCACATCCATCCTGGCTGCCAATATGCATTTCGGAAGCGGAAATCATTCTTCGATCGGCCAGCAGGCTTCGATTCAACAACCTCACCAATTATCCGTTACGCCGCAAATGCGCCAGCAGGTTGAGCAGCATCCGCAAACGCTCATGGAGTTCATGCGCATTCAACCTTACGCGGCCAAGGGTAAGATGCGCGGATACCGGGTATTTCCCGGCAAAAATGCCAGCCTGTTTCACCAGTCGGGTCTGCAACCGGGCGACGTGATTACCAAGGTCAACGGACTGTCGCTCACCAACAATGCCAGCGCGATGCAGGCCATGGCCCAACTTCGGCATGCAAAGGGAGCCGTCGAACTCGATGTGCTGCGGCATGGCAAACCCATGCACGTCACAGTCAATCTTTCCGGGGGATAAATGTTTCGCTCAATTACAACCATTACGATAGCCTTGGCCCTTGCGGCACCGGCCGCACTCGCCGCACCGCCACCTTCACTGCCGGGTGGACATGCGCAAAGCGCTGCCAGCCAGGCCAAACCCGAATCCGAATCCGAATCCGGTTCCGGTTCCGGTTCCGGTTCCGGTTCCCAGATCACCCTGAATCTCAAGGACGCCGACATCCGTGAGGTGGCGCAGATGGTCAGCACCATCACGGGCAAGAATTTCATCGTCGATCCGCGCGCGCAGGGGCGCGTGACCGTTATCTCCGCCAAGCCGATTTCCGCCGATGCACTTTTTTCAGTGTTTCTGTCGGTACTCAACGTACACGGCCTGGCCGCGCTGCCAAGCGGGCACGACACCTGGAAAATCGTTCCGGCCATCGAAGGCCGGCAAAGCCCCGGCGTGGGAAACGAATCCAATGCACCGGGTGACGCCATGATTACCCGCGTCTTTCAGTTGCACAACGTCACAGTCGCCCAACTGGTGCCGGCACTGCGCCCGCTGATGTCCAGCCAGGCCCAACTCGCGGCCTACGCGCCGTCCAATATGCTGATCATCTCGGGGCGCGTAGCCAACGTGGCCCGTATCATCCATCTGGCGCATCGCCTGGACCAGCCGCTCGATGCCAACTTTTCGCTCATTAAGCTCCAATACGCCTCGGCCGTGGCCATCAGCCAGGTGCTGACCAACATGCTGCAGAAAGGCAACGGCCAGGGCAAAATCCCGATGAAGCTCGCGGCCGATCCGCGCACCAACTCCATTCTGGTTTCCGGCAGCCCTGCCGAGCAACTTCAAGTCAAGGCCCTGGTCGAGCAACTCGACCAACCGACGGGCAACACGGGGGATACTCACGTCATCTACCTGCACTACGCCAAGGCGAAGGATTTGGCCAAGATTCTTCAGGGCTATGCCAAGGCGCAGGAACAGAAGCAGAAAGCCGCTGGCGGTTCACAGACCAGCAGTCAACCCGGGATTGACGTCATTTCCGACGACGCGTTGAACGCACTTATCGTGACCGCCCCACCCAAGCCATTGGCGGAAATCAGGCAGATCATCAAGGAGCTCGATGTGCGCCGGGCCCAGGTGCTCGTGCAAGGCATCATCGCCGAGTTGTCCTCCAGCTCCGCGGCACAGCTGGGCATCAGTTGGGCAGCATTGTCCTCAGGCGCCGCCGGTGTCACCAATTTTCCCAACGGCATCAGCTCCCTGGCGCAACTGGCACAGAGCGTCTCGGGCTCGGGGGCGGGCACGCCAGGCACCACGGGTTTAAACTTACCGGGCGGGCTGCTGTTCGGGGTCGGCCACATTGTCCAGAACGGCACCAGTTTCGTCGCTTTGTTGAATGCCCTTTCCAACGATTCACACACGAATATTCTGTCCACACCGTCGCTGGTCATGCTCGATAACGAAAAGGCGAAACTGGTCTCGGGCCAGAAAGTTCCCTTCGTAACCGGCCAGTACACCAATACCGGAACCAATACCGGTGGTTCCAATAATTTGATTAACCCATTCCAGACTGTGGATCGTGAACAATTGGGTCTGAACCTGGAGATCACTCCGCAGATCAATTACGGGGGCGACACGGTTACATTGAAAATCGACGCCAAGAATTCCTCGCTCGGGGCCTCGGTGCAAGGGGCGGCAGGCCTGGTCACCAACGACCGTGAACTGCAAACCACCGTGATCGCGAAAAATCACCAGATCATCGTGCTGGGCGGACTGATCGACACGAACCTGTCGCAAAGCAAACAGAAGGTACCCTTGCTCGGAGACATTCCCCTGCTTGGCAACCTGTTCCGTTACCGCTCTTCCAGCAAGTCGCGGCAAAATCTGATGATTTTCCTGAGACCAGTGATTCTGCGTAACGCCGACGATACCCGCGGAGTCACCAACTCGCGTTACAACGAAATCCGTCAACTGCAGATGGGCCGCGGGCCGATCCCGCTGCTGCCGGGCGCTACGCCGCCCGTGCTGCCCGAACTCAATGCCACCGACAAAGGCAGCACGGCCGCTCCGGAGACGGCCACCTTGATCATGCCGGCTTCGGCCGCCACTTCACCGCAGCCCCATGCCCGGGGTGGACACCATGGCCAGTACCGCTGAGTCACTCGAATCCAGCCAGATCGAACCCGATGTCAAGCAACGGGTGCCCTACGGGTTTGCCCGCCGCCACGGCGTCATCGCGCGAGAAATCAACGACGACGGCAAGGCGCGCGTAATCGTACGCGAAGGAACCGGCCCGACCGGGCTGATCGAGCTGCGGCGCATGCTCGGCTGCCCCCTGCTGGTCGAAACAGTCCCCGGGGAAGAATTCAACCGCCTGCTGCAGGAAAGCTACGAAGAGCATCAGAAGATCGGTGAATTCGAAGCGCTGGAGGCCAATACCGACCTCTCCAGCGTCGCCAGCCAGTTGCCCGAACCCGAAGACCTGCTCGAAGCCGAAGACGACGCGCCGATCATTCGCCTGATCAACGTGTTGCTGACCGAGGCGATCCGCGAAAACGCCTCGGACATTCATATCGAGCCCTTCGAGGACCACCTGGTCGTGCGCATGCGCGTGGACGGAGTGCTCCGCGAAGTGCTGCGCTCGCGCCGTGCGGTGGCACCGCTGGTGGTTTCGCGCGTCAAGGTCATGGCAAAACTGGATATCGCCGAGAAGCGCTTGCCGCAGGACGGGCGCATTTCCCTGAAGATCGCCGGCAGAGCCGTGGACGTCCGTGTTTCGACCATCCCCTGCGGGCATGGCGAACGGGTGGTGATGCGCCTCCTGGACAAGCAGGCCGGGCGCCTCTCGCTTGATCACCTGGGCATGCCCAGAGCCACGCACGACCTGCTCGAGGAGCTGATCAACAAGCCCCACGGCATTTTGCTCGTGACCGGCCCCACCGGCTCCGGCAAAACCACAACGCTGTATGCCGCACTCAGCCAGTTGAACAGCGAAGTGCGCAATATCATGACCGTGGAGGATCCGGTCGAGTATCACCTCGATGGCATCGGCCAGACGCAGGTGAACACCCGCGTGCAGATGACTTTCGCCCGCGGCCTGCGCGCTATTTTGCGCCAGGATCCGGACGTGGTGATGATCGGCGAAATCCGCGACCTGGAAACCGCCGAAACAGCGGTACAGGCCTCGCTGACCGGCCATCTGGTGCTATCCACGCTGCACACCAACACCGCCGTCGGCGCAGTCACCCGGCTCGATGACATGGGCGTCGAACCCTTCCTGCTGTCTTCCAGCCTGGTCGGCCTGCTGGCGCAGCGTCTGGTCCGCCTGCTGTGCCCGGCTTGCCGGGAGCCCTATTCACCCGACCAGAGCGAACGCAAACTGATGCGCCTCGACCCCGATGCCGACATTACATTCCACCATCCAGTGGGCTGTGAGGAATGCAACGGCACCGGCTACCGTGGACGCACCGGTATTTACGAGCTGGTTGCCGTCGACGATCACATGCGGCGCATGATTCACGATCGTGCCAGCGAACAGGACCTGGAAACCTACGCCCGGACCAAGACGCCCAGCATTCGCGAACATGGCTGCCAGCGCATCCTGACGGGCGAGACCAGTCTGGAGGAAGTGTTACGTGTCACGCGTGAAGACTGATTCACCGGCCTTTGAACGGATTCTCTGATGGCGGCCTTTGAATACACGGCGCTCGATACTGGCGGGCGCGAGAAGAAGGGCATCCTCGAAGCGGATACCGCGCGCCTCGTCCGGCAGAAACTCCGCGAACAGGGATTGATCCCACTCGCGGTCGAAGCTGCCGTCGAGCGCGAGAAACGCCGAGCCAAACGCAACCTAGGCATGCGTCGCCGGATCAGTTCCACCGACCTGGCCCTCATTACCCGCCAACTGGCCACACTCGTCTCCTCCGGCCTTACCGTCGAGCAGGCACTGACCGCAGCAGCGGAACAAAACGAAAAACCACGCCTGCAGAGCATGCTCATGGCCGTGCGCGGCAAGGTCATGGAAGGCCATACACTGGCCGATGCGCTGGGCGAATTCCCGCATGTGTTCCCGGAAATCTTCCGGGCCACCGTCACCGCGGGCGAACAGACCGGGCACCTCGACTCGGTACTGGAACGGCTGGCGGACTTCGCCGAGAACCGCCAGGATCTGGGCCAGAAACTCGCCCTGGCACTGATCTATCCCATCCTGTTGACCATCGTCGCAACGGTCATCGTCATCGGCCTGATGACCTACGTCGTACCGCAGGTCACGCAAGTGTTTACCAACATCCATCATCAGCTGCCGCTGGTCACGCGGATGCTCATCGGCATGTCCCATGGCCTGCGCGAATGGTGGTGGCTGATCCTGCTGGTACTGGTCACTCTGATCATCGCTGCCGTGCAGACGCTCAAGCGCCCTACCGCCAAGCGCCGCTTCCACGCCTGGCAACTGCACGCCCCGTTGATCGGGCGTCTCGTGCGCGGACTCAACACCGCCCGCTTCACCCGGACGCTGTCGATCCTGGCCGGCAGCGGCGTGCCCGTGCTGGATGCCCTGCGCATCGCCGGCAACGTGGTGAACAACATCCCGATGCGTGAGTCGGTGGCCGAAGCCGCCGACCGCGTGCGTGAAGGAGCCCCGATCAACCGGGCTCTCGCCCGGCACAAGCACTTCCCGCCGATGACGATCCACCTGATCGCCAGCGGCGAGCAATCGGGCACGCTCGACGAGATGCTCGAACGCGCCGCGATGAATCAGGAGCGCGAATTCTCGGGGTTGGTAGCCGGAATGATGGCGATTCTCGAACCGGTCATGATTCTGCTTATGGGAGGCGCAGTGCTGTTCATCGTGCTCGCCATCCTGCTGCCTATCTTCGACCTCAACAACCTGGTGCGCTAGCCAATTCCGGCTATCCGAGAAAGAGACCCACAAGGATCAGGGCGAGGCCCAGCAGAGCCGCTCCGCCGTGTAACAGAATTACGAGCAGCGGACGCGGCAGGCGATTCAACCGCAACGCAAGCAGCAAGCCGCCGCCCGCCAGGGTAAGCGTCAATACCAGCGTCCCGGCATCGAAAGGCAGACTGCGGGGACCATGCCAAGTCAGGGTGACCCAATAAAGCAAGCCCAGACTCACCCCTCCCAGGACCGGATGCAGCCATCCCATCAGAGCACCCGGCCGCTTGCGCGTAAGTCGATACCCCAATAAAACGAGGCCGATCAGAACGGCGGCGCTGGCAGTGGCCACACCGAAAATGGCAGAGGTCATTCCTCCGAGTCTCCCGAAGACAGCTCGATGCCCAGGCTTTTTAGCTTGCGGTAAAGATGGGTCCGTTCCAGTTGAACACGCTCGGCCAGGCGTGCCACCCGGCCGCCTGCCAACTTGAGTTGCGCACTGAGGTAGGCACGTTCGAAACGCTCGCAAGCCTCCCGGTAAGGCAGCGACAGGAGATCTTCTCCAACCTGCGGGGCCACGGGCAGGTTGGCCGCGAGCGCTTCGTCCACCTCCTCGAGCGTGACCGTTCCGCGCTCTCCCGTGGCGAGCAGCCTGCGAATCAAATTGCCCAGTTCCTGCAAGTTGCCCTGCCAATCATGGCGGCGCAGGCGGTTGATGGCCGCGACTCCGAACTGGCGAAAAGTGTAGCCTTCCTGGTCGGCCAGACTCTCGACATAATGGCGGATGATTTCGGGGATGAAATCACGATACTCGCGCAGGGCCGGCACTTCGATCACTAGCACGCTCAACCGGTCGTAAAGATCGCGGCGTACCTGCGCATCCGCCATAGCACGAGGATGAATGGAAGCACAAAAACGCAGGCGGGAATCCGTACTGTCGGCGAGAAATCCCATCAATACCTCCTGCACCGCAGGCGAAGCATCAGCCAGTTCGTCAAAAAACAGCAGGCGGGAAGACTGCGCATGACGCTCGTTACTCAACGCCGTGCGCAACGCGGCCGGATCGGCATCCGTCAGCACAAAGGCCTCGAAACTGCGATGGTCGGCCCGCGCAAGCCGTCGTGCCAAGGTTTCACGCCCACTACCTTCCTCACCCACGATCAGCACGGACTCGTCCCGTCCCACCAGGGCTTCCAGAGACTTTTTCAATGCCGCAATGCGCGGATGGGCATGGATGATGTCGAGCAACGCCGCGGATCCCAGGCCGGCATGACGCCGCGGCACATTCTTCAAGGCCCGCTCGACGACATAGAGCAATTTGGCCAGCGAAACCGGCTTTTCAATGAAGTCCAGCGCACCGAGGCGCGTTGCCTCAATCGCCGCATCGACGGTGCCGTGCCCGGACATCATGACGACGGATAGCGCCAGGGAAGTATCTTCGCTCCATTCGCGCAGCAATGAAATGCCGTCTTCGCCTTCCATCCAGATATCGAGCAGCACCAGGTCAGGACGCGCGGCAGCTACTTCCAACCGCGCCTCTTCCGCACTCTCGGCCAAGGCGACTTCGTAGCCTTCATCGGACAGGATTTCTCCCACCGCAGTGCGGATTTCTGGTTCGTCGTCCACGACCAGTATGCGTGCGAGACTCATTGCTTACCTCCGTCCAGAACCCGCAGTCCCGGCTGCCGCCGGGGCAGGATAACCACCACCTGGGCGCCACCCTCCTCCACGTTGGACAAACTCACCGTCCCGCCCTGCTCTTCGATCAGCTTGCGTACCAATGCGAGCCCCAGCCCGGTGCCCTTGTGCTTGGTCGTCACATATGGCTCGAACACACGCCTGAGCATGCCGGCCTCGAAGCCGGGCCCGGCATCGCGCACGGTCAGCACTACGCCGTCTATCTCCCTGGATTCGGTTACCTCTAGCCAGATGGCGGCACGATCTCCGGGTTGGGCCTCAATCGCGTTCTTGATCAAGTTATGCAGAACCTGGCGCAGCCGCACCGCATCGGCCGGCACCGGGGCCATATCCGCATCGGCCTTCACCTCCAGAGTCACGCCCGGCCGGTCCCGATACAACTCCGCCAATTCCTGCGCGAGCTGCCCCACTTTGACCGGCGTGATGTTCAACACCGGGCTTTTCGCATACTCGGAAAAAGCATCGACCATCGATTGCATGGCATGCACCTGGTCGATCACGGTAGAAGTCGCGCGATCCAGTATCTCTGCCTCGTGTCCCTCAAGTTTGGGCAGACATTTGAGACGCAAGCGTTCCGCAGCCAACTGGATCGGGGTCAGTGGATTCTTGATCTCATGCGCCAGACGGCGAGCCACCTCGCCCCAGGCGGCTTCGCGCTGCGCCAACACGAACTGCGTCACATCCTCGAACACCCAGATGCGCCCTTCCGCCCGCGTATTGGGCCTGGGTCCCAAACGCGACAAGGCAACGCGCACTACACGCTCCGCCCCGCCCAGACGAATGCGGACATCGGTCGAATGCCCGGCGGCGCCCGTTGCCGATTCGTCGAAAAGCACGGTAAACGCCGAATGGGTATCCAGAAAATCGCCGAACGAACGGCCTTCCCAGTAGCCGCTATCAATGTCGAGCATACGCGCCGCCGCTGCATTGATACTGCGGATGCGGCCCATGCTGTCGATAGTCACGACACCGGCCGACAAGGCGCCCAGGACACTGGCCAACCAGCTGCGCTCATTCTCCAGGGCAAGCTGTCCGCGGCGGGTGGCATCACGCGCCTCCGCCAATCCACGGGTCATGTTGTTGAACGAACGCGCCAATACGCCGATTTCGTCACGGCTCTTTTCCGCCACGCGGACGCCGAAATCACCTTGCGCCACCGCCCGCGTCGCACGCACGAGTGACTGGATCGGCGCCGCCACCCGTGCTGCCGCATAGAAAGCGGCCCAGACCGCCGCAAGCAACGACAACAACAACACCAGGGTGAGGGTAAGCGTAAAACTCAGCTTCAGAGGTCCCCGCAGATAATCCAGTTCCTGGTAACGGCTATAGGCCGCTTCAACACGCCGTGCCAATACGCTGGATTGGTTATTGACCGGATACAGGGTTTCCAGAATGCGGTAGGTGCCGTCGGTCGCCTTCAACGGGGCATAGGTCCGCACAAAAAGCGCACCCTGATAGGAATACAACTTGGCCTGAGCTCCGTTGCCGGTGAGCATGGACATCAAGTCGGAAGGCGGTGGCTCCTCGGGCATGGCGGCCACGGAGCTCGCCGCACTGGTTGCAAGCGTCTGACCGTGGTTGTCGAACACGATGGCCTTGCTCGCACCCAGCGCAAGGCGCAATCGGTCGAGCGCGGGACTGAGTGGTTCCGGTCCCCGATCCGCCAGCATGGCCGCAGCCTGGGCGCTGACACCCGCATAAGGGCCGGTCTGGCTGGCGAGAACCTGCCGTGAAAGCACGAGTGAGTCCTTCAGGGCATGCGCCACGTTGAGATCGAACCAACTGTCTATGCTGTGGTTAATAAACTGGACCGAGAAGTAGAACACCGCGCCCACGGGCAATACAGCCAGGGCGGTGAACAATACGACGAGGCGCCGAGTCAAGCGGGCGCCCGTGCGCGAGCGCCGTAACGAGATGATCAAGCGCCAGAGATTGAACACAATAACCGCCAACAGGAACAAGCCCACACAGACGTTGGCGATCAGCAACCACAGGTACCACTGTCCATAGGAACGGGAATGCCCCGTACTCAAGCCCAGCAGATACAACGCCGCACCAATGACGGCAAGGCCCAGCAGCGGTACGAGCCAGCGCCAGCGTTTCATGGCACTAACCTCGTACTCCGCCAGCCGCTCGCCTGGCGCCAACCGGGCAAGATGGCGGCCAGCAACTTCAACGGGCCGGGCAAGTCATGGGTGTCGAGCACTACGCGCAATAACACGTAGTAATTCGCACGTGCATTGAGCAGCGTGGCATCGATGACCGGCAGCTTGCGAATATGGCTGATGGCATTCAGGGCCGCTTCGCGTGTAGCGTACTCCTCGTTCGCACCACTGTTCAGGTTATCCAGTCGGTAACGCTCGGCCAGAGGTCTATAGCTCAGGCGATAGCGTTCGGCCAGGGCGGCAACGGTCTTGTCCCAGATCCACCAGCCACGCTTGCGCTCCACCTTGATGTTGACCACGAAAGTCAAAGCGACACCGTGGGACAGGGCTTCCTTGGCATGCCGGTTCAGTTTGAGGCCCAGGTCGGCATTGAGATAGTACACGCCCTGGGTGCGCTGGGTGCTCATGCCCTGCACACTGAACGAATCTGCCAATGCGGCCGGTGCCAGCCCCGCGCACAAGGCAAGCACCAAGGTCCATTTCGATGCCTGGCGACACAGCGCCTGCATGCGCGCCTCTCCATGCTGTTCCCCGGGCCAGCCTAGCGTGCCGCGCCGCCAGACGCCAGTCCTGCGCCGGGCGTCACTCAATCGAAGCATAGCCCTGTCCAGTCACGTCCTCGTGCCTGTTCGGCGGCATTGGCAGGCCGCTTACCCGGTCGCTGCAATTCCCGAATCCGCAACACCCCCTGACCGCACGCCACGTCGATGCCTTGCCTGCCGGCTGCTATAACCTGCCCGGATGGCGTCGCGCTGGACTCAGACAAAGCCTCGGCGCGCAGGATACGAATGCGCTCGCCGGCGCAGTCGGCCCAGGCACCGGGGCGAGGGTTGAAGGCCATGACTCGCCGTGCCAATTCCTCTGCCGGGCGCTTGAAATCCAGATGGGCCTCGGCGCGGGTCAGGCGGGCGGCATAACTGGCTTCGCCGACCTGGGCACGCGCATGCGCATGCCCGGCTTCGAGATCGTCAAGCACGTCCAGTAACAACTCGGCTCCGCGCTGAGCTAGACGGGCCGACAGCCCTCCGGCGGTCTCGTCAGCACTGATTTCGATAGTTTCCATGCAGTAGACCGGCCCGGTATCCAAACCCGCATCCATCCGCATGATCGCGATGCCCGTCTCACGGTCGCCTGCTTCCATGGCACGTTCCACGGGAGCGGCGCCACGCCAGCGCGGCAGCAAAGACGGGTGGATATTGATACCGCCATGCGGGGCGGCCTGCAGCAACGATTCCGGCACCAGGAGTCCGTAGGCCACTACGACGATTGCATCCGGACGCATGGCGGCCAATTCGGAAACCGTGCCCGAATCGAGCCGAACGGGCGTAGAAACGGGCAGCCCCAACACATCAGCCTTTTGACGTACCGGTGTCGCCTGCAACTTGCGCCCGCGGCCCGCCGGGCGATCCGGCTGCGTCACAATACGCATGACGTCGTGACGGCCTGCAACCGCTTCCAGCGCCGGCAAGGCAAATTCGGAGGTGCCTGCAAATATCAAACGCATGGTTCAAACAACCGGTGTGCCGGATCGCGCCGCTGGCCGGGCTGGCTCGCGGCCATGAGCGGATTCAGACCGATCCGGGCGTCGGTGCCTGGGCTTCACGCCGGACCTTTGCCATTTGCCGGCGTACACGCCGGCGCTTCAAATCCGACAGGTAGTCAATGAAAAGGTGGCCATTGAGATGATCGATTTCATGCTGAATGCATACGGCCAGCAGACCATCGGCCTCCAGCTCGTAAGGCTCGCCATGGGCGTCCTGGGCACGCAACGTGACCCGTTCCGCACGAGCGACCGTGTCGAAGTAGCCGGGTACCGACAGGCACCCCTCTTCGCTGTCGCAACGCCCCTCACGCTCCAGGAGTTCGGGGTTGATCATGACCCGGCGCTCGTTCTTCTCCTCCGACACATCGATCACCGCCAGCTGCAGGGGAATACCCACCTGCGTGGCCGCCAAGCCGATGCCGGGCGCGTCGTACATGGTTTCGAACATATCGTCGATGGTGTGTCTCAGCTCATCATCGAAGGCTTCCACGCGGGCACCGCGCTCACGTAGCCGGGGGTCGGGGAAATGCAGTATTTTAAGTAGTGCCATGCGCCGGAATCGGCAACCACGCGCCCTGGAGGGCAAAATTTCATGCGTGGTCGCCAAAATTGCTGGTAAAGTGATAATAATTATAACGAAAGAGCCGTTGGAAGCCGCCCCTCGGCCGGTACAACACAAGGATTTTTCTTAGGAGTCGCGACAATGCAGGGCTATCGTTCCATCTTATCGGGTTCCATCGCTACGGCTGCCGCGGTGCTGCTTGCCGCTTGCGCAAGCCACAAGGCACCGCCACCGCCCGCGTCACCACCACCTGCCACCGTATCGGCGCCCGCGACGGCACCCGCACCGGCACCCAAGACGACTCCCCTGCCGGTCAAAAAGACCGCGCCGGTTCGCTACGTGGTCAAGAAAGGCGACACACTCTGGAGTATTTCCGCGCACTTCTTCTCCACGCCCTGGCTGTGGCCGGAAGTCTGGTACGAAAATCACTATATTGCCAATCCACATCTGATCTATCCGGGTGACGTCATCACCCTGAAGGGTGGAGCCCTGACCGTCTCGCGCAATGGCACTGTCGTCAAAAGCACCCTGCCATTCCGCCAGCTAAAGCCCCAGATCACCCGAACCCCGCTGGGTGAAGCGGTCCCGACCATTCCCTACGACGAAATCTCCGACCTGCTGTCCAAGCCGCGGGTCATGACCGCGAAGGACTATGACAAGGCGCCTTACGTCCTGCGTACAGTCAACGGGCAAATGCTCGCCGCCGCACCCGACTCCGTCTATGTGCGCGGCACGGAACTCAAGGACGCCAGCCAGGGCGCCAGTTATGCCGTAGTCCGCCAGGAGAAACCGCTTTACGAACCCAGCGACCATACCTTGCTGGGTTACGAAGTGCTTTACATGGGGCAAGGCCGAATCACGACCACGGGCGATCCATCTACTCTGAAACTGACGGCAAGCACTCAGGAGATCACCCCGGGCAATCGGCTGGTCAAGATCGACAGCGGTACCATCCCGGCCCAATTCCCCTTGTTGACGCCGAAATCCAAAATCGACGGCCAAATCATCGATGTGATCGGCGGTCTGGGAGAGGTCGGCCAGTACCAGGTAGTGGTGCTGGATCGAGGCAGCCGGGAACAGCTTGAAATGGGCGATGTGCTCGCCATCGAAAGCACCGGCAAGCGGATCAAGGACCCCTACGCCCAAGCCAATATGAGCCATCAGGTCATGCTGCCCAACCGGCACATCGGCGAACTTGTCGTCTTCCGGGTATTCGACCGGGTCTCCTTCGCCTTGGTGATTCACGCGACCCGGCCGGCAAGCATCGGCAACACCGTCACCAATCCCTGATTTTGAAGGAGTCGGTACAGCGCGCGCCCGACGCGGCGCGCGCGCTTTCCATTCTGGCGCGGGCTCCCGGACTCAAGCCCGCCGTCATGCGCAAGCTGATCGATCATTTCGGCAGTGCCGACAATGTTGTGAGCGCCGGGCGCAAGCAGTGGACGGCGCTGGGCATGCGCGGATCCCTGATGCGTGCGCTCGAAAAGCCCGACAAGTCACGGCTGAAGGACGACCTGGAGTGGGCCGCAGAACCCGGCCATCACCTGATTGGATGGGGATGTCCGGAATACCCGCCGCAACTGGCCGCCATTTCCACGCCTCCACCCATTCTCTATGTCACCGGCGATCCCAATCACTTGCTGACACCGCAATTGGCCATCGTCGGCTCCAGGAACCCCACGCCCGGCGGACGCGAACTGGCGGGCGAATTTGCCGCTTTTGCCGCAGGGGCCGGCTTGGGCGTAACCAGCGGACTGGCCCTGGGAATCGACGCGGCGGCCCATGCCGGAGCACTGGAAGCGGGCGGGCCCACGATCGCCGTCACGGCCACCGGTCCCGATCGCGTTTACCCCAAACGCCACCACGACCTGGCCATGCGCATCGCCGAACAAGGTGCGCTGGTCACCGAGTTCGCGCCAGGAACCCCGCCCCTGCCCGCTCATTTCCCGCGCCGCAATCGCATTATCAGCGGCCTCAGCCGGGGCACGCTGGTCGTGGAGGCTGCACCGAAGTCGGGCTCTCTCATAACCGCGGGCTACGCCGCCGACCAGGGGCGCGAGGTCATGGCCGTGCCCGGCTCGGTCCGTTCACCGCTTTCGCGCGGCTGCCATGCCCTGATTCGCGACGGGGCGAGCCTGATCGAGCAGCCCTCTGATATCCTTGCCACACTTGATGCGCCTCTGGCGCTCGAATTCGAACCGGGGGATAGCCCGGCAGCAGAACAAGCTGAGGAAACCGATGGGGAGTACGATCTGCTGCTGGATGCGCTGGGATTCAACCCGGTTACGGCGGATACGCTGGCCGCGCGCACAGGTTTGACGTCGCAGGCCGTATCCTCCATGCTCTTGATGCTGGAGCTCAAGGGCACAATAGAAGCTCTCGCCGGGGGACGGTATGCCCGTCGGCGGAATGGTTAAAAACGGTTTGCACTGAGGATTTGATTCATTGATAAACCCGAGCGTGCTGGATACGGTGCTGTACTTGTTCGAAAACTACCTCGAAGACTGCGAGGAACCGCCACAAAGGGCCACCCTGGAGAATGTGCTGCATTCCAGCGGGTTCCCGGAACCCACCGTGCGCCGCGCGCTCGATTGGCTCGAGATACTGGATGCGCCGGGCGAGGAACTCGCCGCTAGCCACTTCTCTGCCGGCGCGAGCCGCGTATTCTGCCCCCAGGAATGCTTGCAGCTGACGCCGGACGCGCGCGGCTTCCTGCTGTACCTGGAGCAGATCGGTGTGCTCGACGCTGCACAGCGTGAGCTGGTCATCGAGCGCCTGCTGGCCCTCGATAGCGATGAAGTGGACACCGAGGAAGTGCAATGGGTGGTACTGCTGAGCTTGTTCCGCCGCCCCGGGCAGGAAGCCGCTTTCGCGCAGATGGAGGATCTGCTTTACGCCGAAATGGCCGAATTCGCCCACTGATCGGATCGCTGTCAAGGACTGTTCCTCATGGAAAACACCGTTGTCGTCGTCGAGTCTCCCGCCAAGGCCCGCACGCTAAAAAAATACCTGGGCAAAGGCGCGGAAGTGCTGGCCTCCTACGGACACGTGCGCGACTTAGTGCCCAAAGGCGGTGCCGTTGCACCCGACGAAGACTTCGCGATGCATTACGAGCCGATCGCACGCAACGAAAAGCACGTATCGGACATCGCCAAGGCCCTCAAACAGGCTGAGCGGCTCATCCTCGCCACTGACCCGGACCGCGAGGGCGAAGCCATTTCCTGGCACCTGTACCAACTGCTGCAGGACCGGGGACTGCTCAAGGACAAGACCGTCCAGCGCGTCGTTTTCCACGAAATCACGGAACGCGCCATTCGCGAGGCCATGGAGCAGCCCCGAGAGCTCGCCGACGACCTGATCAACGCGCAGCAGGCGCGGCGCGCGCTCGATTACCTGGTCGGCTTCAATCTCTCGCCCCTGCTGTGGAAAAAGATCCGGCGCGGCCTGTCCGCCGGCCGTGTCCAAAGTCCCGCGCTGCGCCTGATCGTCGAGCGCGAGGAAGAAATCGAGGCCTTCAAGGCGCGTGAATTCTGGCGCATAGAGGCTGCCCTGAAGAGCGGCGACCATGAATTCAACGCCCGCTTGTACCAGTACGAGGGGCGCAAGAGCGAGCAATTCGACTTCACCAACGAGGAAAGCGCACAGGCCGCGCGCGAGGCCATCGAAAAGGCCGCCGCGGGCAATCTGCTCGTCACCCAAATCGAGCGCAAGGCGCGCAAGCGCAATCCTGCGCCGCCTTTCATCACCTCGACCCTGCAGCAGGAAGCCTCGCGCAAACTCGGATTCAGCACGCGGCGCACGATGCAAATCGCCCAGGCACTATATGAGGGCATCGACCTGGGAGACGGCCCGGTCGGCCTGATCACCTATATGCGTACCGACTCCACGCATCTGGCACCCGAGGCCCTGGACGAGATGCGCAGCTACATCGGCGAACGCTTCGGCAAGGACAACCTCCCACCGAAGGCGCGCATGTACCGGACCAAGAGCAAGAACGCCCAGGAAGCCCATGAGGCAATCCGTCCCACGTCGGTGCGGCGCGAACCGAAGGAAGTGGCCAAGTACCTCTCGTCCGAGCAGGCCCGGCTCTATGAGCTGATCTGGAACCGCGCGGTCGCGTGCCAGATGATCCATGCCACCCTGGACCAGGTCGCTGTCGACCTCGCTGCGGGCGACAAGGCCGTATTCCGTGCCACCGGCTCCACGATCCGGCATCCCGGCTTCATGCAACTGTACATGGAAGACCGCGACGAAGGCGGGGAAGAAGACGACCGCAAGGAAAGCAAACTACCGGCCCTCAAGGAAAAGGAATCGGTGCCGCTCACTGCGGTCAATGCCTCGCAGCATTTCACCGAACCGCCGCCCCGCTACACTGAGGCCAGCCTGGTCAAGACGCTCGAGGCCCACGGTATCGGCCGACCCTCGACGTATGCCTCGATCATCCAAACGCTGCTCTCGCGCGAATACGCGGAGTTGGAAAACCGGCATTTCCTGCCGACCGATGTCGGGCGCATCGTCAATCGCTTCCTGACCCAGTACTTCGAGCGCTACGTCGATTACGATTTCACCGCCAAGCTGGAAGACAAGCTGGATGCCGTGTCGCGCGGCGAAAGCGACTGGAAGGGTGTGCTCAAGGAATTCTGGTCGCCGTTCCAGCGTGAGGTGGAAAACGTCGACGGCAACGTCACCCGCCGCGACGTGATGCAGGCCCGCGTCCTCGGCGCCGATCCCAAGACGGGGCGCGAGATATCCGCGCGCATGGGCCGCTACGGGCCCTTCGTGCAGATGGGCACGGCTGAGGAAGAGGAAAAGCCGCGTTTTGCCAGCCTGCAGCCCGGACAAAAACTCGAAACCATCGAACTGGCCGACGCACTCAAGCTGTTCCGGCTGCCGCGCGAACTGGGCGAAACGCCGGAGGGCGAGAAAGTCTCAGTCAACATCGGCCGTTTCGGCCCCTACGTCCGTTACGGCAGCAAGTACGCCTCGATCAAGGAAGACGACCCTTACACGATCGAACTGCCGCGCGCCCTCGAAATCGTCAAGGAAAAGAAAGAGGCCGACGCCAAGCGCCTGATCAAGGACTTCGATGGCGTGCGTGTGCTCCACGGCCGCTACGGCCCGTTTATCACCGACGGCAAAAAGAACGCCCGCGTACCCAAGGAGCGCGAGCCCGAATCCCTGACGCTCGAGGAATGCAAGGAACTCCTGGCCAAGGCGCCTGCCCGCAAAAAACGCACGACCCGGCGCCGCAAGAAAAGCTGATGGACAACGCACTCGCCGATGCCGCCGCGGCAATCCGCGCCGGCGGCATCGTCGCGTATCCCACCGAGGGCGTCTGGGGGCTGGGCTGCGATCCCGCCAACCGGGACGCCGTAGAACGCCTGCTTGTGCTCAAGGGCCGCGACGTCACCAAGGGGCTGATCCTGCTCGCCGCAGAAGAAAACCAACTGGCCCCCTGGGTCGAGCCGTTCAACCCCGCGATGGCGGACCGCGTCCGTGGCACCTGGCCCGGCCCGGTCACCTGGATCGTCCCGGCGCGAGCCGACTGCCCTGCCTGGCTGACCGGAGGGCGATCGACTGTCGCGGTTAGAATCACGGCACATCCCCCGGCGCGCGCCCTGTGCGTTGCGGCGGGATCGGCGTTGGTATCGACCAGCGCCAACCTCAGCGGCCAGGAACCGCTCGCGGGTTCCGAGGCGCTGCGCAAAACATTTGGTTCGACGCTGAGCGCGATACTCGAGGGACCTCTGGGCGGACTTCAGGGTCCCACTGAAATACGGGATCTGCAAACGGGGCATATCCTGCGTCCGGGACCCACACAAAGCTCTTCAGGATAGGCCATGGACTACCGTCAAGTCGAAAACTGGATGCGCGAACTGCAAGCGCACATATCCGACGGAATCGGCGACACTTCCGGCGACAGGCAATGGCTTGAGGATGCCTGGAAACGCCCGGAGGGCGGCGGCGGCATTACGCGCGTGATGGAAAACGGACTGGTCATCGAAAAAGCCGCGGTCAACTTCTCGGCAGTCAGCGGCGAGACCTTGCCCGCCGCGGCCAGCGCGGCCCGGCCGGCCCTGGGCGGACGCAGCTTTCGTGCCACCGGCGTGTCGGTCATCGTCCATCCACGCAACCCCTATGCCCCCACCTCCCACTTCAACGTGCGTTTCTTCTGTGCCGAAAAGCCGGGCGCCGCACCCGTCTGGTGGTTCGGCGGTGGGTTCGATCTCACGCCTTACTACGGCTTCGACGAAGACTGTGTGCTGTGGCACCAGACCGCTTTTGACGCATGCAAACGTTTTGGCGAGGACGTGTATCCGCGCTTCAAGCAGTGGTGCGACGAATACTTCTTCATCAAGCATCGCGGCGAGGCCCGCGGTATCGGCGGATTGTTTTTCGACGACTATGATGCCGGCGGCGACTTCGCGCGCGCTTTCGCATTCGCGCAAAGCATCGGCACGCACTATCCCAAAGCTTACCTGCCCATCCTCAAGAAACGCATGCACGCGCCGTGGGGTCAAAGGGAACGCGATTTCCAACTGTATCGGCGCGGCCGCTACGTGGAATTCAACCTGGTCTACGACCGCGGCACGCTGTTCGGCCTGCAATCACGTGGCCGCACCGAGTCCATCCTCGCCTCGATGCCGCCCTGCGCGCATTGGCGCTACGACTATCGCGCGGAGCCCGGAACGCCCGAGGCTAGGCTCACCGAATACTTTCTCAAGCCACGCGACTGGCTCGTCGACTAGCGGAACCGGTGCAATGAAGCTGCTTGCCATATATGCAGCGTGCTGGCCCGGAATGGTGCTGCTGGCAATCCTCAACGGAACCCTGCGGGAAAAACTTTACGCCCCCCACGTAACTGAATTAATAGCCCACCAGATTTCCACTGTTGTATTGATCGCACTTCTGGGAATCTACCTGTGGATACTCACCGGTTTTTTCCGCATTGATACAACCCGTCAAGCCCTGCTGACCGGCAGCCTGTGGCTGGTCCTCACGATTGTCTTTGAATTCCTTTTCGGCCATCTGGTGATGAGGCATTCCTGGCAAGCCCTGCTCCACGACTACAGCCTCGCCCGGGGACGCATCTGGC
>Ga0307440_1000024_pt1 | contig 59466 bp, 59 predicted proteins | sample SalMarWE160410MG_FD_202150 | JGI IMG/M metagenome (GOLD analysis project Ga0307440, IMG submission 202150) | Salt marsh sediment microbial communities from the Plum Island Ecosystem LTER, Massachusetts, United States - WE1604-10 | ecosystem: Environmental > Aquatic > Marine > Intertidal zone >...
CGGCAGTAATCTACCTGGCCGCCTCGCCCGGCGGCTTCATCAACCCGGAGCATTACCGCCGGCTGGTGCGCGATTTGTACGACAACGCGGCGCTGACCTACCTGACGGGCTTCATCGCCGTCGTCTTCGGCCTGCTGATCATCGGCGACCACAACCTGTGGGTGGCCGACTGGCGATCGGCTGGCCGGCGGCAAAAAAGATGCGGGCCGGAAGCATGCTCCCGGCCCGCGCGCACCCTGCCCTGCCTAGAAGCTTAATCCGAGCTTCGCACGGGTCTTCTTGTTGGCATGGCCGGTGGTCCTCAGGCCGTTGTCCTTCTGATATGCCTTGATGGCCTCACGGGTCTCCTTGCCCCATTTGCCGTCTGTCTTCAATTTGGCGCCATGGGTGTTCAAGGCCTCCTGGATCGCCTTCACCTGTTCGGCAGTGAAGCGATGGTGGACCATTTTCTTCATCGCCTTTTTCTCCATGGCCTTGTGTTCCTGATGCATCCCTGCAGCACCCTGGGCGCCGTTGGATGGTTCGGCCGCGAATACGGCCGGCCCGGCCAGCAGATAGGTCACAGCAATCCCGATCATCACGATCTTTTTCATACCGATAGTCTCCTGAAAAGCCGAGTTCAAACCCTGCGCCATGGGTTGATATGGCGCAGGTTCCCGCTTCATAGACTATTGCGGGCAGCAGTGCAAAATGGCGGCAAATTCTCCTAAGTGGAGCCGCCATGGACATCGCCCACAGGATCAATGCCCCGCTGTCGGCAGAACAATTCATCGCCCGCTCGTTGACCGATTTCCACTATGCCCGTTACCTGTCCGACCCGGCCGTGGACGAGGGCTACCAGCGACGCGGCATCGGTAAGGCACTGCAGCGCCTGACGCAACAGCAGCTGGGCCCGCGCTGCCACCTGATCGTCATCGCCGCCCCGGCCGCCGACGACTATGACGCAAGGCTCGGCGGCTACGAGCGCCACCCGCGCTGCTGGGTGCTGGCGCCCGGCCGCCGTATCGGCGAGTGATCATTATTGCGTACGGAAACGACACCGGCCGCCATTTGTCGCGAAGGCAACAAATCGGCATGCCAGAGCCCTTTGTGATGAAGCGTGCACGAGCGTGATCTTGCGCGTCTGGCGGAATAACCATAAAAAATAGTTCTACAGGGACGGCAAACGCTCCGCTACGCTCCGCGTTTGCCGCCCGCGAACAAATGGGTATCGGCGCTGGTATCAATAACGCTTTATCGAGGTGACCATGTTTATAGCCATGAATCGGTTCAAGATTGCTTTGGGTAGCGAAGATGAATTCGTCAATATCTGGAAGAACAGGGAAACCTACCTGGAGTCTGTCCCCGGATTTAGGGAATTCCATCTGCTCAAGGGACCGAGCACCGATGAATATACGCTGTTCGCCTCGCATACCACCTGGGAATCCAGCGACGCGTTTGAAGCCTGGACCAGGTCGGAACAGTTCAGAAAGGCGCATGCAAGTGCCGGCGGGAACAGGAACATATACCTCGGCCCGCCGCAGCTCGAGCTCTTTGAAGACGCTCTATAATCCAGTAAGCATCTGGGGCTATGGGCTCTGCTGAACGCACCCCGGTTCTGACCCGAGTGACAATCCCTCGTTCGTCCCAAGAAAAAGGGCTCCGGCATGCCGGAGCCCTTTTTTTGAACAGTATCCGGAGGGGCGTTGGGGAGGGAGGGGAGGAGGGTTGCCCGCTCCGGACAGGGAAAACATTAGGCATCGCGTGTTAGAAACATGTGATGGTCGAATGAACACATATTCACACCTGGGCAACCTGCAAGGCAGAGCGAAATGGGGAAGGCTCTGTCTGGTCATGCCTTGGGTGTCTGGAATGAAAAACCCCCTGCTTTCACAGGGGGTTACATTGGTGGCGGCTCAGGGACTCGAACCCCGGACACGCGGATTATGATTCCGCTGCTCTAACCGACTGAGCTAAGCCGCCGAAGGAATGGCGCATTGTATGGCGCGGCGGCACTTCGTCAACGCCGCTATGCCTCCTGAGCCGCCTCTTGTGCAGCCGGCGCGGGCGCCGGCTGCGGCACGCGGTTGCTCTTCATCAGCCACACCATCGGCATCGTGATCAGCGCCAACACCATCATGGCCTTGAAATCGTTCAGGAAACCGATCAGTTCCGATTGGCGGGTCACCAGACCGTTCAGCACCACCAGCCCCTGCTGAGAGGTGGGATGCATCACCGCCGGCAGCCCCTGCCGCCAGAACCAGGGATTGAAGGCGGTGATGTGCTCGCCCAGGTAGGTGTGGTTGATCTGGGCGAAGCGATCGAGCTGGGTGAACATGACCGAGATGCCGATACTGCTGCCGACGTTGCGCAGCAGGCTGAACACCGAGGCCGCCTCGTTTCGATGCTGAGGCGCCAGCGTGGCATAGGCGACCGTGGACAGCGGCACGAAAATGCAGCCCAGGCCAATGCCCTGGATAATGCCGGTGCGCACGACCTCGGCGACGCCGATATCCAGGTTGAAGCCGCTCATCTCCCACAGCGACTCGGCCGTCATCAAAAAGCCGAACATCATGATCGGACGCGCATCGAACCGCTTGAGCAGGCGCCCGACCACCATCATCGCGAACATGGTGCCGAAGCCCCGAGGCGCCAGCAGCAGGCCCGTGGTCAGCACCGGATAATCGAGCAGGCTCTGCAGGAACGGCGGCATCAGCGCCAGCGTGGAGAACAGGATAATGCCGACGATGAAAATGAAGACCAGGGAGCTTGCGTAGTTGCGATCCCTCAGGAGCCTCAGGTCCAGGAACGGGTGCTTCGTCGTCCAGGCATGCACCAAAAAGGCGTAAAAGCAGTAGCCGGCGATTACCGCCTCGAGCAGGATCTCGTTGGACGAGAACCAGTCCATGCGCTCGCCGCGGTCCAGCATCATCTGCAACGCGGAGATGGCGAGACCGAGCAGCAAAAAGCCCTGGAAATCGAACGGCACGTCGAGCTGCTTCTTTGTCTCCGGCACGAAGCCGGCGATCAACATGGTGGCGAAGATGCCGACTGGCAGGTTGATGAAGAACACCCAGCGCCAGTTCGCGTATTCGGTCAGATAGCCGCCCAGCGTCGGCCCCAGGATCGGACCGACCATGATGCCCATGCCCCACAGGGCCATGGCCGAGCCATGGCGCTCGCGCGGATAGGTATCGAGCAGGATGGATTGGGACAGCGGCACCAGGGCGGCACCGGCCAGCCCCTGCAGCATGCGGAAGAACACCATCTCCGACAGCGTCTGGGCCATGCCGCACATCATCGAGGTGATGGTGAAGATCACCACCGACCACAGGAACACACGCTTGCGCCCCAGGCGGGCGCTGATCCAGCCGGTCACCGGCGTCATCACGGCCGAGGCCACGATATAGGAGGTCAGCACCCAGGCGATCTGGTCGCGCGTGGCCGACAACCCCCCCTGCATGTACGGGAGCGACACGTTGACGATGGTCATGTCCAGCACCTGCATCACCGTCGCCAGCATGATGGCGACGGTGATCACGCCCTCGTTCAGCGAGCTGTCCTCTCCCTTCGGCAGGTTCATGTCAGGATGGTCCTATGCCCGGCTCCAGCCATGGATACGGCCGGCGGTTATTTCACAGGCTGGGCGTTCGCCAGCGTCCAGGCCTTGGCATGGCCGGTGGAGATGCGAACGTCGACGCTCATGCCGCTGCGCAGCGGCGGCGCACCGGCCGGAACATTGATCTTCAGGCGCACGCCCACGCGCTGCACCACCTTGACCCAGTTGCCGGAGGAGTTCTCGGCCGGCAGCAGCGAGAACTCGGAGCCGGTGGCCGGGCTGATGCTCTGCACCGTCGCCTGCCAGGTGCGGTCCGGATAGGCATCGATCTCGAGGCGTGCCTTCTGCCCCGGGCGCACGTCGGCCAGGTCCGTCTCCTTCAGGTAGGCCTCGACATAGTGGTAGGTCGAGACGATCGGGAACAGGGCCTTGCCCGCCACCACATAATCGCCCGGCTGCACCGGCAACGGCCCGATCACGGCATTCATCGGCGCATAGACGCGCGTCTCCTGCAGGTGCAAGGCCGCCATGTCGCGCTGGGCCACCGCCTGCCGGTAGCTGGAGAACTGTTCGATCGGCTGCTCCGGATTGGCGCCAAGCTTGGCCTTGACCACCGCCAGCTCGCGCTTGACCACCTTCACGGTCAGCTTGGCGTCCTGCAGACGCTGGCTGGCGGTATCGAGGGCCGAGGCCGAGGCATAGCCGGGCTTGGCCAGGCGGCGGTTTCGCTCGTAATTGCGCTGGGCGTAGGCGATGTCGGCCTTGGCACGCGCAAGCTCCGCCTGCTTCTGATGGTATTCGGCGCGCAACGACTCCAGATCACTCCTGACGCCGGCCAGATGCGCCTCGGCCGCGTCCAAAGCCAATTTGTACGGCTGGGGATCCAGCTGCAGCAGCAGCTGCCCCGCCTTGACCGCCTCATGCTGGTGCACCGGCAAGGAGAGCAGGCGGCCGCTGACCTCGGCGGCCACATACACCTTGTCCGCCTTGATGAAGGCATCTTCGGTCGTGGCATAGAACAGGCTATGGATATAGAAGTAGCCGCCGACCAGGAGGCCCACCGCCGGCACGCCGATCAGCAGCACGCGCCGCTTCTGCGCCACCGACATCTTCCCGAATATGCTCGCGAGCCGCTTCATGGTGTGTTCTCCTTGTTTGGCGCTGCCGGCACCCCCAGCGCCGCGATCAGGTTGGCCTTGATATGTTCAAGCATGTCCAGAAGGTGCTCCACCTCGGCAGGCTTCAGGCCTTCCACCGCCAGGGCGCGGTTGCGGCTGGAGATGCCCTGCATTGCACCGAGTACCGGGTGCGCCTTGTCCGTCAGATACAGGCAGCGTGCGCGGCGGTCCGTCGGATGCGCCCGCCGCTCGGCCCAACCGTCCGTTTCCAGGCGATCGATCAGACGGGCCAGCGTGATCGGCTGGATATCCATCAGCTGGGCGAGGCAGGTCTGGGTCACGCCCTCATTGCGATCGAGATGGAACAGCACCGACCATTGGGCCCGGGTCAGCCCGAGCGCCTGCGCCTCACGGTCGAAGCGGCGGCGCATCAGCCGTGCCACGTCATTGATCAGAAAGCCCAGGCTGCGGGCGTAGGGATCGGAGACCATGGGCGAATTCTATACGTGCGCTTATTATAAGCAAGCTTACTATATCCACATTTCCCATATTGCGATCCCGGGGACGTTGGCTTTCGCCCCCCTCCATGCCATGATCGGGCCTCGCCAAAACACCGTGAGGAGTATGCCGACATGTCCGACCTACCTTCCGGCAAGCCGATGCGCGTGCTGTCCGGCATGCGCCCGACCGGCCGCCTGCACCTGGGGCATCTGAAGGGTGTGTTGGAGAACTGGCTGAGGCTGCAACCGCTTCACCGCTGCTTCTTCTTCGCCGCCGACTGGCATGCGCTGACCACCGACTACGCCACGCCGGACATCGTGCGCCGCACCATCTGGGACATGCTGATCGACTGGCTGGCCGTCGGCATCGACCCGGACAAGAGCACCATCTTCATCCAGTCCGAGGTGCCGGAGCATGCGGAGCTGCATCTGCTGTTCTCATTCATCACGCCGCTGCCGTGGCTGGAGCGCGTGCCGACCTACAAGGACCAGATCGAGCAGCTCCGGGAAAAGGATCTCGGCACCTACGGCTTCCTCGGCTATCCGTTGCTGCAATCCGCCGACATCCTGATCTATATGGCCGATGCGGTGCCGGTCGGCGAGGACCAGGTGCCGCATGTGGAACTGACGCGCGAGGTGGCGCGCCGTTTCAACCACCTGTACCGCAAGCCCGAGCAGCCGCTGTTCCCGGAGCCGCAGGCCCTGCTGATGCCGGCCGCGAAGACGCCGGGCCTGGACGGGCGCAAGATGAGCAAATCCTACAGCAACACCATCGACATCGCCGAGGACTGGGCCACCACCGAGAAGAAGGTCAAGACCATGCCCACGGACCCGGCGCGCGTAAAACGCACCGATCCCGGCTCCCCGGAGAAATGCCCGGTGTGGGAGTTCCATCGCATCTACTCGAGCGAGGAAGAGCGGGCCTGGGTGCGGGATGGCTGCACCACCGCCGGCATCGGCTGCCTCGAATGCAAGCAGGTGTTCCTGAAGCGTCTGGAAGCGGAATTGCAGCCGATCCGCAGCCGGCGCGCCGATATCGCCGCCCGACCGGACGATGTGCACGACATCGTGCGTGCCGGCAACGAGAAGGCTCGGCACGAGGCGGCGCGCACCATGGACAAGGTGCGGCGTACGCTGAAGATGGATTACCGCGTATGAGCACGCCCGAAACGATCGCCGACCCGCCCTCGACGCTGCCGCTGCCTCCGGTGCATCTGGATGCGTTCGAGGGTCCGCTGGACGTACTGCTGCACCTGATCCGCAGCCAGAAGATGGATATCTTCGACATCCCGATCGCCCAGCTGACTGGGCAGTACCTGGACATCCTCGGGACGCAGGACGCGATGGACCTGGATGTCGCCGGCGACTATCTGGTGATGGCCAGCACCCTGATGCAGCTGAAGAGCCGCATGCTGCTACCCCGTCCGGAACTGGACGAGGAAGGCAACGAGATCGACCCGCGCCAGGAACTGGTCGCCCAGTTGATCGCCTATGAACAGTACCGCCTGCTGGCCGAGCAGATCGACGAGCGCCCACGCGTGGGCCGCGACGTGTTCCTGCGTCCGATCTTCCCGGAGGCCGACGAGGTCGAGCGGCCACTGCCCGAGGCCGATCTCGACGCCCTGCTGACGGCCTTCCGCCAGGTGCTGAAGCGCGTGGGTGGCGAGGTGCGCCATCACATTTTCACCGATACCATGAGCGTGCGCGAGCAGATGAGCTTTGTCATGGAGCGCCTGCGCCGCGGCGGCGTGCAGCTGGAAGATCTGCTGGCCGACATGCCCGGGCGCGAGGCCCTGGTCACCACGGTGCTGGCGATCCTCGAACTGTGGCGCCAGCAGGCGGTCACCGTGGTGCAGAGCGAATGCTACGGGGTGATCACGCTGCTGCCGAAAGCCGAGGAGGATGCCGCATGAGCCTGGCGAACCGCATCGAGGCGCTTGTGCTGGCCAGCGACGAGCCGCTGACCATGGCCCGGCTGCGCAGCCTGCTGGGTGAGGACGTCCCCTCCGCCGATATCCGCTCCGCGATATCCGAGCTGGAGGCGCACTATGCGGAGCGCGGCATCCGCCTGATGCAGGTGGCCGGCGGCTGGCAGCTGCGCACGGCCCCGGAATACGCCGCCATCGTGCACCAGTTGTGGCAGACGCGGCCGCCGAAGCTGTCGCGGTCCATGCTGGAAACCCTGGCCATCATCGCCTACCGCCAGCCGACCACGCGTGCCGAGATCGAACAGCTGCGCGGACTCAGGGTATCATCCGGCATCCTGGCCGGCCTGCAGGAACGCGGCTGGATCAAGGTCGTTGGGCGCAAGGAGGTGCCGGGCCGCCCGCACCTGTACGGCACCGGCAGGCAGTTTCTCAGCGATTTCGGCCTGAGTTCGCTGCGCGACCTGCCTGAATCCTCGCAACTACTCGACGACGAGGAATGGAACGACCCACTTGAAAACACCGCCCCGCCGACCGATCAGATCGAAAACGAAGCGTCCGCCGAAGAAGTCTGAGCATGCCCCCCGCCCCACCGGCGGCGGCGGCAAAACGGACAAGGAACGGCTGAACCGCTATCTGGCCCGCTGCGGGCTGTGCTCCAGACGGGAGGCCGACCGCTGGATCACGGCCGGGCGCGTGTCGATCAACGGAGATAGGGTCACGGCGCTGGGCACCCTGGTCGGCGCTAAAGACGCCGTGGCGGTCGACGGGAAACCGGTCTCCCCTGTTTCCGTGCATACCTACCTCGCCTACCACAAGCCGCGCGGCCTGCTGTGCTCGCGCAAGGACGCACGGGGGCGGCCGCTGATCTACGAGAACCTGGATGTGGCCGCCAACGTACAGTCGATCGGCCGCCTGGACATGGACAGCGAGGGCCTGCTGCTGTTGACCGACGACGGAGAGCTGGCCCAGCAACTGGCCCATCCGTCCTCGCATATCCCACGCACCTACCGTGTACGCGTCGGTGGCAGGGTCGAATTGGACACGCTGGAACGCCTGCGCCGCGGCGACATCGATCTCGGCGATGGCGATACCAGCGATCCCTGGCAGGTGACGGTCGATGCCGAGTCCGGCGGCCACACCTGGCTGACCGTGGTACTGCACCGCGGTCGCTGGCGCGAGGTGCGACGCACGCTTGAGGCCTCAGGCCATCCGGTGCGCCGGCTGATCCGTACGCATTTCGGGCCGGTGGCGCTGGAGGAGCAAGCGAAGGGCACCGTGCGGCGGCTCAGGGCTCGCGAACTGCGGGCAATCAGGAACATGCTCGCCCAGGGGCACAAGCGGCCCGGGCATTGAAGCCATTATTCACGCTCCAGGCCATCCATGACCATCTGCTCGCGGCCTACGGTCCCCAGGGCTGGTGGCCCGCCGATTCCGTCTTCGAGATGATGGTCGGCGCCATCCTGACCCAGAACACCAGTTGGACGAACGTCGAGGCCGCCATCGCCAACATGAAGGCGGCCGGCCTGCTCGATGCGAGGGCCATCGCCGCCTGCAACGAGGATCAGCTCGCCACCGCCATTCGCCCCTCCGGCTATTACAACCAGAAGGCCCGGAAACTGAAAATCTTCGCCGATTTCTATTTGAGCCATGGGGGCGAACCCGGCCTGAGAGCATTGACCAGTCCGAGACAGATGCTGCTTGCCCTGCATGGTATCGGACCGGAAACGGCCGATTCGATGCTGCTGTATGCGCTGGAGCGGCCCGTGTTCGTCATTGATGCCTATACCCGGCGCATTTTTGGCCGCCTGGGCCTGACGCTGCCGGAGGCCAGCTACCACGCACTGCAGGATTACTTCCACTCGAGCCTTCCGTCCTCGCTGGAGCTATTCAAGGAATACCACGCCCTGATCGTCATGCATGCCAAGCGCCATTGCCGCATCCGCCCGGTTTGCGTCGGCTGCCCGTTGCAGGATGGCTGCGCCCATGCCCTGGAAAGCGAAGCCGTGAATGTCCAGCGGAGCAGCGAGTGCGCTTGACGACTTGCCGGTTAACCCCTTTACTGCGGACCCACGCCGGTCCCCGCCATCGCAACCGCAGCCCCGAAGAGGGCCCGAACACATCCATGGCCGAGACGGCGCACGGATTCCGGGAGGATTGATAATGAAACGCAAGGCCTTGATCGTTCTGACACTGCTGCTCTTGACCGCATGTACCCGCCATCATGGCGATACCATGAAGGCATCGCTGAACAAGATCAGGGTCATGGCCAAGCAGGCGGTCGTGGTGGCGGTGGCGGCCCCGTGCATGACCAATGCCACCTCGCGCGACCAAATGGTACACGCCTCGGCGATGCTGCTGCGGCGCGCCATGGGCGGCCCGGAAATGGATAAAGTGCACGAGATGATGGCCAAGGTTCAGGGAGGAACGACGCCTACGGCCGACGAGAAACTGCATCTGGCCGTCCATGCCGTGGGTGGCGACGCCTTCGATTTCCTCGACACCTTCACATCGAAGTCGGTGCCGACATGCTCGGAGGTGCAGCCGCTGGTCTACGCATCCACGGCGGCGATGCTGCGCGAAGCCCATACCGAAGAGGCGGACAAGCAGGCCAGGCGCATGGACAGCGAGGCGAACGCGCTGATGCAGCATCACGGCAAGGATCCTCACGCCAAACTGATCGGCAGGCTGATCAAGGAACTGCAGCAAATCTGATGCCCCGATGACGGCATGCCTGATATGCAGGCATGCCATCCCGCCCATCGATGACAACCCGGGAAGCCGCCGCATCTGTCGGCGGCCGCGAATCGCGATAGGATCGCCGCATGTGGATCGAACCGCCCCTTGATCTGAGCGCGCTGCCGCGAGAGCCCGGCGTCTATCGCATGCTCGATGGCAAACGCAAGGTGCTCTACGTCGGCAAGGCGCGCAGCCTGAGAAAGCGCGTCTCCAGCTATTTCCAGCGCAAGCCCGACTCTCCGAGAACGGAGGCGATGGCGGTGCAGATCCGCGATATCGAGGTGACGGTAACGCCCAGCGAGGCGGCGGCACTGGTGCTCGAACACAACCTGATCAAGCAGCTGAAGCCGCGCTACAACGTACTGCTGAAGGATGCCAAGTCCTATCCCTACATCCTGCTGACGGACGAGGCCTATCCCCGCTTCCGCCTGTACCGCGGTAGCCGCGAGCTCGCCGGCGAATACTTCGGTCCGTTCCCGGACGCCGGGGCCGTGCACCGCATCCTGCATCTGATGCAGAAGATCTTTCGCATCCGCGACTGTGAGGATGCCGTGTTCCACAACCGTTCCCGCCCGTGCATGCAGTACCAGATCGGCCGCTGCTCGGCCCCCTGCTGCCATGTCGTCTCGGACGCGGAATACACGGCCCAGGTGGGCGAGGCCCGCGCCTTCCTGAAGGGCCAGGATCAACGTCTGATCCGGCAATGGGAGGCGCAGATGCAGCAGGCTGCCGTCAGCCACGCCTTCGAGCAGGCCGCCATGCTGCGCGACCGCATCCGCGCCTTGCGCAGCATCCTGGCCGGCAGCGAAGGCGCCGATCTGCCCGCCGAGGCCGATGCCCTGGTCATCGCCCGCCATCCGGGCGGCGTGGCGGTCAGCGTCGGGGTGCGCCGCGCCGGTCGCAACCTCGGCACGCACACCGTGCGCGTCGACCAGGCCACCGATGCCGAGGCGCTGGAGATCCTGCAATCGCTGTGCATCGAACGCTACCGTTCCGAACCGCCTCCGACCGAGCTGCTGGTCGAGACCGAAGCGTCCGATGCCGGGGAATTGCAGCGCCTCGTCAGGCTGCTGCACCCGAAAAAGCGTTGCACGGTGCATGCCCCCAAACGCGGGGCCAGGGCCGACTGGCTGAAGCAGGTGGCACATGCCGGTGAGCAGTCACTGGCCAGCCGTGCTGCAACCAACCAGCAGGCCGCCTTCGAGGCGCTGGCCGAATTGTTCGATCTGGCGGAGGTGCCGCAAACGATTGCCGCCGTGGACAACGCCCACCTGGGCGGCAAGCAGACGGTGGCCGCCATCGTCTATGCCAACCATGACGGTGCGGACAAGGGTCATTACCGGCGCTATAAACTCGACGACGTACCGGCCGGCGACGACTACGCCGCCATGCGTGCCGTGCTGTCCCGTTTCTTCCGCGCCATCGGTGAGGAGGCGCTGCCCGAGCCCGACCTGATGCTGATCGATGGCGGCAAAGGCCAACTCTCTGTCGCCAAACAGGCCGCGGCCGACGCCGGCCTGTCGGCGATGAAACTGATCGGCGTGGCCAAGGGTGCTGGCCGCAAGCTCGGCCAGGAAACGCTGTGGCCATCGTGGCGCACCGATTCCTTGCAGCCCGGCATCCATTCCCCGGCCATGCTGCTGATCGCCAGGGTCCGCGACGAAGCGCATCGCTTCGCCGGCCAGTACATGAGAAAGCGCAAACAGGCCAGCATGTTCACCTCGGCCCTGGATACGATCCCCGGCATCGGCCCGGCGAAAAGGGTGGCGCTGCTGAAGCATTTCGGCGGCATCGAAGGGGTCAAGGCCGCCTCCCGCGAACACCTGGTCGAGGTGCCCGGCGTCTCGGCGGATCTTGCCGAAAGGATCTTCCACAGCCTGCACCGTTAGCCCGAGCGCAACGGGCTTTAGCCATCATTCACCTGCGGCCTTGACCCCATTGACAGCCCTGGGGCGCAGGCGCAGATTCGCCGGCTGACCGATCGGTCGGTTGGGAAAGGGGCCATAACGCATGGGTGAAGCGGCAATCGAACTGGCAGGCAGGGAGCGGCTGCTCGCTTCGGCGCAGCGGCTGTTCGCCGAACGCGGCTATGCCTCGGTGTCGATCCAGCAGATCGCCGTCGACGCCGGCCTGTGCAAGGCCACGGTATTCCACCACTTCCCCACCAAGGAATCGTTGTATCTGGAGGTGGTGCGCACCGCCTGCCTCGACACCCAGTCCCTGCTGCACGATGCCAGGAACAGCGGAAATCCGCTGGATGCCCTGCGCACCTTCGCCGTGGCGCACCTGCAGCATATCTTCGCGCACGACGAGCTGATGCGCCTGATCAGCCGCGAACTGATCAACAGCGATCAGGATCAGGGGCGCGCCATGGCCGAGCAGGTGTTCGGCGAACATTTCACCCGCATCGTGTCGCTGATCCGCGACTGCCAGGCATCCGGGGATATCCGCACGGATGTGATCCCGGCGGAGGCCGCGATCGCCATCGTCGGACTGAACCTGCACCTGTTCCAGAGCTGGCCGATCATCCGCCACCTGCCCGGAGCCGGCATCACCGACGCCCACCAGAGCGGCCGGCATCTGTTCGACATGCTGATCGAGGGCATGCGCCCCCGCCGGGAACAGCCGTGAGAGCGTGGATCGCTGCCATCGCCATGCTGGCGCTGTGGCCGCTGACGGCCACAGCCGGCAATGCGCTGAGCCTGACCGATGCCATCGGACTGGCCATCGATCATGCCCCCGCCTATGCGGCAGCCGAGGCCGATCGTGCCGCGGCGCACGAACAGCAGACCATCGGCCGCGCCCTGTTGTTGCCGTATGTCCATGCCACCGGCAACTATTCCCACTACCGGCAGCGTTTCAGCTACTCGAAGCCCGTGGCCCCGCTGCTGGAGGATTTCCAGACGGATTACAATCAGGCGACGGGCGAGGTCACCTTGTCCCAGCCCCTGTTCGACCTGAAGCGCTGGGCGGCGTACAAAGAGGGAAAGCTGGCCAGCACCGCTGGCGACATCCGGTTTGACGCCTCCTTTCAGCAACTGCTGCTCAACGTCAGCCAGGCCTATGTCAATGCCGTGGTGGCAAAGAGTGCCGCCGAAGCCGCACGCTCGCAGGAACAGGCCATGATCAAACTCGACGAGCAGGCGAGAGCGGCATTCAAGGCAGGAACCAAGAACATCAACGATTCCCTGGAGGCACAAAGCCGCCTTGATCTGGCACGCGCCCAGCGCATCAAGGCGGACAATTACGTCGCCCAGGCCCAGGCCACCCTGGCTTCGCTGATTGGCCAGCCGGCGCCGGACCTGGCCGTATTCGACCCGAACGCCCCGACGCCCCTGCCCGACCCCGATGATGTGGCCCATTGGCAGGATCTGGCCGAACATGATTCGCCTTACGTGCGTCTGGCCGCCAACGCGGCAAGTCAGGCCAATGAACAGGTCACGCATGCCATCGGCATGGCCGCGCCCTCCCTGAGCCTGGTCGGGGCCCTCGGCTATCAGGATGCCACATACGGCCAGTTCAGGACCGGCTACGGCATCCGCACCGAACAGATCGGCGTGCAGCTGGATATCCCGCTGTATGCCGGCGGCGGCACTTGGGCGGGGCTGCGCCAGAACGAAAAACTGGCCGACAAGGCGGAGCTGGACCTCGAGGATGCGAAGCGTCAGGCCAAGCTCGATGCCCAGGCGGCGTTCCTTGCCGTGCATGAAGCCGAGGCGCAGGTCGTGGCCCTGACGCAGGCAACACAATCGGCGTACAAGGCCAGGCAGGCCGCCGAACTCGGCTACCGGGTCGGTCTGCGCGATATCGTCGAGCGTCTTGATGCCGAAGAGCGGCTGTTCGAAGCCAGGCACGAGCTGACCCAGGCGCGTGGCCAGTACCTGATGGCGCGGCTCAGGCTGGCCTCCGCCATCGGCAAGCTTGACCGGTCGGCGATCGACAAGGCCGCGGCGGGGCTGATGGCCGATGCCGCTTCGTCCGCCGATACGGAGAAAGGACCATGACCCAAGCTGCGGCCGCTGGGCCATTGACCGGGATCATGGGCATGCGCACGGGTAGCTGGGCCATATGCTCGCTTGTGGCACTGATGCTGACCGGTTGCGCCGTCGGTCCGAATTTCCACAGTCCGACCGCCCCCGCCGTCAAGGGCTACACCCCGAAGCCACTGGCGCAGAAAACCGTTGCAACGAAGGTGGCGGGCGGTGAGGCCCAAACGTTCGAACCGGGCCGCGACATCCCGCCCCAGTGGTGGCAGCTGTTCCATTCCAAGGCCCTGAACAGCCTGATCATCAAGGCCTTGAAGGCCAACCCGGACCTGCAGGCGGCCCGCGCCTCGCTGACCGAGGCCCGGGAAAACGTGTATGCGGCCGAAGGTACGTTCCTGCCCAGCATCGACCTCGATGGCACGGCCAAGCACCAGAAAATCTCATACGCGCTGTTTGGCAGGCCGGGAACCGGCGGTACGCAGTACACCCTGTACAACGCCTCGGTCAACGTCACCTACGGCATCGATCTATTCGGCTACGACCGCCGCCAGCTGGAGTCGTATGAGTCACAGGCCGATTACCAGCGCTTCCAGTTCGAGGCGGCGTATCTGACCCTGACCTCGAATGTGGTGACCACGGCCGTGCAGGAGGCATCGCTGCGCGCCCAGATCGCGGCCACGCAGGAGATCGTCGCCTCGGAAAAGCAGCAGTTGGACATCCTGCGTCAACAATACGCCGTTGGGGCCATCGCCCGGTCCGATGTGCTGGCCCAGCAGACCGCCCTGGCCCAGACGCAGGCGACACTGCCACCGCTGGAAAAACAGCTGGCGGCGACGCGCAATCTTTTATCCACCTTCGTCGGGAATCTGCCGAGTCAGGGCCCTGGCGCCATGTTCGAGCTGGCCACGTTGCAATTGCCGGCCCAGCTTCCCGTCAGCCTGCCGTCGAAGCTGGTCGAACAGCGCCCCGATATCCGTGCCGCCGAGGCGCAGCTGCACCAGGCCAGCGCCAAGGTCGGCGTCGCCACGGCGGCCATGCTGCCCCAGATATCCCTGACCGGCGGCTACGGCCGCGTCGGCACCCACACCAACGAAGTGCTCACCCCAGCCAATGCGATCTGGAATTTCGGCATGGGCCTGCTGCAACCGATTTTCCGTGGCGGCACCCTGTTGCACGAGCGCCGCGCCGCCGTTGCCGCCTACAAGAAAGCCCTGGCTCAGTACCGCGCCACGGTGCTGACCGCCTTCCGCAACGTCGCCGACACGCTACGCGCGCTGCAGTCCGATGCCGACGCCCTGGCAGCCCGGGCCGATGCCGACAGCTCGGCCGGCAACAGCCTTGCGCTCGCCAAGGAGCAGTTCAAGGTGGGAGCCGTCAGTTATCTGGAGCTGCTCAACGCCGAGAAATCCTTCGAGCAGGCGCACATCTCCCTCGTACAGGCCCAGGCCACGCGCTATGCCGATACCGCGGCCCTGTTCCAGGCCCTGGGCGGGGGCTGGTGGAACCGCAATGACGTCTCTTCGGGCATAAAAACGGCGGCGCAAAAATCCGCGGACAGCACGAGGCACATGTCCGCCAAGCATCATCAACGACGGGGAGCAAACCCATGACGAAAAGAATGATCATCATGCTTGTGCTGGTGGCGCTGGTGTTCGGAGGCATCTTCGGCTTCGAGGCCTTCAAGAGCCACATGATGCACAAATACATGAGCAAGATGGGCCACCAGGTGCAGACGGTCTCGACCACCGTCGCCAGCAAGCAGCCGTGGCAGCCGAAGATCGAGGCCGTGGGCAGCCTGGCCGCCGTGCGCGGTGCCGATCTGAGCACCGAGGTGTCCGGCATTGTCTCCCGCATCCACTTCACGGAAGGCGATGACGTCAAGGCCGGCAAGGTATTGCTGGAACTGAACGCCAGCGACGACATCGCCAAGCTGCATTCACTGCAGGCCGCAGCCCAGCTCGCCGCCACCACCTACAAGCGCGACAAGGAACAGTTCGGCGTCAAGGCCATCAGCCAGCAGACGCTGGATGCCGCCGAGGCCAAACTGAAGCAGGCCAGGGCCAACGTGGACGAGCAGCAGGCGCTGGTGGACAAGAAGATCGTCCGTGCCCCCTTCTCCGGCCGTCTGGGCGTGCGCAACGTCGATCTCGGCCAGTACGTCAATGCAGGCACGCCGATGGTGACGCTGCAGTCGCTCGATCCGATCTTCGTCGATTTCTACGTGCCGCAGCAGTCGCTGGGCATGATCAAGGTCGGCCAGAAGGTCGAGGTCAAGACCGACGCCTGGCCCGGCCAGGAGTTCAGCGGCACCATCACGGTCGTCGATCCCAAGGTCGATCCGAACACGCGCAACGTCAAGGTCCGCGCCAAGCTCGAAAACCCGGACAAGAAGCTGCTGCCCGGCATGTACGCCACCGTGGATGTCGTGGCCGGACAGGTGCAGAACCTGATCACACTGCCGCAGACGGCGGTGACCTATAACCCGTACGGTGACATCGTCTACCTGGTCGAGAACAAGGGCACGGACGAGAACGGCAAGCCGAAGCTGGTGGCCAAGCAGGTGTTCGTCACCACCGGCGACAAGCGCGGCGACCAGGTGGCCATCCTGAAGGGCGTCAAGGCGGGCGATACCGTTGTCACTGCCGGCCAGATCAAGCTGCGCAACGGCTCCGCCGTCGCCGTCAACAACAGCATCCAGCCGACCGACAACCCGAATCCGCATCCCACCGAAGAAGAGTAAGACAAGGGCACGGCATGAAATTCACCGATATCTTCATCCGCAGGCCGGTGCTGGCCATGGTCGTCAGCCTGCTGCTGCTGGTGCTGGGCCTGCGCTCGTTCGGTGCGTTGCCTGTGCTGCAGTTTCCACGCACCCAGAACGCGGTCATCACCGTCACCACGACCTACTACGGTGCCGACCCGGATCTGGTGGCCGGCTTCATCACCACGCCGCTGGAAAATGCCATTGCCCAGGTCAACGGCATCGACTACATGACCTCGACCAGCACCAACAGCAACAGCACCATCGAGGCCTATCTGAAGCTGAACTACGACTCGGACAAGGCGCTGACCGAGATGAACGCCGAAATCAGCTCGGTGCTGAACCAGTTGCCCCCCCAGACCCAGAAACCGGTGATGAAGATCAGTATCGGCCAGACCATCGATGCCATGTACATCGGCTTCTACAGCGACCAGCTGACGTCCAACTACATCACCGATTACCTGTTGCGCATGGTACAGCCGAAGCTGCAGGCGGTGGACGGCGTGCAAACCGCCGAGATCCTCGGCGCCAAGAACTTCGCCCTGCGCGCCTGGCTCGATCCGAAGAAGATGGCCGCCTACGGCCTGACCGCCACCGACATCAGCAACGCGTTGGCGAGCAACGACTTCTTGTCCGGTGTGGGCGCCACCAAGGGTCAGATGGTGCAGGTCAACCTCAACGCCTCCACCAACCTGCATTCGGTGGACGAGTTCCGGAACATGGTGATCAAGCAACAGAATGGCGCCATCGTGCGCCTGAAGGACGTGGCGCGTGTGGTCCTGGGCGCCGACAACTACGACAAGCAGGTCGAATTCGACGGCAAGAAGGCGGTATACATCGGCATCAAGGTTGCGCCGACGGCGAACCTGATCGACGTGATGGCGGGCGTACACAAGGTGTTCCCGGGCATCCAGGCCCAGCTGCCGCAGGGCATCAAGGGCAAGATCGTCTACGACTCCACCAAGTTCGTAAACAGCTCGATCCATGAGGTGATCAAGACCCTGATCGAGGCGCTGCTCGTCATCACCCTCGTCGTATTCGCCTTTTTGGGCTCACCGCGCTCGGTGATCATCCCGGTGATCGCGATCCCGCTGTCGCTGGTCGCCACCTTCACGGCCATGGTGATGTTCGGATTCTCAATCAACCTGCTGACGCTGCTGGCCTTCGTGCTGGCCATCGGTCTGGTCGTCGACGATGCCATCATCGTCGTGGAGAACGTCAACCGCCATCTCGAACAGGGCATGAAACCGATGGATGCCGCCATCCTGGCGGCGCGCGAGCTGGGCGGGCCGATCATCGCCATGACCACCGTACTGATCGCCGTGTTCATCCCCATCGGCTTCCAGGCGGGGCTGACCGGTGCGTTGTTCACCGAGTTCGCCTTCACGCTTGTCGGCACCGTCACCATCTCCGGCATCATCGCCCTGACGCTGTCGCCGATGATGTGCTCACGCCTGCTCAGGTACCATGCCAAGGATGATCCAAGCCTGGAATCCAGGGTCGTGCATTACATCGACAGCCGCTTCGATTGGGTACGCCGCAAGTACACCAATGGCCTGCGTGGCTCGCTGAACAATCTGCCGGTGACATGGGTGTTCGCGCTGATCGTGCTGACCAGCATCTATTTCCTGTACGCCGGCGCCAAGCACGAACTGGCGCCACAGGAGGATCAGGGCGTGATCATCTCCGCAGCGACGGCGGCCCCGAATTCGACGCTGCAGCAGCGCGAACCGTATTCGCACGAGATTTACAAGATCTACGCCAGTCATCCGCAGACCGACCATGTGTTCCAGATCGATGCCCCGGGCCGCGTCATCGCCGGCATGGTGCTGACCCCCTGGGATCAGCGCAAAAAGACCGCCAGCGAGCTGCAACCGATAGTGCAGAAGCAACTGAACCAGATCGCCGGCATGCGCACCGTGGCCTTCCAACCGCCGTCGTTGCCGGGAGGGCGTGGCCTGCCGATCCAGTTCATCATCGGCACCACCCAGCCGTTCGACCAACTGAATGATGTATCGCAAAGCTTCCTGGCCCAGGCGCAGAAGAGCGGCATGTTCATGTTCCTGGATTCGGACCTGCGCATCGACCTGCCCCAGTCCACGGTACAGATCGACCGCAACAAGGCTGCATTGCTTGGATTAAACATGAAGGACATCGGCGATGCCCTGGCCTCGATGCTCGGCGGCGGCTACGTCAACTACTTCAGCCTGTCCGGGCGCTCGTACATGGTGATTCCACAGGTGAAGCAGCGCTATCGCCTGAACGCCGACCAGTTGCTGAACTACTACATCCGCACCGCCAGCGGCAAATCCGTGCCGCTATCCACTGTCGTGCACATCACCACCAAGACCACGCCGGAATCGCTGAACCACTTCCAACAGCTCAATGCCGCCACCATCCAGGGCGTGGCCATGCCGGGCGTGACCACGGGCGAGGCCCTCGGCTATCTGAAGAACCTGGCTGACAAGACACTGCCGACCGGCTACTCGATCGACTACGGCGGTCAGTCGCGTCAGTTCATGCAGGAATCCAGCGGTTTCCTCGAAACCTTTGCCTTTGCCCTGATCATCATCTTCCTGGCCCTTGCGGCTCAGTTCGAGAGCTTCCGCGACCCGTTGATCATTCTGGTATCGGTGCCGATGTCGATCGCCGGCGCCCTGATCTTCATCAGCCTTGGCATTGGAGGCGCCAGCATCAACATCTACACCGAGGTGGGCCTGGTGACGCTGATGGGCCTGATCAGCAAGCACGGCATCCTGATCGTGCAGTTCGCCAACACCCTGCAGCGCGAAGGAAAATCGAAGCGTGAGGCCATCGAGCAGGCGGCCAACATCCGACTGCGCCCGATCCTGATGACCACGGCCGCCATGGTGCTGGGCGTGCTGCCTCTGATCACTGCCACAGGCGCCGGTGCCGAATCTCGCTTCAACATGGGTCTGGTGATCGGCAGCGGCATCGCCATCGGTACGCTGTTCACGCTGTTCGTGGTGCCGGCGGTGTACATGCTGGTCGCCGCCGACCATTCGAAGAAGGCTGCCATGCAGCCGCCGGATGAGCCCTCGCACGCCTGATGCATGCGGCGCGGCCCGGGTGCATCCGGGCCGCGCCTAGCCTTTTACCTTTCACCCCTCACGTCATACCCCGTGCGGCGGGCATGACGGTCAGCGAGCGAAGTGAACGAACGGACTCAGCGTCGCATACAGGATGAAGGCGATCAGAAGCACCAGCAGCAGGAAGCGCAGCGGATGCTTGGCGATGTTGCCCAGCCAGGTCGGGGCCATGCCCTCGCGCCTCAGCTGTTCATACTCCGCCCGCGCCCGTTCGAACCTTTCCCGCTGGTATTCATCGAGCAATGCCTGGGCCTGATCAAGCTGGGTGTTGTCGTGCAGCCAGTAGGCGGACGAGGACACGCCCCAGGCACTGCCCTGCGTTTCGTAGAAGTCGATGCCGTTGTCGGTCAGCAGTTGCCGAACCTCGTTCGCCTCGTCCTCGGGCACATTTCTGAGATTAAATAACCGAACCGGCATGGGCTCGCGCTCCTACACCTGGATTTTGACTGGCTCGGAACGGTCGGCGCTTGACCGTTACGATCCGTTCGCAGTTTCACACCGTTTTCTGCGGAAAGACCATCCCAGCAACAGCACAATACCAGCCGCTGCGGAAAATACCGATGCCGACAGAATACCCAGCTTGGCGCCGTTGATCAGGCTGGCGCTGAAGGCCAGGTTGGCAATGAACAGCGCCATCGTGAAGCCGATGCCGGTCAGCATGCTGCCGGCAACCAGTAACATCCAATCGAGATCCGGAGGACGTGTCGCAATGCCCGTGCGCACGGCCAGCCAGCTGAAGCTCAGGACGCCCAGCGGTTTTCCGAGCACGAACCCCAGAAACACGGCGATGGTGACGGCGTTGCCAAGATGGGCGAACGATATCAACACACCGGCGTTGGCAAAGGCAAACAGCGGCATGATCAGGAACCCGACCCACGGGTGCAACATGAGCTCCAGCCGTTCAACCGGCGACAGCGTTTCACGCGCTGCGGCTTCCGCCATACGTAATGCCCGGCGATCCTCGGTGTTGCCGCTCCAGTGGTCACCGGGAGGATATGCAACGACCTGATCCAGAATGGCATGCAGGCGTTCGTCGCTCACCCATTTCCCGGTTGGCGTCATCAGGCCGAGAATGACGCCAGTCACTGTTGCATGGATTCCGGATGCATCCACCGCAATCCAGATGAATCCGCCCGCCAGAAAATAGATCGTGATGCTTCGGACACCGAGCAACGCCATGACACGCACGAGGACAATGCCAATCGCGGCCAGAACAAGCATGCCCCAACTGATATGCGTGCCGTAGCCGATAGTGACGACAAGAATGGCACCGATATCATCCACAATCGCCAGCGACAGCAGGAACACACGCAGGCTCTGGGGAATGCGCGTACCCAACAGCGCCAGACACCCGATAACAAATGCAGTGTCGGTCGCCATCACCGTGCCCCAGCCGTTCTGGCCGGGATGGCCTGATTGCAGCATCAGATAGAACGCCGCGGGCATCAACATGCCGCCCAACGCACCCGCAATGGAGAGAGCGGCCATGCGCGGATTTTTCAGTTCACCCAGCACCAGTTCGCGCTTCAGTTCCAGGGCGACCAGGAAGAAAAAAAGCGTCATCAAGCCGTCGTTGATCCATGCCCTCAGCGAACGGGTGAATTCCAATGAGCCGAGATGGATGCCTAACGGAATTTCCCAAAACGCCAGGAAAGGATGGGCCCACGGAGAGTTGGACAACACGAGCGCGGTGACAGTAAAAATCAGCAACACGGCGCCGCCCGCGGCCTCGATGTGCAGGAACCGTGATAACGGCGCTGTCAGCCGGTCGACAAGTTCCTTCGGTAATCGATGCAGTTCCTTTGTGATCGGGCGTTCGTCACCCATGGCGATCGTCGGGCTTCAGGGACATTCGCGGCATTCAGGTGACGATCCCGAACAGGGCCCCGGCACCGGCCGTCAGGGCCATGGCAAGGGCACCCCAGAACGTCACCCGCACGGCAGCCGTCATCACCGTAGCCCCGCCGGCACGTGCGGCCAGGGAGCCCAACAGCGCCAGAAACAGCAACGAACCGACCGACACGGCCCACATGAGTACCGAGGCCGGCACCAGCAAGACGATCAGCAGGGGCAGGGTCGCACCGGTCGAGAACGTACCGGCCGATGCGAAGGCGGCCTGCATCGGTCGTGCGGCCGACATTTCGGACATGCCCAACTCGTCGCGCGCATGGGCGCCGAGGGCATCGTGCGCCATCAACTGGGTCGCGACCTCGGAGGCCAGCTGCGCATCCAATCCGCGCGCCACGTAAATGGCCGCCATCTCCGCATGCTCGTGCTCGGGGTTATCCGCCAGCTCCTGTCGCTCCCGTTCCAGATCGGCGTGCTCCGTGTCGGATTGCGAGCTCACCGAAACATACTCGCCGGCAGCCATCGACATGGCGCCGGCCACCAGGCCGGCAACGCCTGCGACCAGAATGTCCTTTGAACCCGCGCCCGCCGCCGCCACGCCCATGATAAGGCTGGCCGTCGACACGATGCCGTCGTTGGCGCCAAGCACGGCCGCGCGAAGCCAACCGATGCGGTGGGTTTTGTGCCTTTCGATGTGTCTCATCATGTTTACGCTGTTTTAAGCAAAGCAGGGATCATTAAAAGGCACGGTCCCTGCGACGTATGAAGAAGCTATGCAAAAGCCACCCGATGATCATGCCGATGGCGATCAGAAAGAACATCAACAGGGATCGGGACATGGCGATGGACCAGAACAGGAAGCGGACCTCGACCACGACGACATTCTGGATGATAAACAGCACCGTCAGACCGGAAAGAACGAGGATGAGAATCAGCTTGTAATTCATGGAATGCATTGAACGCGCCTCCTGCCCTCTTCCCCGGCGCATCAACAGCCGGGCAAGCGGTGGTCATCCCCTTGCTTATAGCCGGTTTCGCACCGGGGCGCTGTACGGGACGGAATTGTTCGTCCCGACCCCGGGCGCGTTCCTCAGATTGAACGACAGGACGGCTAGATTCGCAGCTTATTTACCGGCAACCACTGCAACCCAAACAGCTATAGCACACGAATCACTGAGCCAATAGAGCGGATACAAGAGCAACTATCCAAAACTTGGACTCGTGTCGAGAGCGATCTGCTTCAAGGACGCGGCGCTGCAATTCAGGTTCCGACATGACATCATGAACGTTCCATAGTTCATTCATAGAAGCGCCGAGTTCTTCGGCCCTGATTTTGAGTGCCTCACCACGTAAAAGATGTGGCTTCTTACAAACCATAGCCATGCATGGTTAAGGTGTACGGATCACGCCCATGACGATGCCGAGGATTTGGATCTCCTCGTTTTTCAGATAGATGGGATGGAGCTCCGGGTTGGCCGGCTGCAGGCGCACGCCGTCCTTCTCGATGTAGAACTTCTTCAGGGTGACGGTCTCGCCATTGATCATCGCCACCACGGACTGGCCGTTCTCGGCCGAGGAGCGTTTCTCGACCACGATGACGTCGCCGTCGAGAATATTGTCGTCGATCATCGAGTCGCCACGCACGCGCAGCGCATAGCAATCCTTGCGCACCATCGTCGCCGGCACGGAGATGCGCTCCTGATGCTCGAACATATCGACGGGCTGACCCGCCGCCACCCACCCGAGCAGCGGGATTCCGACCATGTCGGCCGCTTCCACCGGCAGCACGTCGGCCGTATCCGGCCACACCGGCCTGTCCTTCTTCGGAATCAGCATGTGAATCTCGGACATCGCTTCCTCCCTGCGGCGCCTAACGCCATGTTTCCCCAATCATTGCCCCAACAGGCCGAATTGCCAAGCCCGGTCGGCGTCTGGGTCTGTTACAGTACGGACATGCTGAGGATTTCCGCCCAACTCGCCATCCCCGATGACGAGATCGAGATGCACGCCATCCGTGCCCAGGGCGCGGGAGGCCAGAACGTCAACAAGCTGGCCACGGCCGTGCATCTGCGGTTCGATGTTCGCGCCTCCTCATTGCCCGAGGCCTACAAGGAGCGGCTGCTGGCCAGCCGCGACCGGCGCATCAGTGACGACGGCATCGTCATCATCAAGGCCCAGCGCTTCCGCAGTCAGGAGCGCAACCGCCATGATGCCCTGTCCCGGCTGCAGGCGTTGATCCGCAACGCCACCACCGTGCCCAGACGACGCAAGCCGACACGCCCCAGCCGGGCGGCAAAACAGCGGCGGCTGGAGAGCAAGGCAAAACGCAGCGCGGTGAAGACGCTCAGGAAACCGGTCAGCGAATAAAAAGGCCCGCCGTTGCCGGCGGGCCTCGTCATCGCATCAGTCGCTACGTGCCAGGGTTCTCATTTCTTAGAAATGATACTTGGCATCGAGCACGTAGCTGTCGATATTCAGGCCGCCGAAGTTGGTGTTCTTGGTCGTGGTATCGGCCCGGCTCTCATAGCGCACCCACTCGAAACCGACCGTGTACTGGTTGGCTGCCCAGTAATCGGCACCCAGACCGAAGCTGAAATCTGTCTTCGTCGTTCCCTGCGAACGGTTGGTGGTCTGCGAGGTATAGGTGGTGCGCATCGTTGTCAGGCCGAGCAGGCCGTAGAGGGTCAGATCGGGGGTGACGTCGTATTTCGGCTTGAGATAGACCCCGACGAACCAGTTCAATTTGGCGCTGTTGTTGGCGCTGTCCGTGGTGCCGACGCGGATTTCGCCACCCAGATAGGGCTGGAAATCATTGCCGGCCTGCAGGTAGGCACCGACGGCGGAATCGTTGCTGGCACCCGGATTCAGCGAAAACACGCCGATGCCGGCGCCGACATAGGGCTGCTGCGCATGGGCCACCGGCACCATGGCGGTTCCGGCCATCAGAATTCCGGCCATCAGCACAAGGTATCTTTTCATGGTCACTGCTCCTTATCGCTTATTATTGATCGTTCGACGATCGATTTGGCAAAGTCGCGGGCGGGGCGATTCTGGGCGGCAACGGCCTTGTCGACAAGTCGCGGCAGGATGGCGTGGCTCAGTGCTCCCGCATCATCTGTTCGTGTTCGCTCAGCGAACGTTCGAATGCCGGACGCTCGAACAGTTTTTTCATATAGCGCTCGAGATTGCGCATGCGGGAGGTATCGACGCCCTGGGAGGGAAGACGCCACAGAATGGGTGCGATGGTGACGTCGGCAAGCGAATAGGTCTCACCGACGAAGTAATCCTGGCGTGCCAGATAGCTGTCGAGCGTTTCCAACCACGAACGCAGCTTCTTCATCTGGTCGTTCTTTCGCTTGGCGCGCTCGATGCTGTCGTACAGCGGATACAGCTCCTGCTCGATGCGCATCACCGCCAGACGCATCTGTGCCCGTTCGGCCGGTGATCCGGGCTTCAGGGGAGGATGCGGATAGCGATCGTCCAGATATTCGCAGACCACCGAAGCCTCGAAAAACACGATGTCGCGATCGACCACCGTCGGCAGGCGCCCATACGGGTTCAGTTGCAACAGCTCGGTAGTCGGGTTTTCGGGATCCACATCGATGATCTTGGTCGGCAGCTCCTTCTCGGCCAGAACAATGCGGGTGCGGTGCGAGTCCGGGCTGGTCGGGCTCGAGAAAAGCTTGATCATCAAAACCTCCAAAAGACCGCTGCTGCACAGCGGGCGGCGCATTATAGCGTTTTCCATGTAAAAATAAAGACTTATGGTATGACCGGCGGCCTAATGTTCCGTATCGTCGCTCCCGCGCCGCATTCCCATCAACTGCGCCGTGATGAAATCATCGATATCGCCGTCCAGAAAGGCCTGAGTGTTGCTCGTTTCCATGCCTGTCCGGAGATCCTTGATGCGCGACTGATCCAGCACATAGGAACGGATCTGATGCCCCCAGCCGATGTCGGTCTTGGTATCCTCCAGCGCCTGCTTCTCGGCATTGCGCTTCTCCAGTTCGTGTTCATACAGCCTCGCCTGCAGCATCTTCCAGGCCGTGGCGCGGTTCTTGTGCTGTGAGCGGTCGTTCTGGCACTGCACGACGATGCCGGTCGGCAGATGCGTCAGGCGGATGGCCGAATCGGTCTTGTTCACGTGCTGTCCGCCGGCACCCGAGGCGCGGTAGGTATCCGTACGAACATCGGCCTCGTTGATGTCGATCTCGATCTCACGCTCGATGTCCGGGTAGATGAATACCGAAGCGAATGAGGTGTGCCGGCGATTGCCGGAATCGAACGGAGACTTGCGCACCAGCCGGTGCACGCCGATCTCCGCCTTCAGATAGCCGTAGGCGTACTCGCCCTTGACCGACACCGTCGCCGATTTGATGCCCGCCTCCTCACCGGCGGTGCACTCCATCAGCTCGGTCTTGTAGCCCTTCTTCTCGGCCCAGCGCAGGTACATGCGCAGCAGCATCTCCGCCCAGTCCTGGGCCTCGGTGCCGCCGGAACCGGCATTGATGTCGAGAAAGGCCGATTCGGCGTCGTTCTCGCCGCCGAGCATGCGCGCCAGCTCCAGCCTGTTGATGACCGCCTCGACCTCGCCCAGGCCCTGCACCGCCTCGATCTGGGAATCGGTATCGCCCTCTTCCGAACCCAGTTCGAACAGCGTGCTCTGGTCATCGAGCTTGTTCCTGGCATCGTTGAAGGTCTTCAGCATGCGCTCCAGGCGCGTGCGCTCCTGCATCAGTTTCTGGGCTTCTTCGGGATGGTTCCACAGATCGGGATCCTCGATGCGCGCGTTCAGCTCGCGCAGGTCCTCTTGTTTGGCCTCGACGTCAAAGAGACCTCCGCAGCGCTTCGATCCGCTCCGAGAAATCCTCGGCCCGCGTGCGGAAACCTGCAATCTGGTCTTCGATGCTCATTGCTCACTCCAGTCGTCACACCCCGATGCGGGGGGAACAGCAAGGTACATATACGCCGACGCAAATCAAGCCACCAGCCAAGCTTCCTTATCGACCCAGAGTTGCGGGATGACCTTCTGCCGTACGGCTTTCATGTCCGTTGTCACCTCACACCGACAACCCGCTTCAATGCTTGGGACTGAACCTTGCCTTGAACAGCTGGTGATCGGCGGTGCGCAGGCGGCGGCTGATCTCCCGGCCGACATTCATCTGCAAAATGGTGAATTGTTCGAGATCGTGCTGAAAAAGCTTTAGCAGCATGTCCTGGCTCAGTTCGATCGCGTCGCACGGCTCCTCGGCGATCACCGACGCACTGCGGGGATACAGGTCGAGCAGGGCCATCTCGCCGAAGCAGTCCCCCTGGCCGAGATGCCTGATCGGATGCGGCCTGCCGTTCCACCGCTTGCTGACCACTACCTTGCCCCGCTCGATGACGAACATGGAGGTGGCTTCATCGCCTTCATGGAAGAAGTATTCCTTTGCCTCAAGATGATGGAGCGAGGCCAGGTCGATCAGGAACTCCAGCGTCTCTCTGCTGATGCCGCCGAAGATCGGCATGGACTGTAGCAGTTCGACACGGGCCCGTTTCAAGCCCGGCCCCGCATGGCGCCGTGATCAGGTGATATCGATTCCATCGTCCTTCCCTTTGACGAAGGTGGACCCCGCCGCGCATGGTGTCAAACGTGGGTTCACCCACCGGGCTCATCATGAGACGGTAAATGCTGGTAGGACTTTCTGCACTGGCGACCGCGGAAAGGTTGCAACAGGGTAACGGCACATACCACTCACCCTGGGAGTTCGAACATGGGAGACATCCTCTATACACCCTACCGCCTCGGCGGCCTTACGCTGCAGAACCACCTGGTCATGTCGCCGATGACGCGCAACCGGGCGATCGGCAATGTTCCCAATGACCTCATGGTCAAGTACTACATGCAGCGGGCCTCCGCCGGCCTCATCATCACCGAAGGCACTTCTCCGTCGCCGAACGGCCTGGGCTATCCGCGCATCCCCGGCATCTTCTCCGAGGCGCAAACAGAGGCATGGACCCCCATCGCCGATGCCGTACATGCCGGCGGCGCTAAGATATTCATGCAGCTGATGCATACGGGTCGGATTGGTCATTCGCTGAATCTGCCGGCAGGGGCGCACGTGTTGGCGCCATCGGCGGTCGCCGCCGCCGGCGAGATGTACACGGATGCCGAGGGACCGCAGCCCCATCCGGTGCCTACGGCCATGAGCGCAGAGGATATCGAGCATGCAAAACAGGAATACGTGCAAGCGGCCAGAAACGCCATTGCCGCGGGCTTTGATGGCATCGAATTGCACGCTGCCAACGGCTATCTACTCGAACAGTTCATCCGTCCCAACACCAATATCCGCACCGACGCATACGGCGGCGCCATCGAAAACCGGGCCCGATTTGTACTGGAGGTCGCCACCGGCGCCATCGACGCCATCGGCAGGGACAAGGTCGGCATTCGTCTGTCGCCCTTTGGCGTATTCAACGACATGCCGCTATACGACGGAATGGAGGCAGACTACGCCTACCTCACGGAGCAACTCAATGCCCTGGGACTGATGTATCTCCATATCGTCGACCATTCCTCAATGGGTGCGCCTACGGTGCCGGATAGCATCAAGACCACCATACGGCGCCTGTTCAAGCGCACCCTGATCCTTTCGGGAGGCTACGACGCCGAGCGGGCCGAAAGCGACCTTGAGGCCGGCAAGGGCGATCTGATCGCGGTCGGGCGCCAGTTCCTGGCCAATCCGGATCTTCCCGCCCGCTGGAAGGCGTCCGCTACTCTGAACGAACCGGACTTCGATACCTTCTACACCCCCGGGGAAAAGGGCTACACGGACTACCCGGCACGATGAAGCGGATCCGTTCAGTCCCCGCCTAGCACATCCTCGACAACGAACTGCACTGCACCATTGCCGCGCCAGTCGTCGAGCTGCAGCTGGCCCACGACCGACAGCGTGCCGCCCGGCCGCAGGGCCTCGTCCATCGCCCCGATGCCGAACACCACGGCCGCGAGCGGAGCGCTGCGGCTGACCGCCTGCTGCAGCCTCAGCCTGACCACGCCGCCCTTCATCTCACGCCGGTCCACGACCTGCACCTGCTGCAGCATCCACTGACAGGGCGGATTCCCCTGTCCCAACGGTTCGAAGCGGGCCAGACGCTCGGCCAGTCCCGCGTGCAGTGCGTTCAGGCCCAGCACGCCGTCGATGGCGAGTTCCGGATGACGAGCGGCATCACGCCCCTGAACCTCGACGGCCTGGGCAAAGGCGTCAACGAAACCCTGCCAGGCACCGGGACGCACCGTGCCGCCGCCGGCCCCGGCATGACCGCCGAAGCCCTCGAGCACGTCGCTGCAAGCATTCAGCAGATCACCGATGTGATACCCGGGGCGACCGCGCAATGATACGCGGATGCGATCATCCGACATGACAAACCCGACGGCGGCAGGCCGGTTATGCTTGCGCGCCAGCCTGCCGGCTGCCAGCCCGACGACACCGGCATGCCAGGATGGATCGTAGACCGCCAGCACCGGGGAGCCGGCCAGCTTCGCCTCCGCCTGTCTGAACACCTCAGCCTCCACCTGCCGTCGCTGGCGATTGCTCTCATCCAGCGCCGCTGCCAGCTGCGCCGCCTCGGCCGCATCGGTGGCGGACAGCAGGCGCATCGCCTGCTCACCGTGGCGCATGCGTCCGGCGGCGTTGATGCGCGGTGCGATGTGGAAACCGATGGTTTCACTGGTGATCGCCGATTTGACGCGGGCAACGTCCAGCAAAGCCGCCATGCCGATGGAGGGCTCCGCGTTCAACTGCTGCAGGCCGTGATGCACGAGGATGCGGTTGACGCCGTCCAGGCGCATCACGTCGGCCACCGTCGCCACGGCGACACGGTCGAGCAGACAGCGCAGATCGAATGCCGGGGACTGTCCCACCTGCTTCAGCCGTTTCCATGTCGCCACGAGCAGGAAAAAGGCCACGCCGGTGCCGCACAGCAGCCTGCCCGCAAATCCACAATCCGCGCGCGACGGATTCAGCAGGGCGAAGGCCTGGGGCAGATTGTTGTCCGGCAGATGATGGTCGGTGACGATCATATCCAGGCCGAGCTTGCCCGCTTCGCGGCAGGCCTCGAAACAGGTGGTGCCGGTATCGACGCTGATGCCGAGCGTGGCGCCATCGGCATGAGCCTGGCCGACCGGTTCCACGCCGATGCCATGGCCGTCATCGGCCCGATGCGGGATTGACGACGTCACATGGGCGCCGGCGGCTTGCAGGGCTTCGACCAGGATCGCCGTACCGGATACGCCGTCGCAATCAAAATCGCCGAAGATGTGGATATGTTCCGCATCCGCAATAGCCGTCGCCAGACGACCGGCCGCCTTCGCCATATCCCGCATGCCGTCGGGATCCGGCAGATCGGCCAGGCGCGGGGTGAAATAGCTATCGCCCTCGCTCAGGCCGCGGCTGGCCAGCAGGCCCTGCCAGGCTGCAAGGGGATCGTCGGCATACAGTGGCTGGTGCCGCCATGCCAGGCGCCGACCACGGAGGGTCAGTTGATCGGGTAGCCCGTCGCCGTTCATGCCGCGTGCCCCTGATAGCCGGACAACCGGTACAATCTCCGGTTCAGCTCCGCCCGGGAGACGGGGCGTCGCGGTTGCCACGCATGACGGCCGAAACCCGGCCATGAGCGCATATCCAGCAGCACCGCATGCCGATCCCCGCCGAGCAGCCAGTGGCGCGGCATCGGCTGATGCGCCAGCCATGCCTCGACCTGCACCGCCCGCAGGATGGCCACCGGCAACTCGGCTCCGGCAGTGCAGGTACGAATCAGTGCATCATCGGAAATCACGCGCGGGCGCTCTATTGGTGCGGCCGGAAGTGCGGACGGCGCCCACAGCCATGCGCCCATCACCGCCGGCAAGCCGGCGGCCTTCCGACGCACCGACGGCTTCGAGGCCAGCAGCATCTGCATCTCGGCGCACAGGCGCATCAGGCGGCCGCCATCAGCACCTTCCGGATGCCGGTTGGGCAGCCTATGCCCGGCCACCTGCGCGAAGCTTGCAGGCTTTGCATCCCACGGATTCTCCGTCACTGCCAGCATGCAGCCATCGCGGCTCAATAGCGTGAACCCATCCCCGGCCAGCAATGGCTGCAACAGTCCTGCCAGCCACTGCGTGTCGTCATCGTCCCAGATGAACGCCTCTCCCGGCATGATGTGCACGGCATCCCGCCCCAGACGTCCGGCAAACGGTGAAACCAGCCAGCTCTGGCGGGCCTCGCCCGGTACCCCCTGACCCATGGCCGCGGCCAGAAGCCCGGATGCCCCCTGACCAGCACCAATCAATGTCGCATACCATTCGATCGGAGCCATGGCAGGGGCAACTGCCCACAGCTTCCGGGACCGGCTCAACCGAGAGGATACGGATTGTAGCGCCGGATGCGACACGTATGTGCCATGCTCGTCGGAAATCAATCCATCCGGAACAAGGATCAGGCTAGGCAAGGTTGTCGGACGCATTACCTCGCCGGACTAGTCGCCGAGCAGCTTGCGTACCGCAGCCTCAGTGGCATCAATCGTCACCGGCTGCGTCACATTCTTCATGGCCGTGTCCGGATCCTTCAGGCCATTGCCGGTCAGGGTGCAGACGATGCGCGCTCCGGGCTGGAAATAGCCCTGGGCGTTCAGCTTGATGACGCCGGCCACCGAGGCGGCCGAGGCCGGCTCACAGAACACGCCCTCCAGGCGCGCCAGCATGTCGTAAGCCTGCAGGATCTCCTCGTCGGTGACGGCATCGATCAGGCCGCCGGACTCATCGCGTGCAGCGATGGCCTGCTGCCAAGAGGCGGGCTTGCCGATGCGGATGGCCGTGGCCACCGTTTCCGGGTGCTCCACCGGCGCACCCAAAACCAGGGGTGCGGCCCCGGCTGCCTGGAAGCCGAGCATCTTCGGCAGACCCTGGCTGATGCGGCGCTCGTGGTATTCCTGGTAGCCCATCCAGTAAGCGGAGATGTTGCCGGCATTGCCGACCGGCAGCGCATGGAAGTCCGGGGCGAAGCCCAGCTCGTCGATAATCTCGAAGGCTGCGGTCTTCTGGCCCTGCAGGCGGTAGGGATTGACGCTGTTGACCAGCGAGATGGCGCCGTCGGCCGCCACATCGCGCACGATCTGCAGCGCCTGATCGAAGTTGCCGCGGATCTGGATCACCCTGGCCCCATAACGCATGCCCTGACTCATCTTGCCGAGCGCGATCTTGCCCTCCGGGATCAGCACATAGGCCTGCATGCCGCAGTTGGCGGCATAGGCGGCGGCCGAGGCCGAGGTGTTGCCGGTGGAGGCACAGATGACCTTGCGGCTGCCGGCGTTATAGGCCTGTGTTACGGCCATGGTCATGCCACGATCCTTGAACGACCCGGTCGGGTTCAGGCCCTCGAACTTCAGGTAGATGTTCAGATCCGGATTGATGGCATTGCGCAGATTCAGCGATTCGTGCAGCGGCGTGTCGCCCTCGTACAGCGTGATGATCGCGTCATTCTTGCCGATCGGCAGGAAGGCGCGGTAGCGGTCGATGATTCCTTCGTAACGTGCCATGTCTTTATCCTATGCCCCGAACCCTTCCTTACGCAGCAATAATACATGCCGGTCATCGACCGTATCCAGTGCCAGGATACGGGCGAGTGCGGCCTGCATGTTCCCCTCGGTGGTCTCGTGGGTCAGCATGGTCACCGGCACCTCGCGCGTGGCATGGCGTTCCCTCTGCAACACCGCCTCCAGGCTGATGCGGTGATCGGCCAGGATCGAGGTCACGGCCGCAATCACGCCCGGCTCGTCCTTGACCATCAGGCGCAGGTAATACTCGCCATCAACATCGGCCATCGGCAGCGTCGGGATATCGCGGCGCGCCTCCTGCACGAAGCCCATCGGCGGCGCCAGGTGGCGCACCCCTTCCGGGAAGCCGCTGGCGATGTCGACGATATCTGCCACTACCGCCGATGCCGTCGGCCGTTCACCCGCACCCCGCCCGTAGAACATGGTCTGTTCCACAAAATCACCGGTGATCTGCACCGCATTGTATGAATCGGACACCTGCGCCAACTGAGAAGCCAGCGGCACCAGCGTCGGGTGCACGCGCATCTCGATAGCCTGCGTATCGCCATTGCCATGCGGCTTGGCGATGCCGAGCAGTTTGATGCGGTAACCCAGCTCCTGCGCCGAGGCAATATCTGCCAAGGTAATGCGCGAGATACCCTCGGTATAGATCTCTTCGAACTTGATTTTCGAGCCGAAGGCCATGGCCGCAAGGATCGACAGCTTGTGGGCGGTGTCGATGCCCTCCACATCGAACGTCGGATCGGCCTCAGCATAGCCCAGCGCCTGGGCCTGGGTCAGCACCTCGGCGAAATCCACACCCTCGGTCTCCATCTTGGTCAGGATGTAGTTGCAGGTGCCGTTCAGGATGCCGTAGATCGATTCGATGGCATTGGCGGCCAGGCCCTCCCGCAGTGCCTTCATGCACGGGATACCACCGCCGACAGCCGCCTCGAAGCCGATCTGCAGGCCATTTTCCGCCGCCAGCGGAAACAACTCCTCGCCATGCTTGGCGATCAGTGCCTTGTTGGCAGTCACCACATGCTTGCCGTGCTGCAATGCCGTTTTCATGAAGCTGCGCGCCGGCTCAAGGCCACCCATCAGCTCGATGACCAGGTCGATATCCTCGGCCTCGGTGATACGGCTGGCATCGGTGGTCAGGTCGACGGAACTCAGATCCACGCCGCGGTCGCGTTTGATATCGAGATCACAGATGCGCACCAACCGGATGATCTTGCCCAGCCTTTGCTGCAACAGATCGCGATGGCTCAACAGCAGCTGTGCCACCCCCGTGCCGATGGTACCGAGCCCGATCAGACCAACGCGCAGGGTGATCATGCCTTCGCTCCTGCGCCGAGGAACTGGCGAATGCCACGTACGGCCTGGCGGATGCGGTGCTCGTTCTCGATCAGCGCGATGCGCACGTGCGAATCGCCGTAGCTGCCGAAACCGATGCCCGGACTTACCGCCACCTTGGCGTAGGAAAGCAGACGCGTGGAAAATTCCAGCGACCCCATCTCCTTGAATTCGTCCGGAATCTCCGCCCATACGAACATCGATGCCTTCGGATTCTCGGCCATCCAGCCCATTTTGTGCAAACCGGAGATCAGCACGTCGCGCCGGGACTGGTACATGCTGCGGATTTCCTCCACACAATCCTGGGGTCCGTTCAGGGCGGCGCAGGCAGCGATCTGCAGCGGCTGGAAGGTGCCGTAATCCAGATAGGACTTGATCTTGGCCAGCGCCGCCACGATATCGGGATTGCCGACCATGAAGCCGATGCGCCAGCCAGCCATGTTGTAGCTCTTGGACAGCGAGTAGAACTCGACGGCCACGTCCTTGGCGCCCTTGACCTGCATGATCGACGGGCACTGGTAGCCGTCGAAGGTGATCTCCGCATAGGCGATATCGGAGATGACGATCAGGTTGTTGTCGCGGGCGAAATCGACGACCTTCTCGTAGAAGGATAGGTCGACCACCTGCGCCGTCGGGTTGGACGGGAAATTGACCAGCAGGATCTTCGGCCGCGGCCAGGAATCGCGTACCGCCTTCGTCAGTTCTTCGAAATAATCGATGCCGGGACCCATCGGCACATGGCGGATGTCGGTACCGGCGATGATGAAACCGTATGGATGGATCGGATAGGCCGGGTTGGGCGCCAGCACCAGATCACCGGGGCTGGTGATGGCCACGGCCAAATGCGCCAGACCCTCCTTGGAGCCGATGGTGGCGATAGCCTCGGTCTCCGGATCGAGATCGACATCGAACTTGCGCTTGTACCAGGCGCAGACAGCCTTGCGCAGTCCCGGGATGCCGCGGGACAGCGAATAGCGGTGGTTGCGCCCGTCCTGGGCGGCTTCGGTCAGCTTGTCGACGATGTGCTGCGGTGTCGGCTGGTCCGGATTGCCCATGCCCAGGTCGATGATGTCATGCCCCTCATGGCGAAGATCCATCTTGAGCTTGTTGACAACACCGAACACGTAGGGTGGAAGGCGTTTGATCCGCTCAAACTCGCGCATGAAGCATGGTTCTCCCTGATGTGCCGCGTGAAGCGCCTCCCGCCATCTGAGAAAAGGCGTTTGAACGACCCGCAAAGGTGGTTCGGAGTGTAGGGTTGGCCCGTTTGGGGGTCAAGGCGCCCCGCGCAGCCGCTCAATGCTCGATGTCTTTCCACACCTCGCGTTTCAGCAGCCACAGCACCACGGTCAGCAGCACCAGAAAGGCGATGACATAGCGGCCGAGCAAACGACGCTTGATCTGGTGCGGCTCGGCGATGAAGGCCAGGAAGGAAGAGACGCTGCGCGCCTGCTCCTCGATCTTCTTGGTGTCCTTCGGATCATGGTTAAACCAGGCCAACGGATCCGGCATGGCAATGTTGTTCCCGGGGAAATAGGCGTTGTAGTGCCCGTCCGGGATGCGCCCCGAGGGATCATGCTTAAATCCGGTCAGGATCGAATACACATAGTCAGGACCCCGTCGCGACAGCGTGATCACTGACAGATCCGGCGGTACCTTGCCGAAGGACATCTTGGCATCCGCCGCCGTCAGAGCGGTCGTCATGCCGTCAATCAGAGGCTTGCTGCCCCGGATCGCATCGACCTGCTTGCGGGTCATGCCGATCTCGGGATAGTGCATCAGATCTCCATAGGTCATGAACTTGGCCGAGTGGCATCCCATGCAGATGTTGACGAACACCTCGGCGCCCTCCTGCAGGGTCTTCTTGTCCATGGTGATGTGCGGATGCTTCAGCGGCAGCGTACCTTCGGCGAAGGCCGCCGCCGGCGCACAGGCGATGATGATGCCGAGAATGGCGGCAGACCAGGGCATGGTTTTCATGTCAGACATCCTGTGGAAGGGGTCGCGTCTTTTCGTGTTTGGTGACAAAGGGAAGGAACAGGAAAAAGCCGAAATACACAGCCGTGGCGATGCGGACGATCAGCCGCAACGTCTGCGTCAGCTCGACATGCCCGCAGTAGCCGAGCACCAGCACCGAGACGAAGAACAGTATCACCATCTGGCGGTACATCGGCCGATAGCGAGCGGAACGCACACGACCGCGGTCCAGCCAGGGGATGAAGAACAGCAGCAGCATCGACAAGGCCATGGCGATAATGCCCACCAGCTTGTCCGGGAAGGCACGCAGGATCGAGTACCAGGGCGTCAGGTACCACAGAGGGGCGATATGGGCGGGCGTCGTGAAGCTGCTGGCGGGCGAGAAGTTGTCCGGTTCGAGCATGAATCCCCAGCCGGTGGGATTGAAGAACACGAAATAGCAGAAGGCGATCAGGAACACGCCGACCCCGAACAGATCCTTCACCGTATAGTAGGGATGGAACGGGACCACACCCTTCTCGCTCGGTTCGACCCCGGTCGGATTGTTGGAGTGTACGACATGCAGCGCGTGCAGATGGAACACGACGATGGCCACCAGGATCATCGGGAACAGGTAATGCAGTGAGAAAAAGCGGTTCAGCGTCGGATCGCTGATGCTGAAACCGCCACGCAGCAGCTCGAGGATGAAATGCCCGACAATGGGGACGGAACCGAACAGGTTGGTGATCACGGTCGCCCCCCAGTACGACATCTGGCCCCATGGCAGCAGATAGCCGAAGAAGGCGGTGGCCTGCATCGTCAGCAGGATAATCACGCCGACGATCCACAGCAGTTCCCGCGGCTTTTTGTACGAGCCGTAATACAGGCCGCGCGCAAAATGCATATAGATCAGGAAAAAGAAGGCCGAGGCCCCGACGGCATGGATGTAGCGGATCAGCCAGCCGTAATCGACATCGCGCATGATGCGCTGGACGGAATCGAAGGCCATGGTGTAGCCCCCCTCCGTGACCATGGCGCTGGGCTTGTAGAACATCGCCAGGAAGATGCCGGACAGTATCTGCAGCGCCAGTACCAGCATGGCCAGCGAACCGAAGTTCCACATGTAGTTCAGGTTCTTCGGGGTCGGGTATTCGATCAGGTGCTTGCGGATCATGCCCACGACGCCGGAGCGTTCATCAATCCACTGGGCAAGCGGGGTATTCAGCATTCGTTCTATCATGGTGCGTCCCTTGTCAGCCGATCAGGATCTTGGTTTCGGCCGTATATTTGTACGGCACAAGGTAGAGGTTGTAGGGAGCGGGAGAACCGTCGAAAACCCGCCCTGCCAGATCATACAGCGATCCGTGGCACGGGCAGTGAAACCCACCCGGCCACCACGTGGGTACCGTGTCCCCCCATTCCGCCTGGCCGGCCGACGGCTTGAACAGCGGTATGCAACCGAGATGGGTGCAATGGGCGTTGGTGACCAAGTACTGGGGCTTGATGGCGCGCGAGATGCGCTGCTCCTTGGTCTTCATCCAAGTTGCTTCCACGACGTGGCCATTGCTTGGATCGGCATGGGATTCCGGGTCCTTGAGACGGAAATAGTGGCCATCCAGGTGCTCCAGCATTTTTTCCGTGCGGTGTACGACGAACACCGGGATGCCCTGCCAGGCGATGACCACCAGTTGCCCGGGAACGACGGTCGACACATCGTATTCGGTGGTCGATGCGGCCAGTGTGTCCGCTGCCGGCAGCATGCTTTTGACAAATGGAACGGCCATGCCGGCGACACCAGCGGCGCCCAGGCCTGAGGCCAGGCCCCACAGGAAGTTCCTGCGTTTATGGTCAGTCGGTTCCGACATTTGTTCCCCCTGGGGTGGATATTTACGATTACTTACTTGTTCTTGTTCGGTATTTCGCTGGTAATCTTGATGAACGAAATAATCTGATCCTCGGCCGCACCCGCGCGGTGCTGTGCCGGCATCAACGTTTTGGCATTGGGATTGCCCGTGAACTTCTTGAGGGCTCGTTCGCTGTTGTTATCCCACTCGCGCAGCCTCTTTTCGGTCCACACCCAAGGCTTGCCCTTGATGTACTTGGTGAACGTGTATTTGTAGCCGGGATAGGTGCCGGCCACGCGCCCAAGCACACCCTTCAGGCTGGGGCCGATCTTGTTCTTGCCGGTGGTGAAATCGTGGCACATCCTGCACGAAACGCTGGCGAAAGCCCTGTCCGAAATCGGTTGTCCGGAACTGGCCATCTTGATGTAGGTGATGACGTTGTCCTCTTCCAGGCCGGTAAAAGCCTGGATTGGCATCTTGGTTTTGGCATTCGGATTACCGGTGAACTCCTTGACCGCCGTTGCGCTATCCCGATCCCACTTGCGCAGCCGCGCTACGGTCCACACCCAAGGCTTGCCCTTGATGTACTTGGTGAACGTGTACTTGTAGCCGGGATAGGTGCCGGCCACGCGCCCGAGTATGCCCTTCAGGCTGGGGCCGATCTTGTTCTTGCCGGTGGTGAAATCGTGGCACATCATGCAGCGCTGTTCGGCACCGGCATAGGCCAACGATCCCCAAACCATAACGGAAGCCAGGACAAGGACGACCGTAACAATACTGCGATTTACACCCATGAATCACCTCACTGCATTTCTTGGGTATTGTCACCATCAGTCCGCCCGGAGGCAACGGCAATCGCCAAGCTTCTCGTGCAATGGCGCGATGGCTAACCGGATTGCTATCGTTGAGCAAGATAAAACTCAACGCAGCCGTTCGCGCACCTCTCGCCCTCTACGCACCGCCATACACTGGCTGTACATCACTGCATGCAAAAGCTTTAAGCAACCGCCATGCCTACATGATGGGCCGAACCAGAGTTCAGTGTATCCGTATTCGCTTACAATTGAACCCCTAATAAACATGGCATTTTGTCCGCATTGTACGGTGGAATTTGTACGCCTGTGCGCATTGGCGCCATGCATATGATTATGGCAATCTTGCTCACATGGTAGGCAAGCCGCTCCTCAGCCAAGCCGAGTGCATGAACCATGCCTGGTCCCCAGCCCAGGCATCCTGCACGCTCTGCCTTGAGGCCTGTCCGGCCGATGCCATCCACATGAGCAATCACCTTCCCTCCATCGACGGCGACAGATGCACATCATGCACGGCCTGCGTCACCATCTGCCCGACCGGGGCCATCTCCCATGAACAAGTCCAACCCGATGCGCTTACCCGTCAGGCACGCGCGCTGGTGATGCAGGGAAAAAGAACGCTGCGCGCAGCCTGCAGTCATGTCTCCGACGCATCGGCTGACCTCAACGTGCCTTGCCATGGAATGTGGAATCCATTGCTGTTGGCCTGTCTGGCGGGCGAAGGCGTGCATCTGATTGAGCTCGACGGCATCTCGCAATGCGCCCACTGTCCGATCCATCACGGCGAACAGGTGTTGGCACAGACCGAACGCGACTATGCCGAACTGAACAAGGCGCTGGGCGTGCGTCTGGTCCTGAGCCGTGAGATCACGCAGCAAGCGGTCAAACCGCAGGGGATGCAACAACCGGAACCTGAACGTCGGGCATTCTTCCGAAAGCTGATCCCGAGCCTTGCCCAGGGCGCGGCCATGACCGTAGCCCATATCAGCGATGTGATGCGCGAGGATGAAGGCGGACATGAACCCGACAGCAGCCTACCCGTCACCTTGCAGATGTTCAGCAAATCGTTGCCGCGCTTGCAGCCGAACTTCACGCCCGTTCCACGCCTGGCCTCGATCCCGCTGGGCGCCGTCCAGGCCGATGATCGCTGTTCCGCCTGCGGTCAGTGCGTGGAGCAATGCCCGACCAAGGCGCTCGAACTGAGACCGTTCGGCGCCAACCATGTGCTCGAGTTCAGGCCCGATGCCTGTATCGGCTGCAACCACTGTGCGGACATATGCCCCGAACATGCCATCACACCATTGCCCAGCCTTTCAATGCCTGCCATTGCCGCCCGGCGCAGCAGACCGCTGGTCATGACCACCACCCCAAAACCAAAAAAGAATACCGTCGTTTCCTGATTGACATGGGATGACGGACTGACCAACAAAGGATTTGCACCATGCCGCAACAGATCACCCGTACCATTCAACTGAAAAGCCAGGCCGGAGAGACCGGCCAGGCCGAGATGACGCTTCATGCATACTCCAGCGCCGAGAGGAAGAAGCGCGCCATCCTGACCTTGCTCGGATTCTGGGCCCTGGCCGTCCTGAGCATCCCCATCCTCATCGCCCACTTTGTCCTGGTACCAGGCTTCTTCATCGGTGGCATCGTCATGTCCTCCAAACGATGGAAGACCGAGGAGGAAGCGGAGAGCGTTAGCGGCACATGCCCAAACTGCCATAACGACATGACCATCAATCTCGAGAAAAAGGGCGAACTGCCCCAATGGCAGTATTGCCCCGTCTGCAATGATTCGCTGGAACTGGACACTTTGCCGGCGGCTGCATCGTCGGCGCAGGCCGCACAGGCTTGATCTAGCCTTCCGCCACGGTTTCAGGCAGAATACCATGCGCATGCGCACCGTCCGCATGGGCAGGCGCAGCAGGAGGAAACCATGTTCGGCTTAGGATTCGGGGAATTGGTCGTGATTCTGTTGATCGTGATCGTGCTGTTCGGTGCCAAGCGCCTGCCGGAACTGGGAGATGGCCTCGGGCGCTTCGTCCGCGGCCTCCGCACCGGCTTGCAGGACGACTCCACCAACAAGACCGTGGACAACGAAAAGAAAACCTGAAACACATCGCATTTTCCCTATAAACAACCATGGATCTTTTCGGCATCGGGTGGACGGAGATGCTTGTCATCGGCATCGTGGCCCTGATCGTGGTGGGCCCGGACCGCTTGCCGGTGGTGGCGCGCAATATCGGCCGAGTCATCGGCTATTTCTCCCAGCAATGGCGAAATATCCAGCAGCAGATCAGGGAGCCTATCGACGGTGAGGTGAGGAGCATCAAGGAAGGCATCCAGAATGTGAAGGACGAGGTCAGCGGCGCCAAGCCCGTGTCCAAGCAGTCCGAGGAACAGGGGTCCAAACAGCATTGATCCCGCATCTGATCGAACTGCGCAAGCGCCTGCTGCGCTATCTGTTGATTCTCTTTTTCGCCTTCGGCCTGTGTACCTGGCAGTCCAATCTGCTGTTTTCCCTGCTGTCGGAACCGTTGCGCCACGCCCTGGGCCCGCATCCGATGCTGGTGTACACCGCCCCGCACGAAGCCTTCGTCACCTATCTGCGTGTCGGCATATTCTTTTCCTTCTTCCTGACCTTCCCATGGTTGCTGACGGAATTGTGGGGCTTCATCGTGCCGGGCCTCTACGAACACGAGCGCCGCGTGTTCACGCCTCTGCTTCTGATCGGGGGCCTGCTGTTCTACTGTGGAGGCCTGTTCGCCTATTTCGGCGTTTTCCCGTTCGCCTTCAAGTTCTTCTTCAGTTTCAACACGGGCGACATCACGGCCCTACCGTCACTGAAGGAATCCCTGACCCTGCTCATGCGCATGCTGTTCGCATTCGGGATTGCATTCGAACTGCCGATGGTGCTGCTACTGCTGATGCGCTTCGGTGTCATGACCCCCGAAAAGCTGAGAGCCAATCGCGGCTACGTGGTGCTGCTCATCTTCATCGCCGGGGCGATCCTGACTCCCCCCGATGTGATGACACAGCTGATGCTGTCGCTGCCGATGTGGCTGCTGTTCGAGCTCACGCTCATCGGCAACCGCCTGCTTGACCGGCGGAAAGTGAATCAAGCACCGACAGAGCATGGTGAAGCGCCGGCCGATCCGGATGCCCCGTCATAGACGGGGAGCCGTGCCGGCCTTCGCTAGCGGAAGACCCGCCTGAGCAACGCCGTGGTCCGTGCAGCGGGATGATGACGGATATCCGCTTCCTCCCTGGCCAGCATACCGAACATCGCCTTCAGTGTCCGGCGCGTCACGTAGGCATCGAGATTGTCCTTGAGGTAGCCGCCGATGAATGGCAGTGAGGCGTAACGGGATGAAAACCGGCGGTAGCTTCTCACTGCACCCGAACGCTCCAGTTCACGATGCACCAGTGGTGTGAAGGCACGTACGAGTTGCGCGGTGGTCTTGCGCTCAAGATAACGGGTGGCGGCATCATCCGGTCCATGCAGGATGCGGCGGGCATCCGAGAAGCTGATCGAGGCTATGGCATTGCGGAAGATCGGCCGTGCTACCGGCACGGCCGTTTCGGCGGCACGGTTGATCCGCTTGTGCAGATCCTCGGCATAGCGACCGAAGCCGGCGCGGCGCAGCAGGGCAGCGGGCTTCTGCAGATTATGCGGCAGAGGAATCTCGATGCCGGGACGCTTCCAGAATCCATTGATCCGTCCGAGATCGGAAACCGCCCGGCGCACGCCTTTCGCCAGCGCCTGCTTGAGTCCCCTTGACACCTCGCGTTCGGACAGTGCTGCCGAATTGGCATGTTCGGCCCCCTGCCCGATCGCGGACAGCACATCGTCCAGCAATCCCGTCGCCGAAGCTGTCCCGGCAAGCGGGAAGATGAGGATACATACGGCAAGAAGCAGCGCACCCGGGCGCATGTCAGTAGCTCTTGCGAAACTCCGTGGCATGGCACTTCGGACAGGGAGGGATTCTGCCGGTCTTCTTGAAGTGCATCTCATGACCGCAGGCTACACAGGTCAGTGTGCCGGCACTGGTGACCTCACCGGAGCGGTAATCCAGCGCCTTGCCGGCGCGATGCGCTATGGCGGACAGCGCGGAACCTGCGGAACCCAGCAACGAGGTCAATGAAGCCAACGCCCCGGCACTGAGGCGTGACGGATCGAAGCGACGGCGCGCCTCATCCCCCAGATTGCGGAATGCATCGGCCGTGAAGCCGAGATCGCGCTCCATGAACTCCTTCAGCCGCTGTCCCTGGGATTCAGAAAACTTGCCCGCGGCCGTCAGTTGTACGCGCGCCCTTTCCAGCGCCTCCCGCGCAAACTCGGAGCTGCGCTCGGCACCGCTCTCGAACAACTCCTTGAACCGGGCGGCCAGCAAATCGTACTGATCCGCCTCCTCGCGCTCCCCCGAACCGGACGTCTTCTTGTTCTTATTCTTATTCTCTTTCTCGTTACTCATGTGCTTGATTATAGCATCTCCGAACTGGCTGGTGGAAAGTTTTGTCGCACCTTGCATCAGCCGCTCGAAATCATACGTCACCGTCTTGGCGGCGATGGCGCCTTCGATACCACGAACGATCAGGTCGGCGGCCTCGGTCCAACCCATATAGCGCAGCATCATCTCGCCCGACAGGATCACCGAGCACGGATTGACCATATCCTTATCGGCGTATTTCGGAGCCGTGCCATGCGTGGCCTCGAAAATCGCGTGGCCGGACACGTAATTGATGTTGGCCCCCGGCGCAATGCCGATACCGCCGACCTGGGCAGCCAGGGCATCGGAGATGTAGTCCCCATTCAGGTTCAGCGTGGCGATGACATCGAATTCCTGCGGACGGGTCAGCACCTGCTGCAGGGCGATATCCGCAATAGCGTCCTTGATGACGATACCATTTGCCAGCCTGCACCAGGGACCGCCGTCGATCTCCTCGGCACCGAACTCTCGCTTGGCCAGCGCGTAACCCCAGTTGCGGAAGGCACCTTCGGTGAATTTCATGATGTTGCCCTTGTGCACCAGGGTCACCGACTTGCGCCCGTTGTCGATGGCGTACTGGATGGCGGCACGCACCAGCCGCTCGGTGCCCTCGCGCGATACCGGCTTGATGCCGATGCCGCTGGACGCGGGGAAACGGATCTTCTTGACTCCCATCTGCTTCTGCAGATAACCGATCAACCTCTTAACTTCGGGTGTCCCCTCCGCCCATTCGATACCGGCATAAATGTCCTCCGAGTTCTCGCGGAAAATCACCATGTCGACATGTTCCGGATGCTTGACCGGGCTGGGCACACCATTGAAATATTTCACCGGCCGCAGGCAAACATACAGATCGAGCTGCTGGCGCAGGGCCACGTTCAGCGAGCGGATGCCGCCTCCGATGGGCGTGGTAAGCGGGCCCTTCAGGCCGATCAGGTATTCACGAAAGGCTTCCAGGGTCTCAGCCGGCAGCCAGGCCTCGTCGGTCTGGCCATACATGTTCCAGGCCTTCTCGCCGGCAAAGACCTCCATCCAGGAGATCCGGCGTTCACCCTGGTAGGCGCGCTGAACCGCCGCATCCAGCACTTGCCTGGCGGCACGCCAGATATCACGACCGGTTCCATCACCCTCAATGAAGGTGACGATCGGCTGATCGGGAACGACCAGATGACCATTATCCCCCATCCGGATTTTTTCCCCGGTTTTCGGCAATTCAATGTTGTCGAATGTCATGGTCTCTCCCGAAATTTCGTCGCGGATCTGAACGGTTACTTGTTGGGCAACTGGGCGGCTCGCTGGGCTTTGCGCTTGGCCTCAAGCGCCTTGCGGCGGGCGAGCTGATATTGTTCGTGATCGATGGCGTCGGCAGCCTGCTGCAGGGCCTGTTCAGCGCTCTCCAATTCCCGCCTGGCTTCCGGCTTGGCGGGGTGCATCTGCTTGGCCGCCTCAATGGCCGATCTGGCCTCGGCCATCTCCTGCACTGGGGGCTTGACGGCGCAAGCGGCCAGGGCTGCCGCCAGCAGCAGAAATAGGCCCACCCGCTTCCATTTTCTCACCATCAGTCAAGCTTCAACCTTGGCGTTAGGCTTGTCAAACACCCCCGGTACGGCGGCGGCGCAGGCCAAGTTCCTTCAGCTGATCCTCGGATACTTCACTCGGCGATTCGCACATCGGGTCGGCCGCCTTTTGCGTCTTCGGGAAGGCAATGACGTCGCGGATCGATTCCGCGCCGATCATCAGCGCCAGCACCCGATCCAGACCGAAGGCCAGTCCGCCATGCGGCGGCGCCCCGAAGTGCAGGGCCCTGAGCAGGAAACCGAACTTGGATTCAGCCTGCTCTGCAGAGATCCCAAGGGCCGAGAATACGGCGGACTGCGTGTCGGGATCGTGAATACGGATGGAGCCGCCGCCGATCTCGGTGCCGTTCCATACCAGATCATAGGCCTGGGCACGCATTTCCAGCGGTTTCGTGTCGATCAGCGGCAGATCCTCCGTCACAGGAGCAGTGAACGGATGGTGCATGGCCTCCAGGCGGCTTTCCTCAGCATTCCAGCCGAACATCGGAAAATCCACCACCCACACGAAACGGTGGTCGCCCGGCCGCACCAGGCCCAGATCGTGGCCGATTCTGACGCGCAGATGACCCAACGCGTCGTTAACGATCTTGGCGTCGCCAGCACCAAAGAACAGGATGTCGCCTGTTTCGGCATCGCAGGCATCGAGCAGGCGGCGCAGCACATCGTCCGGCAGGAACTTGACGATCGGCGACTGCAGGCCGTTCGGGATATCACCGATGTCGTTGACCTTGATCCATGCCAGGCCCTTGGCGCCATAGATGCCGACGTAATCCGTGTAATCATCGATCTGCTTGCGGGTCAACTCACCACCACCCGGCACGCGCAGCACCTTGACCAGCCCGCCCTTGTCGGCCGGCTCACGGAACACCTTGAACTCCACCGATTTCATCAACTCCGTGACATCGACATGCTCCAGCCCAAAACGCATGTCCGGACGGTCCAGGCCATATTTGGCGATCGCCTCGCCATAGGTGATACGCGGGAAGTAGGACGGAACCTCGATGCCGCCGGCCCGGAACATGGCGCCAATCAAACCCTCGGACACGGCCATCACGTCATCCTGGGTCACGAACGACATCTCGAGATCCACCTGGGTGAACTCGGGCTGGCGGTCGGCTCTCAGGTCCTCGTCGCGGAAACAACGGGCGATCTGGTAATAGCGGTCCATGCCCGACACCATCAACAACTGCTTGAAGATCTGCGGGCTCTGCGGCAGAGCATAGAAAGACCCCGGATAGATGCGTGATGGCACCAGGTAGTCACGCGCACCCTCCGGCGTGGACTTGTTGAGGATCGGGGTCTCGATCTCCAGGAACCCCTGTGCATCGAGGTAGTTGCGCGCGGCATGCACCACCTTGTGTCTCAGCATCATATTGGCCTGCATCACCGGCCGGCGCAGGTCGAGATAGCGGTACTCCAGGCGCAACTGCTCGCCGGAGCCACTGAAATCCTCGATCTGGAATGGCGGGGTATCGGAACGGCTGAGGATCCGGATACGCTCGGCCTTCACCTCGATGGCGCCAGTAGGAAGCTTGGCATTGACGGTCTCCGGAGAGCGCGCGATCACCTCACCCACGACCTCCACCACATCCTGCGAACGCAGTGAATGCGCCAGCGCATGCATCTCGGGCACATCCGGATGCGCCACCACCTGCACCTTGCCGGAGCGGTCGCGTACATCAAGGAACACCACGCCGCCATGGTCACGGTTGGTCTGTACCCAACCGCTCAGGCGCACGCTCTGGCCGATGTGCTCGGCACGAAAATCCCCGCAATAGGTACGCTGCGTCATGATGGTTCGATCCTCCAGTCAGGCGGCGCGCAGCCTACCTGCCGGGACCCAACCTGAAAAGCGCCGCTGCGATGGCTCAGTTCGCGTCCCGGGCCAGTTCCAGCGCCAGACGCAAGGCCTCATCGATGACGTCCGTGCCGGTATGAAAATGCGGCGAGTAACGGATGCCACCGCCGCGATGCGCGCATATGACACGATGGTCCATCAACTGCCGATACAGCCGGGCATGGAATTCCGCATCCCTGCCGCGAAAGCGGAAGGTGACAATACCCGCACGTCGCCCGGCATCGCGCGGCGTCACCAGCTCCAGCTCCGGCTCGGCCAGGACCGCCTCGACCAACCGCGACGTGCGCCCGAGCACCTCGGCCTCGACGGTGGGCATGCCGATCTGTTCCAGCAGGGACAGGCTCGCCTCCATGGCATGGACGCCGAGCATGTTCGGGCTACCCGGCTCGAAGCGTCGGGCGGATGCTGCAGGTTTCCAGTCGGTGCGATCGAAATCGCCGGCACGCTCGACCATGTGCCAACCGTACTGGACGAGACCCAGCTGCGCCCGCGCCTCAGGGCGACTGTAGAACATCGCCACACCCTCCGGTCCCAGCATCCATTTGTGCGCGTCGGCTGCCACGAAATCGGCATGGCAAGCCTCGGCATCGAAACACAGGGCGCCCAGCGACTGGATGGCATCGACACAGAACAGAACACCACGCTCACGGCAAGCGGCACCCAGGCGCATCAGGTCCAAACGCAGGCCGGTGGCGTACTGCACCGAAGACACGGAAACGAGGCGTGTGTGCGCATCGATGCCGGCGACGATCGCCCCTTCCGGATCATCCCCGGCGATATCCGTGCAGCGCAGCTGCACGCCACGATCCCGCAGGGATTCCCAGACGATGCGGTTGGACGGAAATTCCTGATTCGTGGACACGATGTTGTCCCCGTCCTGCCAAGGCAGGCCATAGGCGACCAGCGACAACCCTTCCGAGGTATTCTTGACCAAAGCGATGTCGTCCGCGCTTGTAGCATGAATAAGCCGCTGCAGTCGCCCACGCAGGGCACGTTCGATGTTCAGCCAACGTGGATAATCCACCGATCCCTGTCGATGGTTCTCCTCGGCAAAGACCTTGACAGCCTCTGCCGTACGCTTGGGCCACGGGGCCACCGCCGCGTGGTTCAGATACAGGATATCCGCGTCGAGGGAGAATTCCTCATCCATGGCCCCAGTGAAATTCCGATGCCATCCGGCGTCAACCATCGGCTTGATACCCGGGGTCTACGGCGTCGCCCAGGTGTGCACGGGAAAACCCAGGCCGGAAGCGACGCTCAGTCGTCAGTTTTGCTTTCACCGGCAGCGGGCGTGGGCACTGCGGATTTGGTAGCCGCCTTGGCAGGCCTGCGCTGCCGGGGGCTGGCCTTCTTGGTTGCCTTTTGCTCGGCCTGTTCCACCAACAATCTGCCCGTCGGCCAGTCGGCGAACGGAAAGGGCCGCTGTTCGCTGTTGTAAGTCAGGAAGCGGAAAACCTGATAGGCGTAGGTGGACAGGCTGGCACCCAGCGACAGCACCCTGGCGTTCCGCCCGCCCGTCAACAGCACGACCAGAAACTGAAAAACCACCACTGCCGTCAGCACCATCTCCGCCACGCCGTAGAACACCGTGAAAAGCAGCATGAACAGCAGGCGCGTCCAGGCGTTGCTATCACGCACATGCTGTTTCAGATCTTCATCCATCGATCACCTCCTGCATCCGGGATCAGTGCAACAGCGGCGCGATGACCAGGCTGACGATCGCCATCACATTGATCAGGATATTCATTGATGGGCCCGAGGTATCCTTGAACGGATCACCAACCGTATCACCGACTACCACGGCCTTGTGTACCTCCGAGCCCTTGCCACCATGGTGGCCCTTCTCGACATGCTTCTTGGCATTGTCCCAGGCGCCCCCGGCATTGGCCATGGTCAGTGCCAGCAGCACGCAGCCGACCAGGGCGCCGCCCAGCAGACCGCCGAGCGCCTCGGCACCGAGGCCGAATCCGACCACCACCGGCGCCGTCACGGCCAGGAGCCCAGGCAGCACCATGCGCTTCAGCGCCGCAGTGGTAGCAATATCGATGCAGCGCGCCGTATCCGGCTGTGCCGTACCTTCCATCAGCCCGGGAATCTCACGGAACTGGCGGCGGATCTCGCGGATCATGTCGAATGCGGCATCGCCGACCGCCGTCATGGTGATGGATGTGATCAGGAAGGGAAAAAGCCCGCCAAGAAACATTCCGATCAACACAATGGGATCGTTCAGGCGCAGCAGGAACCCCGGCTCATGCTGACCGACCGTCTGTACGAAGGCCGTGATGATGGCCAGCGCCGCCAGCGCCGCCGCACCGATAGCGAAACCCTTGCCGATCGCCGCCGTGGTGTTACCCATCTCGTCGAGCGAGTCTGTCACCGCGCGTGTCTGTTCACCGAAGCCAGCCATCTCGGCGATACCGCCGGCATTGTCGGCGACCGGGCCGTAGGCGTCGATGGACATGGTGATGCCCACCGTGGCCAGCATGCCGACCGCTGCGATGCCGACCCCGTACAGTCCGCACAGCTCGGTGGCGACATAAATGATGGCGCATAGGGTCAGCATCGGCACCACCACCGATTGCATGCCGATGGCCAGCCCGGTGATCAGCACGGTGGCCGGGCCGGTTTCTCCGGCGGCGGCAATATGCCGCACCGGTTTGCCACCGGTGTAGTATTCGGTAACCAAGCCGATCAGGATGCCGCCGACGGCTCCAGCCATCACCGCCCCCCACACCCTCGGCGTCACGCCCGTGCCGACGATCACCACATAGGCGGCGACAATGAACACCAGCGCCGCACCGATGGTGCCGATGCGCAACGCCACATCCAGCGGGCGGGAAGAGAACAGGCGCACCAGACCGATACCCAGCATCGAACTGACCAGTCCCGCCGAGGACAGGGCCAACGGCATGAACATCAGGGCCGGACGTGTGCCCAAAGGAGCGATGACATCGGACGCCAGCGTCGAGGCGATGGCAATGGTGGCGATCATGGCACCACAGTAGGATTCGAAGATGTCCGAGCCCATGCCGGCCACATCGCCGACATTGTCGCCGACATTGTCGGCGATCACGCCCGGATTGCGTGGATCATCCTCCGGAATCCCCTCCTCGATCTTGCCCACCAGATCGGCGCCGACATCGGCACTCTTGGTAAAGATGCCGCCGCCGACGCGCGAGAACAGGGCCACGCTGGAGGCTCCCATACCGAAGCCGTCGATGGCATGCGCCGTGTGCGGATCACCGCCGAAAAACAAATACAGCGTGCCAAGCCCGAGCAGCCCGAGCGCGGCGATGGTCAGGCCCATGACCGAACCGCCGAAGAAGGCGATGGACAGGGCCCTGGCCGCCCCGTGCTCATGGGCGGCGATGGCCGTACGCACGTTGGCACGGGTAGCCGCAACCATGCCGATATAGCCGGCCAGGGCCGAACTCAGTGCACCCGAAACAAATGCGACCGCCGTGTAACCTCCCAGCGGCGACAGCCACAGGGCCGTCCCCACCACGACCACGAACAGGGCCAGAATCTGGTATTCGCGCCTGAGAAACACCATAGCCCCGAGATGGATGGCCTCGGCGATTTCGGCCACCTTGCCCTCGCCGCCGGGAGCCGCACGCACGACACGATAGACCAGGAATGCGGCAAACATCCCCGCCACCCCCAGAAACATCGGGACCAGTGCCTGCTCACTTATCATGTGTTCTCTCCTCCTTCACCGCGAAACGTTCCACAACGCCGCAGGAAGGCGATGGACAACCCAGATGTTAGCAGATCACCCTTATGGCCTGCCCGGCCACCGGCAGGCCCACTGACCAGAAAGACGTCATTTTTTGCCGGCAAAGCGCGCGATACTGTCCGTGATTTCACGCTTGGCCTCGTCAACACCTGCCCAGCCGCTTACCTTGACCCATTTTCCGTCTTCCAGATCCTTGTAATGTTCGAAGAAATGCTTGATCTGGTCGAGCAGGAACTGAGGCAGGTCATCCGGACCGTTGACGTGGTTGTAGGTTGGATTGAGCTTGGACACCGGCACGGCCAGCAGCTTCGCATCCATGCCGGCTTCATCCTCCATCTTCAGCACGCCCACCGGCCGGCAGGTCACCACACAACCGGAAACCAGCGCAAAGCTGGAAACCACCAGTACATCCACCGGATCGCCATCCTCGGACAGCGTATTGGGCACGAAGCCGTAGTTGCAGGGATAATGCATGGCCGTATGCATGAAGCGGTCTACGAAGATCGCCCCCGAATCCTTGTCCAGTTCGTACTTGATCGGATCGGCGTGCTGCGGTACTTCGACCACGACATTGATATCGTCCGGCGGATTCTTGCCCACGGGAATCTTCTTGATGTCCATCCTCTCCTCCTGCTTGGCACAAATATGGGGCTGCATTGTAGGCTCGCCCGCGGACGGTACAAGCCGCGGCCGGCGAAATCCGCTAGCATGGGCTGATGATCATCGTCTCGGTGCACGAACAGCGGCTTTACCATCGCCGCCCCAGCGGGGTATGGCGTTCGTATCCGGTATCCACGGCAGCCAACGGTATCGGCAACGTGCGCGGCAGCTACCAGACGCCAGTGGGAAAACATCGCATCCTGCGCAAGATCGGCGAAGGGGAACCCATGTACACCGCCTTTATCGGGCGCCGACCGGTGGGTATCTACGTCCCGGGCGCCGAGGATGCCTACCGCGACTGGATTCTCACGCGCATTCTATGGCTGGAGGGTCTGGAAACCGGCCGGAATCGGCGTGGCAGGGTGGACACCCGCTCCCGCTATATCTACATCCATGGCACGCATGATGAGGACGACATCGGCAGACCGGCATCGCACGGCTGCATCCGCATGCGCAATTCGGACATTCTGGAGATGTTCAAGCATTGCCGCGAGGGCGAGCGCGTGCTGATTCGTGAATGAGCCCTGCCGCTCAGGCCGCCTCGGCCTCCGCTTCGGCATAAACGGGTAGCTGAATCGTCACCTGCAAGCCATGCGGAGCACGGTTGGCCAAGTCCAGCGTACCTTGGCGCGCCTCAATCAACTCCCGCACGATGGCCAGACCCAGGCCGTGACCACCGCGGCCGCGCGCGCGATCCACGCGGTAGAAACGCTCGGTCACATGAGGCAGATCCGCCTCCGGAATGCCGGGGCCCTCATCGCTTACCACAATCTGCACATGGCGACCGTGGGGCGAGGCCTCCACAGAGATCTCCCCGGATTCAGGGCTGAAGCGAACGGCATTTTCCACGATATTCATCAGAATGCGCATCAACTCGTCCCCGGCAATCGCCAGCAAGGGAAGACCGGTCTCGGACACGCGGGAGATGAATTGCACACCCTTGGCTGCGGCAGCACCGGCCACACTGGCCTGTACATTCTGTAGTACGTCGGAGATCTCGCAACGTGCCTCCGGATCCACAGCATCGAAGCGGATCTGGTCAAGGGTAAGCAACGCATCGAGCAATTCATTGACCCGCTTGGCCTCGGTGGCAATGACTTCGCCGGCCATGCGCCGAAATTCGGCATCCTCGCCGAACGAGGCCAGGCTGCGGGCATATCCGAGCATTGAAGTCAGTGGCGTTTTCAAGTCATGCATCAGGTTGGCCAGGAAGTCGTCGCGCTGCCTGGCCAGCTTCGAGCGTTCGGTCACGTCCAGGCATACCAGCAGGGCCTGTTCCTGCCCGAGTGGTGCCAGCCTCGGAGCCAGCACATGATTGCCCACGATCATATCCGGAAGGTCCCGCGCCTCCATGAGGCTGCCGGACATAGCCTTACCCAACACCTGGTTCCAGTCGGGATCGCGATAGAACCAGACCATGGGACGGGGCCGATGCTCCTCCATGTCAGTCATGCCGAACATCGTCCTGGCTATCGGATTGGCGATGATGACGCGGCAATCGCGGTCGACAAGCAATACGGCCTCGTTCATGGTCGAAAGCAGAATGTCCAGGCGGCGCATGCGCCTGGCCAGGCGAGCTTCCAGCTCCTCCCGGTTCTGCTCACTGTCTTTCAATTGCTGCTGATACTGCTTTAGGCGCCGACGCAGACTTGCGGCATGGACATACCACATGATGCCGCCCACGATCAGCATGATCCATAACATCCACATAACGATCAATCCGCGCAATCCTTTGCTATAAAACGATAGCCCATACCGCGCACAGTATCAATACAATCCTCGCAGCCGAAATCCGCCAGCGCCTTGCGCAGCCGCTTGACGGTGACATCGACGGTGCGGGGTTCGACATAGGTGCCGTTGCCCCAGACATGATCAAGAAGATAGTCGCGCGAACGAACCTTGCCCGGCTTTTTCATTAATTCCAGCAGCAGCAGGAACTCGAGACGGCGCAAGGCCACCACCCTGCCACCGACACGGACCTCGGCAGCCTCGGCATCCAGTTCGATGCCCCCACCGCGGAGCATCTGGGTCGGCTCGTGGGCACTACGGCGCATCAAGGCATTGACGCGGGCCACCAGCTCTTCGGGTTCGAACGGCTTGGCCAGATAATCATCCGCTCCTTCATTGAGCCCCTGCACCGTATTCGCCGTACTGCCGAGTGCCGTCACCATCAACACCGGGATATGCTGGTCCTGATCCGGACGTTGCAGCCAGCGCAGTACCTGCATGCCACTCTTGCCTGGCAGCATGCGATCCAAAACCACCAACTTCCAGTTGCCCTGTTGCAGGACATCAAGTGCATCGTTGCCGTTCTCGACGTGGCGGGTGCGCCAGCCGGCCGCCCGCAGATGCATCTGCATCAGGCGGGCGATGATCTCATCGTCTTCGACGATCAGGATTTCCGCATCCTCGCCTTCCATCGCTTGGATAGTGCGTCCGGCCGATTTTGAATACAAGGACATCGGCATGACTCAGACCCGCCGACCCGTCGCATAGCCATGCATGGCGGCATACTCGGTTTCTAGGCGCAGGGCCTGGCGGGACAGCAGGCGGAACATGAAGCGAAGCAACTGGCTACCCAAAGCCGGATCCTCGATGGTCACCAGATCGAAATAGGAACGCTCCACAACCAGCACCGTCAAATCGTCAACCGCCGTAATGGTGGCCGAATGCAGGCGATCGCTGTCCAGGAACGTGAACAGCCCGAATACGTCCCCCGCATGCAGAAATTCGTATACATGCCTGTTGCGATCGGCCACCTCGACCGATCCGTTCAGGATCAAATAGATGGTACTGTCGGATTCGGTATCCGCTCGATAAATTTCCGTACCGGTCGGCACCTGGCGCTCGATAAAGCAGGAGAACAGTAACATCGCCTCGGTTCCGCCGAGTTCCTGGCCGATCGGCAATGAACGAAAACGCATGAAATGGGGGTTGGCGGCAACCGCCGCCTCGAAACCGGTCTGGAAACTCAATGCATTCATATTGCACCTCCGAAATCCGAAACAAATTGCCGAGCCAACATGACAGGGTGATGACATGGCCCTGCTATGCATGGAGCCATAACAAACGGTCATGCGTTGAATTCGGATTCGGCTCACCTCAGGATGTCGCGCAGTTGTCAAATGCGATCCATAGAATGGACCGAATAATCGAACGATAAAGGCTGGCGGTTATCAAGAAGCTCCGATTCATATGGATATGGGTCCCGTTGCTCGCCATGCTGGCACATCCCCACGGGGCACTGGCCTTGGACCCGAATACGGATGCGAAGCGCACCTCCGGTGAGGATGCACTGCGCATTGACTCACTGATCTTCCTGAACCTGGCCAACCAGCAACAGTCCATCAACGGCCACCGCACCCATAACATGACCGCACCCGTCATGGACCGCGGCTATCTCAATATATATCGCCGCTTCAACGATATGTGGCGGATGCGCCTGACGACCAACATCGAAGCCGACCCCAACCGGCCGGGACAAAAGGTCCATGCCTACCTCAAGTACGCCTACCTCGTCGGCAGCTTCTCACCCGCCATGCAACTGATTGCCGGCCTGATGCATACGCCATGGATTCACTACGAGCAGGATCTCGACCGACACCGCTTCATCACCAAGTGCTTTATCAACAGCAATGAGTTCGACCATTCATCCGATGCCGGCGTGGGTTTCAGGGGCAAACTGATGGAGGGCAGGATCGGATACTCGGTCACCGAAACGGTCGGCGGCGGGTACATGGATCTCAAACGCACCCGGGGCCTGGATTTCGACAGCCGAATCGGATTTTATCCCTCCGGCACCTCCCCGGCGAACGGCTGGACCTTCGACCTCCAGTACCGCAACGGCTTTCTCGGCAAGGATGTGGCCGGCATGGTGAACCCTTCGCGGTATCAGCTGGTTCAGGCGATGACCACCTATACCCATAATGATGTCTTCCGCATCGCGGTCGGATACGTTACCCAACACCAGAGCCATTATCAGGATCGGGCGAACAACGGCCTGAACACCCTCGCCTTCTATGCCTGGGCCTGGGACCGGTTCACGTCCAGGTTCGGCGCATATTGCCGCTACGAATTCAGGCAGCAACACGATGCCATCACCCAGGCAACGGAAAAGAAATTCCACTCGGTGCTGGCACTAGATTACAGGACTTCCGCACATCTGACCCTGGCCCTCGCATGGGATCACACGGCCTACGACAACATGGGACTTGCGGCTGACTCCACCCAGCAGAACAACCGCTACGGCCTGTATTCACGCATCCGTTTCTAAGATTGCCCTGTCAACTGGTCATGGGTAGATGCCTGGCCTGTTACCGAGCACCGGATTTTTTCGTATGTGATCCCACGTAGCCCTTGTCATGATCATGTCACAGAACACATTGATAGTACGGGCCGTCAAATGGGAAGGGGAGATCACCTGTTCGCCCGAGAAATAGAAATTCTTGGATTCGATCCGATGAAACCCTTCCTGTTAGCAATTACTTTTGAGGAGCAAGACAATGCGAAAATATTTGAAGGCCATCCCCTTGGCGCTCGCCTTGGCATGTGTCGGTTCGGGTATCGCTCAAGCCGCGTCGCTTGATGATATCCTGAGCGGAGTGCAGGTCGACGGCAAGGTCCGTGCCTACCGTTTCACCCGCCAGTTCACCCCGAACGTCAGCCCGCACAATGATGTCAATGCATTCAGCCTGGCCGGCATCCTGAACATGCATACCGATCAGGCCGCCGACGGCTGGGGCTTCGGCGCCAGCGCCTTTACTGCCCAGTCCCTGGGCCTGAACGTCCACAACCCGGACTCGACCCTGATGGGCACGAAGAACCAGATCACAGCCGTCGGCCAGCTGTATCTGCAGTATCGCCAGCCGCTGTGGATGGTGCGTGCCGGTGACCAGGAACTGAGCACCCCGTGGATGAGCGGATCGGACTCGCGCGTGCTGCCGGCCACCTACCAGGCTGTGCTGCTGCAGATCAACCCGATCGACCACCTGCACGTGTACGCCCTGCGCGAGACGGCATGGAAGAGCCGTACCTCAAGCAACTACTTCCAGAACAACCTGTACTACCAGAGCACCTGGGGTGGTGACGACTCCCATGGCGGTCAGCCGTATACCATCGGTGGCACCACGCCCGAGACGGCCCAGAAGTCCAGCGGCACCCTGGCCATCGGCGCCGACTACAAGGCCAATGGCCTGAACGCCCGCCTGTGGTATTACGACTTCTACCGCTTCGCCAACACCTACTACGGCGAGGCCACCTACACCTACAAGACCGGCAGCGGCTTCGATCCGTTCATCGGCATCCAGGGCCTGAAGCAGAACCTGTCCTACACCGACAGCTTCTTCGGTCAGTACTCTGCGGCGCCCAATGGCGTGGCCGGCGATGTGAACTCGCAGGTCCTAGGTGCCAAGATCGGTGTGAACGTCCCGCACGGCCAGATCTTCGTGGCCTACGACAAGGTGGATTACAAGGCCAATGACTTCGGCGGCGGTGTGATCATCTCTCCGTTCACCGCGAACTACGCCACGGATCCGCTGTGGACCACCTCGATGATCCGCGGTCTGGTCGAGCTTGGACCGGGTAACGCTGTGAAGGTCAAGGGAACGTACAAGCTGTTTGATAACCATCTGCGCCTGATGGCGGCCTGGGCTAGGTACCAGACCCACTTCAAGGGCAACAGCACCAACACCTACGGTGACATCACCTGGTTCTTCGGTGGTGCCTACAAGGGTCTGTCGCTGCGTGATCGTATCGAGGTTGCCCACGGTGCACTGGCTAACGGTCACAACATCAACACCTTTGTCTACAATCGTGTGATGGCTGAGTACGACTTCTAAAAAGCCTACGACCACATGGAAAAGCCCCCGCCCTCAAAGGTGGGGGCTTTTTCTTTTCCGTCAGCTGTTTCTGCATCGTCATCCATGCACCATGTCATCACCATGCCTTAATACTCCCCGATAATCCTCGGTAACGGTGGTAGCCAGGGACGTGGCCGGTACAGGTGGTGATGAATGATACGCATGCCCGTCTGACCGAAAACATCCGTCTTCCTAGCGCCTTGCATCACGCTGTACGAACCAGCGGATGCAAAAAAAACCGTTTTCTCACTCTCCTCCAAGAGAAAAAACCGGCCGGAGCTTGCCCCGGCCGGTTTTTCATTGGAGTCTGCGGCGCGCATCAGCTGTGCAGGCGATCACACGAAACATCGAGGGCGCAGCAAGTGCCATGTACGTGTAATTACTTGTAATTAAAGTGCTTTGTTGAAAGTTGAGCATAACGGTCTATATTGCAAGTAGATTTCGGGCATGGCAGGGAGCAGGCATGACGGCACCAACGGCACCGCACACGATGAAGAAATACGAAGAGGAGCTGGACCAGCTGAAGCAGCAGGTGCTGCAGATGGGCGGGCTCGTCGAGCGTGCCATCGACCAGGCCATCCGCTGCACCGTGGAGCAGGATTCGGACCTGGCCCAGACCACCATCGAGGGCGATGCCGCAGTCAATGCCATGGAGGTCCAGAGCGACGAGCTGATGAAGGCCATGCTCGTGCGCCGGCAGCCGGCAGCCAGCGACCTCAGGCTGATCGTGGCCTCGATCAAGGTCGTCACCGACCTGGAACGCATGGGCGACCTGGCAGCCGGCATTGCCGAGGGCATGCTGCGTTCATTGGAGCATCCCCCGAAAAACGTCGCGAGCTTCGCCCTGATGGGCGAAAAGGTCAAACGGCAGGTCAACAAGGCACTGGATGCCTTTTCGCGGGGAGACATCGAGCTGGCAATGCAGGTCATCGAGAATGACGAACATATCGATCAGTTGCACAAGTCCATGTACCGGGAGACCCTGACCTACATGATGGAGGATCCGCGCCAGATCAGCTCGTCGATCGTGCTGTCGAACATGGCCAAGAACCTGGAACGCATCGCCGATCATGCCACGAATATAGGAGAAATGGTGGTCTATATGATCCGTGGCCACGATATCCGCCATGTCGACCATGCCGCGGCTGCCCGCATGATCCGCGAGGAAAGACGCGGTCACTGAACGGCAGGGCTAGCTGAAAAGCAACGCCGCCTCAGCGGGTTGCAGCAGCCCCCGTTCCTGCTCCAGATCTGCCCGGGTCAGCGGGTGCTCGTCCAGCCAGCCGGCCGGAAACCGCAGTTCGATACGCTCATTGCCGGCGGACACGGAAAAGTCCGGCAGATAATTCTGGATACGATTGCGCGTCAACAGCACAGCCAGTCGCAGCAGGATGCATAGGCGCAAAGCCGGTTTCCTTTCGGCCTCGGACAAGCCATGGAGATCACCCATATTAAGCTTTCGACGATGATTGCCGACCAGAAAAGCCAGCAGCCGTTGTTCCTGCTGTGAAAACCCCGACATGTCGCTATTGGCCAGCAGATAAGCGCCGTGCTTGTGATACTGGCTGTGCGAGATCGCCAAGCCAACCTCGTGCAATGTGGCGGCCCAGGAAAGGTATAGCCCCCATTCGCCATCACCCAGGGGCCAACGGTCGTCACAGGCCTGCTGGAACAACTTGGCAGCAACAACATTCACATGCCCGGCGTGCACCTCGTCGACCAGAAAACGTTCTTTCATGCCGCGTACGGTCTGCTCGCGCATGTCTTTCTGATCACTACGCCCGAGCAGGTCATAAAGCACGCCTTCTCGCAAGCCACCGTCGGCCACGGTCATGCGATCAACATCCAGGGCCTTGAAGGTGGCGCGCAACACGGCGAGCCCGCCCGGGAACACCAGCTTGCGCTCGCCGCTCAGACCCGGAATATCCAGCGCGTTGATACGATCGAACTCGAGCATGCGCTTGCGCAGCAGATCGATCGCCTCGCGCGTGATCACCCCATCGGAGCTCCAGCCACACTGGCCGGAAATCTGAGCCACGGAACGGATGGTACCTGCGGCACCGACCACCGCCTGCCACCCCAGGTCCTTGAAACGCTGGCTGATCTCCTGCAGTTCTCGCAGGGCGGCGATCTCCGCTTCCTTGTAGACCTTTTTCTGGATATTGCCAGAGCCAAAGAAGCGTTGGGTGAAACTGACGCAACCCATGGCCAGACTTTCACGATCGCGTGTTTCAAGCCCCTGACCGATGATACATTCGGTGCTGCCGCCACCGATATCGATCACCAGCCTCTTCTGATCGTCGAAACCCAGGGATTGCGCCACCCCGAGATAGATCAGGCGCGCCTCTTCGTCGCCGGAAATGACCTGGATGGGATGGCCAAGCGCTTCCTCCGCTGCCCGCAGGAAGCCAAGGGCCCGCTCGGCATGACGAAGCGTGTTGGTGCCAACCACGCGCACATTGGAGGGCGGCAACCCCTTCAGGCGCTGGCCAAAACGCTGCAGGCAGGCCAATGCCCGTTCCTGCACCTCGGGCGTGATATTGTCATCCGCATCCAGCCCTTCACGTAGACGCACCATCTCGCGCAGGCGATCCACGATCAGCGGCGGCTGATCCTCCTGGATGCGGGCGACGATCATGTGGAAGCTGTTTGATCCAAGATCCACCGCAGCCACTTCACCCTTCAATTTGTCATGATTCCAGAATGCCATGCCCACCCCGCCAACCCGTTCAGTTCAGGCTATCATGGATCGTCCTGCCCAGCGATGATAACAGCCCGTTCCCTGCTAATCCGTAAGCTCACCGATCAGTACGTCCTGGGCCGAAACCGGTTTTGCGCCGGCCCGCACCACTGCCTGGCGGTAGGCACCGTCCCGCTGCAGGAACCACGTATGGGTATTATCCAGCAGATAGGTTTTCAGCCCCTGGCGCAGAATCTGGCGCTTGAGTCGGGCATTCTCGATGGGAAAGCAAACCTCGACGCGCCTGAGCAGGTTTCGGTCCATCCAATCGGCGCTGGAGCAATACAACTCGGCATCGCCGCCATTGGCAAAATAACATATGCGGGAATGTTCGAGAAAGCGGCCGAGCACCGAGCGCACGCGGATATTGTCCGAAAGGCCCTTGACCCCCGGTCTCAGGCAACAGATCCCGCGCACGATCAACTCGATTTTCACGCCGGCCTGGGAGGCCCTGTACAGGGCCAGGATGACCTCTTTCTCCTCCAGGCCGTTCATCT
>Ga0307440_1000025_pt1 | contig 58541 bp, 60 predicted proteins | sample SalMarWE160410MG_FD_202150 | JGI IMG/M metagenome (GOLD analysis project Ga0307440, IMG submission 202150) | Salt marsh sediment microbial communities from the Plum Island Ecosystem LTER, Massachusetts, United States - WE1604-10 | ecosystem: Environmental > Aquatic > Marine > Intertidal zone >...
CAGGCGCTTTTTCGAGTCCGCTGATACGGGCCGGAAATGCCGATGGACTACTGGCATTAAAAGCAAACAGTATGGCCCAGCATGGGTATTATTTGAAACCGGGCACATGGGCTGTGGTGAACAGCAGCCAAGGTGTAACGACAGACGCCGATGTTTCGGCATATATCGTCGATGCCGAGAGACTGGCGAAGCAGATCCAAAACCCCAAATCGGTCAACCTGATTCTTCTCGGTTTTGCCCTTGCAGCCGCATCAGCTAAGACGGAGAACAATCTTTTTTGTCAGATGGAAGATGTCGAAACGGTTTTGGAACTCCGGATGGCAAAAAATAAAACCATGCTGGATGATGCCGCAAAAGCCCTTGAAGCCGGGTTTAAGAGTTTCAAATAATTTAATAAAACTGTGTTCACTTATTTTGGTTTATTCGAGTTAGGAGTTTGTTATGCCGTTTATTCCTTATGATCTGGATGAGGAACAGTTGAAAGAGATTCAACTCAAGGGCCTTCAGTGGACGGTCCGCCATGTTTATGAGCATTCGTTATTTTATCGAAATAAATTCGATGAAGCCGGCATCCGGCCTGAAGATGTTCGATCTTTGGACGATATGCAGCATCTCCCGCTCGTCGATAAAGATGATCTGCTGCTGGAGTATCCGTTTCCTTTGCGGTCTGTGGCTTACAAGGATATCGTTCGGATCCACGCGTCCTCGGGCACGACGGGAAAGCGCAAGGTGCTTTGCTACACACAAAAAGATATCGATGTTTGGGCAAACCTTTTTGCCCGATGCTATCAAATGGCCGGCCTGACGCGCCATGATCGCGTACAGATCGCCGTCGGATACGGACTATGGACGGCAGGCGTCGGATTTCAGTCCGGTTGTGAACGATTCGGCGCCATGGCAATTCCCCTTGGCCCGGCCAATGCCGAGATGCATTGTGAAATGCTGGTGGACATGGAAACCACTGTTTTTTGTTCCACGGCCTCCATGGCCCTTCTCATGGCCGAAGAAATTCATAAGCGAAATCTTTTGCCCAAGATAAAGGTTAAAAAGATCATCCTGGGTGCGGAACGCCACAGCGATGCCATGAGAGATCGAATAAAAGAACTGATGGGCGTTGAGCATATTTTTGATATTTACGGGCTGACCGAACTTTATGGCCCGGGAACCGGTCTGGATTGCATCCTGCATAACGGCATCCATTATTGGGCCGATCATTTTATTTTTGAAATCCTCGATCCAATTTCGTTAACACCGGTTCCTCAGGGTGAGTCGGGCGAACTCGTGGTGACGACCTTGTGCAAGGAGGGCAGCCCCCTTGTCCGTTATCGAACCCATGATGTGACCCGGATTATTGATCAAGCATGTTCCTGCGGCGCGCCGTTTCCCCTCCATGACCGGATTCTCGGCCGCACGGACGATATGTTTATCTACCGGGCGGTCAACATCTACCCGAGCCAGATCGATCATGTGTTGAGCCGAGTCAACGGCATCGGCAGTGAATTCCAGATTCATCTCAAGCAGCGTGAAAGCGGCCGCGACATGATGGTCATCAAGGTGGAACGGGAGGCGGGTGAAAGCCAGTCAAATGATGTGCATCTGGCCGAACAGGTGATAGCGGAGATTCGACATAAAATACTGGTGAGGTGCCAGGTGGAAATTGTGGATTACGGATCCCTGCCGCGCACCGAAAGAAAAAGCAGACGGGTTTTTGACCATAGGAATAATAATCTTCCAATTTAGGAATAGACGCCTGCTTTTGTCAGAATTGACCACTACGCTTGAGGACGAATTTATACGCGGAGCCTGTTAAAAAATAGCGATAATCACTATCATTCACATTAAAAGGAGGCGAAAATGAGACAACAATTAGCACATGTCTGGAAGGGAATTTTTGTAGCCGTGTTTTTGGGTTTCATGGTGATGCCTAAAACGACAACGGCGGGGACAATCAAATTAAGCTATGCAAATTTTCCACCGGCCCCCACTTTCCCTTGTGTTCAAATGGAAAGGTGGAAAAAAGAGGTAGAAAAACGGACCCAGGGAAAGGTTGCCGTCAACACATATCCCGGCGGGACCCTGCTCGGGGCAAAAAACATGATAGACGGGGTCATCGCCGGGCAGGCGGATATAGGATGTTTGTGCATGGCATATCAGCCTGGACGATTCATCTTGACCAATGCAACTAGCCTCCCGGTGGATCTGCCAAGCGCTAAAGTGGGCAGTCTCGTTCTATGGGGTCTTTATAACAAATACAAACCCGAGGCCTTTGCAAAGGTGAAAGTCCTTACCATGTTTACAACGGCGCCTACAAACATCATGTCAAAGGTGCCCATTAGAAGCTTATCTGATTTAAAAGGCTTGGACCTCAGAGCATCGGGTGGAGCGGCTCAAATACTGAGCGCATGGGGAGCCAATCCGGTGGGTATGCCGATGCCGGCAACGGTCGAAGCATTGCAAAAAGGCGTCGTTAAAGGTCTGTTCTCTTCTCTTGAAACCCTGAAAGATTTTAAGTTTGCAGAACTATGCCGATACGTAACCATGACAGATACGGTGATTTATCCATTTGCGGTCGTGATGAATATGGACTCATGGAAGGCGCTGCCGGCCGATGTTCAAAAGATTTTTGATGATCTTGGCACGGAACAGGCTGAATGGACCGGAAGCTATATGGATAACCATGTGAAAGAATCGATAGAATGGTCTAAAAAGAATTACCATGTTGAATTTATTCATCTTAATAAGATGGAAAAGGTCAAGTGGAACAAAAAATTGCAATTCATAACCGACAATTGGGTTAAGAATGCTAAAGAAAAAGGTCTTCCTGCTGAGGCTATCGTGAAGGATATTTATACGCTGACGAAGAAATATTCTGAGTAATCAAATACTTTGAGGAAGCCAAAGTTTTCAGATATACCAACTTCCTCAACCTCTGAATTTAGAAAGAGGTTGTTATGGAAATTCTGGACAGAATAAGTACGTTTTTAAATCGTTTGCTTTTATGGATCGGAGGCATTTTTTTGGTTGGAATGATTATTCTGACCTGCTCAAATATAATATTTCGTCTTACCTGGGTGCCGGTCAAGGGCACGTTTGAGTTGATGGGATATTGCGGCGCCATTGTAACCGCCTTTGCTCTTGGACATACCCAAATTAAACGCGGCCATATTGCAGTGGATGTTTTGGTTAATCGTTTTTCTGATAAAGTAAGAAAAATTATTAATGCGATTAATTATACGGTTTGCTTTCTTTTTTTTAGTGTGGCAGCCTGGCAAATTGCCGTGAAAGCAACAACGCTAATGAATACAGGAGAAATTACGGAGACACTTAGAATCATCTATTATCCTTTTACCTATGGCGTTGCTGTTGGCTGTGCCGTTCTTTCATTGGTTCTGTTTACTGAACTTGTCGGGCTTTTTTCCGCGGAAAAGGAGGACACCGATTGAATCTGGCAGCCATTGGAATTACAGGAATTATTATCCTCCTTCTAATTTTATTCTTTTTGGGTACGCCTGTTGGATTTGCAATGGGTATTGTTGGATTCTGCGGATTTTGTTACGTGATTTCCTTAAAAGCCGGGCTTAATATGATTGGCTCTGTTTTGTGGGAAACATTTTCAAAATATGGTCTTACGGTTATTCCCCTTTTTATTTTTATGGGGCAGATTGCATTCTACTCCGGAATAAACGAAAAATTATACAATGCCGCCTACAATTGGGTGGGACAGATTCGGGGAGGGATTGCCATGGCAACTGTCATCGCTTGTTCCGCATTCGCTGCTATCTGTGGCTCCAATGCAGCGACGGCAGCTACGATGACCACTGTCGCTCTTCCTCAGATGAACAAATACAAGTATAAACCCATTCTCAGTACAAGTGTCGTTGCCTGCGGATCTACACTAGGTGTTGTTATTCCGCCGAGCGTTGTCCTGATCGTGATTGGCCTTTCTACCGAGCAGTCTATTGCAAAACTTTTTTATGGAGGAATAGGGGCAGGTATCGTATTGGCCTTTCTCTTGATGTTAACGGTTTACATTTTATGCCGACTTTATCCTGAATGGGGACCGGTGGGGCCAAAGACCGATTTCAAAAAAAAGATCAAGGCGCTGTCTGGTATATTTGAAATAACCACCTTGTTTTTGCTGGTGATGCTCGGTCTTTATTTTGGATTTTTTACGCCTACGGAGGCCGGTGCCGCAGGCTCTTTTTTTGCAGTGATTCTCTGTTTTGTTCAAGGCCGGCTGACCTGGAAAGGATTCGTGGCCTCGATAATCGATACGCTTCGAATATCCTGCATGGTTATCATGATCATAGCGGGTGCTGTTATATTCGGTCGTTTTCTGGCTGTAACAAGAATACCTTTCGATATTGCTTCTTGGGTGGTGGGACTGCCTGTTTCCAATACCACAATTATGTTAATAATATTTGCTATTTATATTGTTGGTGGGGCTGTCATGGATGCTTTGGCGTTGCTCTTGATCACCATTCCCATATTTTTCCCGGTAGCAAAACAGCTTGGATACGATCCGATCTGGTTTGGCGTAACAATTACCGTGATTACAACACTAGGCGCCGTTACCCCTCCTGTTGGCGCTACGACCTACGTGGTCGCCGGTATGGCCAAAGATGTTAAATTGGAAGAAGTGTTTAAAGGGGTAACGTTTTTCTTGCCGGCATATATTATTTGCGTGATTGTGTTAATGGCTTTGCCGGGAATAGTCACTTATCTTCCAAATCTGATGCATTGAAAATTACCTTTATAAGAAAACATTAAAAACCAGCGATCGTTGCATTTAATAAAAAAAAATTATACTGCATGAAAAAAAACTTGATTCGTGTTTTTAATTCTGTTAGCAGAGACTGCAATACCCGATATACTGCTAACTCCTTCTCTTTGCCTGGGTCGTAAACCGATGATTTGTGCGAGAAAACGTAGCCTCCCACTGATACGGCCCAGGCTTTTTTTTTAATACTCCCTTGAAATAAAGACTATTTGTGGATGGAGTCAAGCACTGCCCGCGAAGCGGGTGGCTTGAATTTTCAGACATAGGCCAAAAAGGCAAAAACACATCAGTGCTTTCGACGTTGAACTTGCATCCGGTTGCAAAGCATCCGGTTTGTTTTGCAAGAAACCAATGCATCGGACCGGACCGTCATTGCCCGTTCAACCCGCGGCATCCGTATCCCCAGCGATTGTAAGGGGTCTTTTCTGCAAGACCCTTTTAAATTTTTTGCAATACTCCGGGATTTCAATGATGGGGGGCCTTTCACGATCCTCGATTTTATAAATATCCGGCGTGTATTCACCCTTAACAAGGTTAAATTGTATCATTTCATCGAACAGTTTTTCTTTATAATCCACCAAACCCAATTTTATTTTGCGTTCGATAAATGTTTGCAGAATCGCAAAGGCCATCCTCCCGAGAGCTTTGGTGTCCCGGTTTCGGTGAATCCGTCTGTCCAGATCCACTTGCGCGATGACATCGAGCCCCCATTTTTCATAAATATCGAGGATCATGCTGGTTTCGACGCCGTATCCGATGGGAAAGGGAATTTGTTCGAATATTTCTCTATATCCGGCATATTCACCGGACAGCGGCTGTAGTATCTGGGTGAGATCCGGGAAAAAAAGGGAGAACAGCGGCCGAACAACAAGTTCGGTCACCCGGCCGCCGCCGGTGGGTCTGATTTTGTTTTTTCCAATGGCAATGGGACGGTCGTAAAACGCCTTAACATATTTGATGCGATCGAAAAGAATCAGCGGCCCCAGAAGCGCATAGGCAAACCTGTGATGAATATTTTTTATATCCGCATCCAGATAAACGATGATGTCCCCTTTGGTAATGTACAAGGCCTTCCAGAGATTTTCGCCCTTGCCGGTGAATTTTTCAAGATGGGGAAAAATTTCCGATGCTTCATAAACATCTGCGCCATATCCCCTTGCAATTTCTATGGTTTTATCTGTTGAGCCGGAGTCTACGACGACGATCTCATCGATTAGGGGATAACGTGTCATCAGTTCTGACTTCATGATCAGGATTTCTTTAGCGATGGTTTTTTCTTCATTCAGTGTCGGCAGACACAACGAAATTGTCAGATTTTTCCGCTGCTTTTCATCGACCAGCCGATGAAGATCGCTGAATTCCGAATAATGAAAGGTATTGTTATCTATCCAGCTCTTATTCATCACATATCCCGTTGTCAATGGCCATGATGACACCGATGATTTGTGCAATCCCCCTAAATATGGGCTCGATTTCCACACGGGCGTTTTGTTGATGATGGTTTTCTCCCCGGGTAATGCCGAGGGTGATTGACGGGATATTACGTGAAAGAAAAATGGAAAGTTCGGATTCACTGGGACCGCTGACCGGAGTCAAATCGAGTTTTTTCATCACATTCACGGCGCTTTTTACCAGGGGATGGTTGAACTGTAATCTTGCCGCGTGAATGTTGCTCAAGGTGTTTAATTTTAAATCAACCTCATACTCGTGGCTCGTACCTTCCACGATATCCTTAATGCTGTTAAAAATCGACTTGACCATTTTATCGGAATTGCTTTGAATTTCAAAACCCAAAGAGGCATCGTACGCGATCATTCCATGCTTGAATCCCCCTGCGGTTTTGCCGATAATCACCCTTGAACGGGGTTTTTGAGGCAAACGCAGTTTCATGATCTGATTGACGACTTCATTGATTACCAGGATGGCATTCGGTTTGAACTTATGCTTGAATCCGCTGACCGGTGAAATGCTGCATTCGATTTCGCACCGAATCATGCCATCGGCATAATAATTCAGTCTGCCGAGCTCGGCGCCCTCGATGCAGACCGCCCCTCTGATAGGGGTTGTCCAGGTCTTCAAAAGATGTCGGATGCCCCTGAGGTTGCCCTTGCCTAAAGACTGGATAACACCGGCCAGAACAATATCCGATTCAAAACGCAGACCCAACCTTCGAAAGATTTCCGGCAACGAAGCCAGAACGCCGACCCCCACGGAATTGTCTATGATACCCGCGCCCCTGATCGTGTTTTCCTGAATAGAATAATAATGGTCGACGTCTTTGTCGAAGATGGTATCCAAATGGGCGACCACAAAAATAGGCGGTTTTGATTCGGAAGTTCCTTTAATGATACCGACGGGATTTCGATAGCCGTCGGTGGTGCATTCATCGACCTGAAATTCGGCCAGCCGTTCCATGAAAATACTGGTGCGCTGTTTTTCCTTGAATGTGGGAGCTGGGGTTTGGCCGATCAGCACAATGTTCGTAATGACGGTTTCTTGAATGGATTTGATCGTATCGACAAATCCGGGCAATTTTTCAAGATAGTCGTTCATATCAGCTCCCCAAACTTGAAACAGACCGCAGTGATGCCATAGTGCCGAATAATTCGGATATTATAAAGGATATACCACAACACTAAAAGAGGTCAATATGTCTTTGACATAACTTTCAGTTGAACGTAATCGCTTGATTGGGGCATTAAATCTTGAAAGATTCCATGATCGACATTATGATTATATGTATGGCCCAGACGAACGGCATCGCCAAAGAAAGCAATTCTTCAACCGTTGACTTCATGACCACCGACGATCAGCAGTCGCTTCGCTATGGCATATGGCGTATTTCAAAAGAAAAACGGAAAGGATCGATCCTTTTGCTTGCCGGTAGAGGCGAATTTTTGGAGAAATATTCGGAAACCATTGGCGAGCTGAACCAAAAAGGGTTTGATGTGTATAGTTTTGACTGGCGCGGCCAAGGTCTTTCAAACCGAATGCTTTCAAACCGGCGTAAGGGATTTATCGACAATTACCATGTTTATCTGAATGATTTGAATCTGTTTTTCAATAAGATCGTAACGCCTGAATGCGTTCGTCCGTTGATCATCATTGCGCATTCCATGGGTGGACACATTGCACTTCGTTTTTTACACGATTATTCGGAAACGGCAGATATGGCGGTCCTGACGTCACCGATGATCGACATTTTCAACTCCAATCTATACCGATGGCTCATAAGGCTCTTGACCCGTATTGCCGTCAAAAGCGGGTTCAGTCATACGTATACCATAGGGTCCGGCGATTATACAGATGGAAGATTTAAAGGAAATAAACTGACTTCGGATCCTGTGCGATTTATGGATGCCATCAAAGCCATTGAAAAAAATCCTGATCTGGCGCTGGGGGGCGTAACCTATGGCTGGTTGTCCGCCACTTTGGCATCCATCGATATTTTCAATCGTCCCGAATATGCGGCAAAGATTACCACGCCGATTTTAATGATCAGTGCAGGGGAGGATAAAATTGTATCCGTCAAGGCGCAGAAACAGATTTCCTCATGGCTGCCGAACTGTCGATATGTTGCGATTCCGAAATCCCGTCACGAAATTTTTAAAGAAACGGATGCCGTCCGATCAATCGTCTGGCGCGAATTTGAAAGATTCACGCACATCGAAACCGATCCGAGTATTGAATGCATTGCGCATTGATGCGTGTTGTAATTTTGCGCCGATACATAAAATGGTGGAAAAATGGAAAATAAAATTCGTAAAAAACGTCCTTTAAAAAGGACTAAAATCATTGCCACTCTGGGTCCGGCCAGCGATCAAGAAGACACACTCCGCCAAATGATTCTCGCCGGGATGGATGCGGTTCGTTTTAATTTTTCCCACAGCAGCCATGAATATCTCATACCGCTGATCCAACGGATTCGGAAATCAGAAGATCAATTGGGTATCCCTGTTGCCGTTATCGGCGACTTGCAGGGGCCGAGAATACGTGTCGGAGAAATGACAGAAGGTAAGGCGACCTTGACAACAGGCCAAGAAATATGCCTGACACCCCGACAAGTAGCGGGAAACAAGGATGTTGTTTCGGTCAGTCATCTCAACATGGCCAATGACGTCCTTACCGGCAGCCTGATCCTTATCGATGACGGCAACATTGAGCTTGAGGTGGTCGATATTGATCGCAATGGGGATGTCCGCTGCCGCATACTCAGGGGCGGCGTGCTCTCGGCCCGGAAAGGCATCAACCTGCCGGGGTTGCGGGTCGACCTCCCATCCATCACACCGAAAGATTATGCAGATATCGATTTTGCCGTTGCACAGGATTTGGACTTTCTGGCACTGTCTTTTGTACAGTCTGCCGAGGATGTTCGTATTTTAAAGAACTATCTGAAGCAGAAGGGATCAGACATTTCAATTATCGCCAAGATCGAAAGACAGAACGCGCTGGATGATATCGAAGCCATTGCGTCCGAAACCTGGGGTGTTATGGTGGCACGTGGTGATTTGGCTCTGGAAATGAGCTTGCAGGAGGTTCCTATTGCACAAAAGCGTATTATTGACGTTTGCCGCCGGGCGGCGATTCCGGTGATCACCGCAACCCAGATGCTGGAATCGATGATCGAAAAATACAAGCCGACCCGGGCCGAAGCCACGGATGTCGCCAATGCCATTTTGGACGGCACGGACGTATTAATGCTGTCCGCAGAAACCGCCATCGGCCGGCATCCCATTGAAACCGTGACAACGATGTCAGAGATTGCCGCTGCCGTTGAAACGGCCTGGTTTGAAAAAAAGTTATCAGGTCCCATGCCGTTTGAGCCGCCCGATGATATCGAACCGATGGTTGCATATGCCGGCAATTTAGTGGCCGAATCTTTAACGGCAAAAGCGATCGTGGCTTACACTTCTTCGGGGTTGACGGCCTGCCGGGTGGCGTGCCACCGGCCGCATCGTCCGGTGCTGTCATTATCCGTAACGCCCCGGGTTCAACGACGTCTCGCATTGGCTTGGGGTGTGGAAAGCGCTTTAATCGAGCCCATAAAGGCAACAGACAATATGGTGGATGTTGCCTTGCGCAAGGTGCAGCATCTGGGAATTGCCGGTACAGGAGATATCGTTGTTATTGTTGCCGGTACGCCGCCGCTCGGACGAAGCGGTCGCACCAATACGCTAAAAGTAGAGAGAATACCATGAATAAGGAGGATAATATGGAACTTAACGGTAAAAAAATGCTTATACTGGTTGAAGAGATGTTTAATGTGTTTGAATTCTGGTATCCGTACTATCGCCTGAAAGAAGCCGGCGCCGAGGTGACGGTGGTCGGCTCCGGCAGAGCCGAGGAATTTACGGGTAAACCCGCCACTCAGGTGCGGCCAAACATCAACGCGGATCAGGTGTCCGCCGACGATTATGACGGTGTCATTATTCCCGGGGGATACGCCCCGGATATGATGCGCCGTTATCCGGCCATGGTTCAACTCGTTAAAGATCTGTTCGATGCCGGGAAAGTCGTTGCCGCCATTTGTCATGCGGGCTGGATGCTGGCTTCGGCCAATATACTCGACGGCCGAAAAGCCACCTCATTTTTTTCCATAAAGGACGATATGATTCATGCCGGCGCGCTGTGGATGGACGAATCCGTGGTCGTGGACGGCAATCTCATTACCAGCCGCAAACCCGACGATCTTCCGAATTTTATGAAGGCCGTTATAGCAGCGCTTAAGTAAAAAAAATGGCAAAAGGAACATTCCGTTTTTATGAAGAATTAAATGATTTCCTGCCGCAGCACCTGAAAAAGGTCGATATCGAAACCGAGTTCATTGGAAAAAGATCGATAAAAGAGACCATAGAAAATTTAGGCGTTCCACCCTCAACAGTCGATTTGGTGCTGGTCAATGGGCAGCCCGTGGATTTTGAGTATATTTTAAAGCACGGCGATCGCGTGAGTGTCTATCCCGTTTTCGAGAAGCTAAATATCCAAAATGTATCAATGCTGAGAAAATTTCCCCTTCGGCGGGTTCGATTTATAGCAGGCGTTGATTTGCGAGACATGGTTCAATGGATGCGGATGCTGGGATTTGATACGACATTTAATGCGAATTGCAGTATACCGGATATCATCGAGATCTCCGGAAGGGAAAACCGGATCATCCTCACAAAGCAAAAAGAATTGCTCAAATCCGAATCCGTCACCCATGCCTTTCAGGTATGTTCCGGAACCGCCACGACACAGGTCAACCACGTGATGGATGATCTGGACATCAAAGATCGAATCAAACCATTTTCAAGATGTATTCGATGCAATACTCGGCTTGAAAATCGGCAGATAAATGAGATTTTGGATCAAATCTCACTCGAGACAAACCGTATTTTCGAAAAATATCTGTACTGCAGATCATGCCGTAAAGATGACCGTCAGAATAATACACGGCAACTCAAAGTTGACATTATTCGTTTGTATATCTAAAAAATTGTTGTAAAATCCATTGTACCTGTGACCCTGAAAGAAAAAGGAGGTGAAGCATGCGTATCATACTGATCGGCCAGGCGGCGTTCGGTGCAACGGTCTTGGAAAGGCTGCAGGAGCGGAACGAAAACATCGCGGCGGTTTATGCGCCGCCGGACCGGGAGGGTGGACGTCCCGATCCTCTCAAGGAAGCGGCGATCACCAAAAACATTGACGTATTTCAGCCCCGGACGTACAAAGATGATGCGACTTTTGCCGAATACCGGAACTTGAATCCCGATCTGACCATTATGGCGTTTGTTACGACGATTATTCCGTCACGTTTTTTTGATGTTCCCTCATACGGTACCATCTGTTATCATCCGTCTCTCTTGCCGCGTCATCGCGGCGCCAGCGGCATTAACTGGGCCGTTATTATGGGAGACAGGAAAACCGGACTGAGTATCTTCTGGCCGGACGAGGGCATCGATACCGGACCCATTCTTCTTCAAAAAGAGATCGTTATCGGACCGGAAGACACCACCGGTTCACTCTATTTCAACCATCTTTTTCCCATGGGAGTTGACGCGATTTTAGAATCCATCGATCTGATCAAGGCAGGAGATGCACCCAAAATCGTTCAGGAAGAAGCCGGGGCCACCTATGAACCGCCTTGCGATGACCGGGTGGCGGGCATCGATTGGAAAAAGCCGGCAGATGAGCTTTACAACCTGATTCGCGGATGTGATCCGCAACCCGGTGCTTTTGCAGTGTTGAAAGGCGAAAAAATCCGTTTTTACGGTGCCAAACGCATTGAAAGCGCTGCAGATGAAGCGCCCGGAACCATACTGGATATAGATGATAAAGGGATTCACCTGGCGCTGTCCGGCGGCCGGCTGATTGTGGGAAAGGTTAGACCCGTAAAGGGCCCAAAAGCGGCGGCGGCCGAATTTGCCGCCGAGAGGGGATTAACAGCCGGGGACAGATTTGACGGGTAGTGTCTGTATTTAAAATGACCGAAACCTTAAGGTCAGAATCAGGATAGAGAAAATAGGAAAGAGGCCTACCCGCCAGCGGCGGTGCCGGACTCAATGAAAAGGCCTTTGAAAAACAGTAAATTTTTCAAAGGCCTTTGTTTTTTGATGAGCTGTTTGCTGAAATCGGGCGGCTATGCGGCTTTCTCGATTTTTACCGCACAAACCTTATACTCCGGAATTTTGGCGATGGGATCACAGGCAGAATTGGTAAGTATATTGGCCGGGCTTTCAGCAAAATGAAACGGCACGAAGAGCACGCCGGGTTCGACCACTTTGCTGACCCTGGCCGGCACTTTGGTTTCGCCCCTGCGAGTGGCAAGGTGCACGATATCGCCGTCATTAACCCCCAGCACCTTGGCGTCTTTGGGGTTGATTTCCACATATCCGGTTTTTTGCTCGGTATCCAAATGTCTTGATACGCGCGTCATGGTACCGGTATGGTAATGCGCGAACATCCTGCCGGTAGTGAGCCAATAGGGGTATTCGTCATCCGGCATCTCCGCGGGGTCGAGATATTCGATGGCATGGAAAAGACCTTTTCCCCGGGTAAACTGATCTTTGTGCAAAAACGGCGTTCCGGGGTGCTCGGCGTTGGGGCAGGGCCATTGAAGCCCGTCAAGGCCGAGCCTTTCATAGGTCATGCCGCCGTAACTCGGTGTCAGAGCGGTCATTTCGTTGAAAATCTCTTCGGGATTCCCATAGTGCATCTCGTAGCCCATGGCCGTGGATAATCTTGAAATGATATCCCAGTCGTTGAGCGTGTTTCCCAAAGGATCGATGGCCTTGTTCACTTTCATACAGCGCCGCTCGGTATTGGTAAAGGTCCCCTCCTTTTCCGCCACAGAAACCGCCGCAAGAACCACGTCGGCTTTTTGGGCGGTTTCAGACAGAAAGATATCCTGGCAAATCAAAAGATCGAGTTTTTCCAGGGCATCCTCCAGGTGGTTCTGGTTGGGGTCGCTCAGTTTGGGATTCTCTCCGACGATATAGAGGGCCTTTAATTTCCCGTCGTTCATGGCCTGGATCATATCGGTAATGGTATAGCCGATTTCGGCAGGAAGCGGTTTTCCCCATGCTTTGGAAAATTTTTCATTGTTGGCTTCGACCGTTACCGGCTGATAAGCCGGAAACACATTGGGCAAGCCGCCCATGTCGCAGGCGCCCTGAACATTGTTCTGGCCTCTCAAGGGGTTCACACCGCCGCTTCTTACGCCCACATTGCCGCAGAGCATGGCCAGATTGCAGCATGACTTGACGTTGTCCACGCCGGTGGTATGCTGTGTAATCCCCATGGCATAGAGGAGTGCCGCCGGTGAGTTGACGGCGTAAAGTTCAGCCATTTTTTCAAGATCGCTTTGGGCCACACCTGTGATGGTTTCAACCTTATCCGGTGTATATAACTCGACCACCGACTTGAAATCCTCAAACCCTTCGGTTCTGTTTTCGATGTAGGTTTTATCGTGCCAGCCGTTTTTTAATATAATATGCATCATGCCGTTTAATAACGCCACATCGCTGCCGAGCCTCTGTTGGACGGCAACGTCCGCGAAACGAGCCAATTGAATATTTCTGGGGTCGGCCACGATGAGTTTGGCCCCTTTTTCCTTGGCCCTGAAGACACGCCGGGCAATGAGCGGATGACACGCGGACGTATTCGAACCGATGATGAAAATACTCGCCGAATCTTCAATTTCAGCGATGGAATTGGTCATGGCCCCACTTCCGAATGCTGCGGCAAGACCTGCCACGGTAGAGGAATGTCAGAGCCGGGCGCAGTGATCCACATTATTGGTTCCCACCACCGCCCTTGCAAATTTTTGGACCAGATAATTCTCCTCGTTGGTAATTTTTGCAGAGGCCAGCACGGCGACGCTGTCCGGCCCATGATCTTTAATAACGGCTTTGAGCCTGTCGGCCGTCGTTTTTATGGCCTCGTCCCATGTGGTTTCCTGCAATTCGCCGTCCTTTTTGATCAAAGGCGATTTGAGACGCTTGTCGCTGATAACATGTTCGTGGAGATTCCATCCCTTAATACAAAGTCTTCCCTGGTTCACCGGATGGGTTTTCATCGGCAGGGTATCGACAAGACGGCCGTCCATCACCTGAAAAAGGACACCGCAGCCCGTGCCGCAATATGAACATGTTGAAGGAATGATCTTAAAATCCATTCGTATCGCTCCTTATTGTATGGAATATTTTCCTTGAATATTAATGCTTTCCCGCAGTTAGGGTAGCAAAGGCATCACATCTTCCATCGTTTGTAATTAAATAGGCTTGGGTTTCAGTGTTACCTCTTCTCCCAGCATATTAAACGGTGATTGGTCCGCACGGGTTCCGGTGGTGTAATCGAATATGTCGGTCACGATTTCATTGACCTTTCGATAGAGCAACCGTAACGGAATATCAACCGGGCAGGCATCCTCGCACAGACCGCAGTCAATACACCGGCCCGCCATATGAACTGCCCGAACCAGATGAAAAATCGGAATCTCCGGCGGGATACTGCCGGTGGCGATCAGGTCGGTGTGTTCAAGACTGCATTCCTTGCAAAAGCAAACCGGACAAATATCTCGACAGCCGTAACATTTGATGCATTTCTGAAATTCATACATCCACCGGTTGAATCTTTCATCCTGGTTGAATTCTTCGGCTGCTTTAACTTGCATGTTGTTGTCGATGCCGATCATTTTCTTGATTGGCGGGATAAGTTCCGGTTCCAAATAGGAACAATCGCCGTGTTCCTTGAGATTGGACGGGCAGCAATTGACCCCTATGGTTTTAATGTTTTCCGGATTCAACTGGTTCCAGATATAAAGCACATTCAAGGCCCGTTGATTGCAATCCCGGGTTAGAAGTCCTATTTTCAGATCCTTATGTTCAGCAGCGATTTTTGTGGCCATTTTTTCAAGGGAATATCTGGCATTTCCGACAATCAGATCCTTGAGATCATCCGGGTTATCCTTGGTGAAGCAATAGGGCAGCGGGTGACCCTGAATCATCTTATACCCTAAAAAAATATCGATGTTACCTTGTTCAAGCCACTGTTTGATTTGTTCCTGCATATCATCCTTCCTCCACGCTCGCAGTATCCTGCACCGCTTCGCATGCTCCGCACGCATTCATAACGGCGGACATGTCAAAGTCGCCGGACAGAGGGCTGGGGCCCAATGATTTTATTTTATTTGTAAAATTGGTGACGACTTGCACAAATTTTTGGGCTTCCGCCGAAGATATCCAGTCCAAATGCAACCGTCCTTCCAGTCCCATAAAGGACAAAAGTTCCTGCAGAAATGTCATCCGTTTGATCGTCATATAATTACCATACAGGTAATGGCAGTCTCCGACGTGTCAGCCGCCCACGAGGACGCCATCGGCGCCGCTTTGAAACGCTCTTAGAATGTGATGCGGCGACACCGTGGCGGAGCACATGACCCGGATGGGACGAATATTGGGGGGGTATGCCAGTCTACTGACACCCGCCAGATCGGCCGCCCCGTATGCACACCAGTTACACATAAAAGCGATGATTTTAGGCTCAAATCTCTCCTCGTTCACATTTTTCTCCTTTTCAATGGATCAAGCGCTCAATGCGCTCTTGATCTGGGCGTACAGTTGATAGTTGTTAAAGCCCATGAGTGCGGGTGCCTCCGACGGGCATACCGCCGCACAGGCACCGCACCCTTTACACAGGGCCGCATTAACTTCGGCCACAAATTTTTGACTATTGAAGGTGATGGCGCCATAGGGGCAGACATTGATGCATCCCAGGCAGCCCGAACACAACTCGGCCCGAATATCCGTGACAATACCGCCCACCTTAATGTTCTCCAGCGCCAGAACGGTGGTCGCTCTTGCCGCCGCTGCCTGGGCCTGTGCGATACTTTCTTCGATGGGCTTCGGGTAATGCGCCATGCCGCACAGAAAGATACCGTCATTGGCAAAATCCACCGGCCGCAATTTCTGATGGGCTTCCAAAAGCCATCCATCCGAGTCCAGCGGTACCTTAAAAAGCTGAGCCAGCGAGTGATCCCAATGGGATTCAATGGCTGAAGCCAAACAAAGAATATCGGCCTTCACGGCCAATTTTCGATTGAGGATCCGATCCGTAAATTCAACCACAACCTGATCGCCATCGGACGTCACCTCAGGTTTTTGATCGACGGAATACGAAAAAAAGAGCACCCCGGCCTCTCTTGCCTCGCGATATAGATCTTCTTTTTTGCCATACGTCCGAATATCCCTGTAAAGAATCGCAACATTCACATTCGGATTTTTTTTCTTAAAGTCAATAGCACTTTTGACGCTATGTGTACAGCATACTTTCGAACAGTAAGGTCGCTCTTTGTCTCTGGATCCCACGCACTGAATAAACACTACATTTTCGGTTTGGTCAAGTCTGGGATCGTTTTTTTTGAAAAGTTCGTCGAGTTCCAGATGGGTCATCACGGCATCATGTTTTCCATAAAGGTATTCGACGGGTTTGTATTCTTTGGCGCCGGTGGCGATCACCGTCACGCCGTGTTCGATGATTTGTGTTGCCCCTTGGTTGCGAAGCTCTGTTTTGAAATTGCCGACAAAGCCATCCACGTTGCCGATGGTGGTTCCGGTGTGGAGGGTAATTCGGTCTTCGGATTTAACGGCTTGGATAAGTTCTTCAACAAAAGCCCCGACATCTTCGTTTTGGGACGTTTTTCTCAACATTAAAGCATTTCCGCCCAAAGCGCCGGATTTTTCAACAAGGTCTACCGGATACCCTTGATGAGCCAACGAAACCGCGGCCGTCATTCCGGCAATTCCCCCGCCGATCACCAGGGCCGAATGGGATACCGGGAGATCGGTCTGTTTCAAAGGGGCTAAAAGATTGGTTTTCGCAACCGCCATTCGAATGAGATCCTTGGCTTTTTCGGTGGCAGCATCCGGATCATTGGCATGGACCCAGGAGTCATGATTTCGGATATTGGCCATTTCAAAAAGATACTTGTTGAGCCCCGCGTTAATCAGGGTCTCCTGGAACAGCGGTTCATGGGTTTTAGGGGTGCAGGCGGCCACAACCACGCGGTTGAGCCCCTGTTGATTGATGATGTCGGACATTTTATCCTGGGTATCCTGGCTGCAGCTAAAGAGATTTTCTTCGACATACACCACATTGGGCAACGTTTTGGCGTACTTAACCACCTCCGGCACTTTTACCACGCCGCCGATGTTAATCCCGCAATTGCATACAAATACGCCGATTTTAGGGGGTTCGCCGCTGACATCTCTTTCAGGGGGGAGTTCGAGGATCTTGGTACGGGTATTGCGCGCCGATGCCAAGTGTTCTGTTGCCGCACAAGCCGAAGCGCTGGCTTCCATCACCGATTGGGGAATATCCTTTGGACCGGTGAACACACCGCAGGCATAGATGCCTTCCACAGAGGTGCCTACGGGATGAAAACTGTCGGTTTTCGTAAAGCGATATTCATCGAGATCGATGCCGATGCGTTTGGAAAGGTCCGCAATATCCTGATTAATTTCAAGGCCAACGGACAAAACAAACATATCGAAGATTTCCTCTTTGACGGTTCCGTCTTCCTCGATATACCGGACCGACACATCATCTGTTCCCGGAACCGGGTCAATGGTGTGAATTCGGGACCGGACGAATCTGACCCCTTGTTTTTCGGCATTATCATAATATTTATCAAAGTCTTTGCCGTGGGTGCGCATATCCATGTAAAAAACCGCACAGTCAAGGGGATCCTTGCTGTGTTCCGTTGCGATGACGGTCTGTTTAATGGCATACATGCAGCACACCGATGAGCAGTAGGCATTATCGCAACGGTTGAGGTCCCTGGAACCGACACATTGCAGCCAGCCGATTTTTTTGGGTTCCTTGTGGTCGGACGGTCTGATCAGGTGACCTGAAAAGGGACCGGTGGCGGAAAGAATCCGCTCAAATTCCAACGAGGTGACCACATTGGGCAACTGGGCATAGGCATAGGTGTCAAACCGGCTGGGATCAAAGGTGTCAAATCCGGGGGCCAGAACAATGGATCCCACGTCAAACTCGACAAATTCATCTTGCTGTGAATGATCAATGGCGCCGACCGGACAAAAATCAGCGCATATCTTGCATCCATCCGTCTTGAAATGGACGCATTTCGTCCGGTCGATGGCGGGTGTATTGGGAACGGCCTGGGCATACGGCACATAGATCGGTTTCCGGCCTTTGAGACCGGCATCGTATTCCGAGGGAATCTTTATAACCGTTTGTGTGGAAATATGTTCTTTGATTTTATCAAGGGTAATGTGCCCCGTGGGACAGACAAAAGCGCAGGCGCCGCAAGCCATACAGACCTCCGTCTGGATGTGAAACGGGGTATCCACCTTCATCTCCACCCCTCGGCCGGTGAGGCTGATGGCGCTGTTGCCCATTCTTTGACAGATTCGAGTGCAAAGGCCGCAAAGGATGCAAGTGTCATCTTTAATCTTAAAACGCGGTTCTTCAATACCGTATTGAGCCGCAAGCGTCTTTATGACAGGAATATCCGGGCAGCGGGCCATCAACAGTTCAACATTCAGCTTTCGACCTTCGTGTACCGTTTCGGTGTCGGTTTTGACTGCCATGCCTTCCCAAATGGGATAGTTGCAGGCGGTTACAAAGCGAGTTCGGCGACCGTCAAAAAGCTCCACAGTGCATAGACGGCACATTCCGGCGGGTTCGAGTCCTTTATGATGACACAGCGTCGGAATTTCAACCCCGTATTTTTCAGCAACTTGAAGGATATACTGCCCTTCTTCTCCCTGAACTTTTTTCCCGTTTAGTTTAAACGTTATCATGGGTTTTAACCTTGTTATATCGGTAGGTTATTGGATGAGTACGGCATCGAACTTACAGGCATCATAACAGATGCCGCACTTTATGCATTTTCCCATATCTAAATGATGCGGTTTTTTCTTTTCACCGGTAATGGCTTCCTCGGGACATCGTTTGGCACAAAGGGTGCAGCCGGTGCAGGCGTCTTCATCAATCTCATAGTGAAATAAAGGTTTGCAAACACCCGACGGACATTTTTTGTCCTTTATGTGGGCTTCATATTCATCCCGGAAATAGAGTATCGTCGTCAGCACGGGATTGGGTGCCGAAGTTCCCAATCCGCAAAGGGAAAACTTTTGAATCATCATTCCCAGATCTTCCAAAAGCTCGATGTCGCCTTCTTTGCCGTTGCCTTGACATATATCGGTCAGAATATCCAGCATCGCCGTTATTCCCTCACGGCAGGGATTGCATTGACCGCAAGATTCCTCTTTTAGGAAATCAAGAAAATATCGAGCCACGTCCACCATACAAGTGTCCTGATCCATCACGATCATGCCGCCGGAGCCCATGATGGAACCGACCTTCGTCAGCTCATCAAAATCAACCCCCAAATTTAAAAATTGCTCCGGAATGCATCCTCCTGACGGTCCCCCGGTTTGAACCGCTTTGAATTTCTTTTTATTTGGAATACCGCCGCCGATATCGTAAATAATGGTGCGCAGCGTTGTCCCCATGGGCACTTCCACCAGCCCCGTATTCGTCACTTTGCCGACCAGTGAAAAAATTTTGGTGCCCTTGCTTCTCTCGGTGCCGATGGCAGCATACCAATCCGCTCCCTTATCGATGATTACCGGTACATTGGCCCATGTTTCCACGTTGTTCAGATTCGACGGGTTGTTGCGGAATCCTTTTTCTACGGTATGGATATATTTGGCCCGGGGCCGTCCGGGCATCCCCTCCAGAGATGCCATTAAGGCGGTGGATTCACCACACACAAAGGCCCCCCCGCCGCGACTGATACGAATGTTTAAATCGAGTCCGGAACCCAAGATATTCTTGCCCAGAAAACCGAGCTCTTCAGCCCGCCGCAGTGCAATGGACAAGTTTTTTACCGCCAGCGGGTATTCGTGTCGTACATATACATAGCCTTGATTGGAACCGATGGCAACGGCGCCAATAATCATTCCTTCCAAAACCAGATGGGGATTGCCTTCCAAAAGGCTTCGATCCATATAGGCGCCGGGATCTCCTTCATCGGCATTGCAGATGACGTATTTGTCACCGTTATGCCTGTGGCAGGTTTCCCACTTGATACCGGTGGGGAATCCACCGCCTCCGCGACCCCTCAAGCCCGATTTTTTAACTTGATCGATAATTTCTTCGGGCGTCATATCGAAAAGTGCTTTTTCAAGCGCTTGATATCCGCCAACCGCAATATAGTCTTCAATGCTGGTGGGGTCGATGGCGCCGTTATTTCCAAAAATAACTCTCTGCTGAAGTTTATAAAAAGAAACATCCTTTTCTTGTGTAATTTTTTCTTTTGTGGAAGGATCCTTATAAACGAGGGATTGAACCAGTTCCCCGTTTTTAATTGTTTTTTCAACAATATCAGGAATATGATCCTCTTTAATCTGGGGGTAAAATATGCCTTCGGGATGAATCACCAGAATCGGTCCTTTCTCACAAAAACCGTGACAACCCGAAAGCTTAACCTCCACGTCCTTTTGCAATCCCTGCTTGGCCAACTCCTGAACTAACGCGTCATACACTTTTGCAGTTCCATAGGCACCGCATCCCGAACCCGCACAAAGAGAAATTAATTTCTTTTTCCGGTTTTCCTGATCGGTCAAAAGAGCGTTTCGATATGATTCCAGTGCCGATCTATTTTCTAATTTTGCCATGGTGTTATATAACCTCCATTACCCATGCCGCTTAAGAAACGTGTTGGTTTTCATATTCATCGATGACTTTTACTACACTGGAACGGTTTAAGCCTCCGTGGGTATTCTGATTGACGGTGATAACCGGCCCGGAAGCGCAGCACCCGACACATCGAACAGCCTCCAGGGTAAACAGACGATCTTCAGAGGTTTCGCTTTTTTTGACATGGAGACGATCTTCCAACGCTTCCATAATTTTTTCAGCACCTCGCACATGACATGCGGTGCCGGTACAGACGCTGACGATGTATTTTCCACGAGGTTCAAGGCTAATCGTCTTATAAAAGGTGGCAACGCTGTAAACAAGGCTCGGTTTTACGCCAAGTTTTTCAACCAGAACAGGAATCACCTCCGGGGGGACATAATTATAAATGTCGCCGATATCCTGCATAATCATCAACAACGCTTCACCGTCATTATTATACGCATTGGTGATATCATCTATCTTCTTCCAATTGATATCCATTTTATTTTCCATAACGGAACAACCCTTATCAATGAAGTAAAAAGGTTAAATGTCAGGTACCATTGTCTTCGTTCCAATTCATTTGAACAAAAAAACGGGTTTTCAGCATAAACTGCAATTATAACAGACAGCAACGGCGATAAAATTAGCTGATCGCCTGATACATAACAGGGCAGTTTTCAACGCAGTTGCCGCATCCCGTGCAAAGATCCATATTGATACTACGGGCACGTTTTCTAACCTTCACTTTGAAGTTCCCGACGGATCCTTCAACAGATTCCAGATCCGCATATGTGATAATTTCAATGTTCAGATGCCGGCCGACCTCGACCAGTTTCGGTGAGATAATTCACATGGCGCAATCATTGGTGGGGAAGGTTTTGTCCAGTTGGGACATAACGCCGCCGATGGACGGAGATTTTTCTACGAGATAAACGTAATATCCTGCATTGGCGAGATCCAGAGCGGATTGCATTCCTGCAATTCCACCTCCTAAAACCAGAACCGATCCGATTACATCATTGGCCATCGTTCGATCCTCCTTAAAAAGAGCAGTGTTGAGGAAATTCATTTTCTTGGGATTGAAAAAAACAAATTTCTTACCTATAAGGAATACTAAAATTTGTCAATAAAATTCTATAGGTAAGACAATGTGATATGCGCGGAAGCATCTGGTTTCGCATAATAGGCTGATTGCTGAAGGTATATGATCGAAGGTTCTGATTCATATTTCGTTTTTTGCTGTCATTTTTCTTTTTTGTGAAACCGGTTCTTTCAATTGCCGAAAAATTATGCTACAGGTTTTTAATTTGAGCAAAAAAGTATAAATAACCCTAATTTTTTAAGGCTTTGCCATGACACAAAATGACGATGACAGGATGGATAGGTTTAAAGGCGTTTCGAATGATGTTGATGATAACGAACAATTTTCTCTATTCAAAGAGAAAAAGAAGGTAAAATTCGGAACGAATGCTCCCAAAATTTCTGAAAAAATCCCTTTATCAAAATTGGGCATCGGCTTTTTAATTTTATTGATTCTTTTGCTGTTGTTATTTGCCAGAAACAAGATGGCCCGGTTTGAAAACAGGCTCAATGCATTGGAAGATCGCGTTAAGAGCGTTGAAGAAAAGGGTCAGAAATTGGAGGCCATGCGTTACGGAATGGCGCAAATTGGAGAACAGTCCCAATCGGTCGAACAGCTCAAGACCCGCTTTGATCGTTCGGAAAAAACATTGACGGCAAGGATGGATCAGATCTCGAAAGAATTTGGAAAGCTCAAACAACAGGTGTTAAAGGCTGGAGTACGAAAAACAACATCTTCAAAAACTGTAAAAATATCCGAGAGAACGCTGAAGAACCGATATCATGTTGTTAAATCCGGTGAAACACTCTATACCATCGGCCGTCGATACGGCGTGACAGTGAAACAATTGCAAAAAATCAACAAACTAAGTGGCGGAAGTGTCATCCACCCCGGACAAAAACTTAAGATAAATCCTTGAACTCTGCCTTAATTGTTAATCCGAAAAAATTTTATTCCTATCGGAAATTTTATACCCCAAAGATAGAAGTATTTTACGCTTTGTTTCCATTCTGCAAGGCATCCCCTGCTCGATCCGGGTGATGGTAATGGGTGATATGCCGGCTTTTCTGGAGAGCTCGGCCTTGCTCATCATTAATGATTCTCTAATTTCCTTTAAGTGATTTTTGCTCATGGAAGAAAATTTTCCGCCGTATTGTTTTTTTATATATTTAATAGTTATATCATAAACTTGTCATCCTTTTGTGTCAAGTAAAATTATATATAATTTATATATAATTTTATTGAATTAGAATATATTGTACTTTATTAAAATAAGTTGCTATATATTGTGCTCTATTTACAGCAATATGCCCTGATAAATCAATTTAAGCAAATAGCACGTTATTTAAGTCCGCACCCATACAATTGATTCAAGTTTTTAATCAGGATGTCGATAAATTGAATAGATCGTCTACTGATCTCCTCTTGGGAAAATGCCGTTATAGACTAAATGTATTCAAAGGGTAATGGTCAACCGTTGGAATATTGTCAAAGATTAACAATACTCGATCATTATATCAGGGAATTGCCTCCCTTCCCTTCAACCATCGACAAAGTTTTGGAAATCTGCGCAGAGTCAAATACCTCGCCGACGGATTTAACCAAAGTCATCAGCCTGGATCCTGTATTGACGGGAAAAATTATGCAGCTGGTCAATTCCGCCTATTTTGGTCTCACCCGCGAAATCATCTCTCCGGTTCGAGCTGTTATTATGGTGGGGATGAATACAGTTAAAAATCTGGTTCTCGGCGCTACCGTGTTGAACACCTTTGGAAAACGCCAAAACTTTCGGGCTTTGAACATGGATATGTTCTGGGAGCACTCCCTCGGCGTCGGGGTAATCGCCAAGTTGGTCGCCAAAAAACGTAAAATAGATGATAGGCTGCTGGAGGGATACTTCATTGCAGGGCTTTTGCATGACATCGGTAAAATACCATTAAACAGCAAATTTGCAAATGAATACATGAATATCCTGGAAGTTCCGAAAAAAGAGCCTCAACCGCTTTTTATTTCTGAAAAAAAGTGCCTTGGAATTGATCATACCCACGTTGGAAATCTTATTGCTGAAAAGTGGAAACTGGGAGAAGAAATTTCAGATACCATAACCTATCATCACACCCCGGAAACATATCAAGGTGTCCAGAACGATATACTTTTTACCGTTATTCTTTCGGACTATTATGCAAACAGCGCCCGAATCGGCTTTTCCGGAAATCACTATATGGAAGATGTCAACCCTGAAGCGATGCAGTATTTCGGGGATAGTGCGGAATTGTCATTTTATGATATTGATGGGTTTAACGGTGAGGTTGAGCAAGAGATAGAAAAGGCTCAGATATTTCTAAAAGTTGCCGGCTGAGGAGGTGACCATGAAGCTTCGCTTCTGGGGTGTACGCGGTTCTATTGCATACCCCGGACCGAGTACGGTGGAATTCGGGGGCAACACCCCTTGCTTGGAATTACGGTTCAGTGAAAAAAACAGACTGATCATCATTGATGCCGGAACCGGGATTCATCCGCTGGGAAATCGTCTCGTATCAGAAGATATTAAGAAAGGTCCCATAAATACCGAAATATTCATAACCCACACCCACTGGGATCATATCATCGGCTTTCCTTTTTTCAGACCCATTTATATTCCGGGTACGACACTGAAAGTTTACGGACCGATAACCTTTGAAGACGATTCCCTTGAAAAAATTATCGGCGATCTTTTACGTTACCGTTACTTTCCGGTGCTCCATGGCGAGCTTAGGGCAGATATCAAGTACTTTCAGCTCGGTGAAAGCAAAATGGATCTTGGAGACGGGATCACGTTGAAAACAAAATATTTGAATCATCCGCTGCTTTGTCTCGGATACCGATTTGAATTTGACGGTAAAGTATTGTGCACCGCCTACGACACGGAGCCTTTTAGGAACATCTTTTCCATGGACGAAAAAACTGCGGATATTGATCCCATCGTTCATGTTGAAGGAGAAGAAGCAGCGCGGAAAGAAAATGAAAAATTACTCGATTTTTATCGAGATGCGGATATTCTCATTCATGATTGTCAATATACAAGGGAAGAATATATTTCATCAAAAATAGGCTGGGGGCATTCATTTTTTGAGCACGCCATTGAATCCGCCCTCGCGGCCAATGTCAAAAAAGTCGTTCTTTTTCATCACGACCCCCTTCGGACCGACAAGGAATTGATTTTACTTGAAAAGCACTGTCAAAAGCTCGTGAAAAATCAAAGGGATCTAAATATCGTGGTGGCCAAGGAGGGGATGGAAATTGAGCTTTAACCGGTATTCGATGGCCAAAGTCTTGAATCCGGAAAAGAAGATACAGGATTTTTACTCGTCGGGTTCTTGTGAAAATCTTTCAACAAGAATGATATTTTTTCCATTTTTAAACTGAACCGTCCCGTATAATTCTACTTGCTGTCGAAGCATTTTGAGCATTTCCTTGCTTTTTATGTTTTTTACGATAATGTATTCATTTTCGTCATCTGCATACAGGGCGATGTCTTGTACACTTCCGTTATCATCCCATCTGACAGGAAGTAAAACTCCTTTGATTTTTTTATAAGATCCTTGCATATTATCCATTTTGATAGGGTGCAACTTCATTGTTTAATCAATCAAAGAATTTTTACGGTCGACAAAATCGATTTACAATGCCCGAAATCCTTTTAAATCGATTCACCGGCGGCGGGGGCCATATCCTTCGCCGCCGATGAAAAGAGAAAAGGCATATCGGCACCATGGGTAATTATGCCATACGGCCCAACCCTTCGTATACTTATTTTACAGCTTCTTTTAAGGCTTTGCCCGGAACGAATTTCGGTGCATTGGTCGCTTTAATATCTATTTCTTCACCGGTTGCAGGATTTCGGCCTTTTCTGGCTTTTCTTTTTACGACTTTAAATGTGCCGAAACCCACTAACGCAACATCTTGTCCTTTTTTGAGTGTTTTAATAACCGAGTCCAGCACACAATCCACGGCTGCTTGAGCTTCCTTTTTTGTGCTGACGACTTTTGCCACTTCATTGATCAAATCTCCTTTGTTCATACCATCTCCTTTTTTATGAATTTTCGTAAAAAGTTATTCCTTTGATCCGCTTTATTGGACCGGCAGCAGCGAGCGCATTCTCCGGAGTTTGTTTGAGCGCAGCGGACTTGTCTCGGTTATGCTGTGTGCGGAAATCCCGCTTAAACGAAGCTGACGGGCTATCAAGCGAATCTAAAATAGGCAAAATTCCTTGCATTGAATCCTGCCATAGCGGCGCTGCATCTTGTTAGCCCGAAGCGGGCCTGCCCGAATATACCGTATGGTGAAAATCCCGGTTCACCGGGGTTGCAAGGTGCTCTTCAACTGTACATTACGTGCCGGTCAACCGCTCCTTGGCTTCCATTCGGGTTTTACATTTAATGCAATGATGGGCAACAGGCCTGGCTTTCAGGCGTTCGATGGAAATATCGCCGCCACATATTTGGCAGATACCATATTCACCGTTTTCGATATCTGCCAATGATTGCCTGATTTTGTTAATCAAGATGCTTTCCCGATCAAGAATACGCAGTTTAAAGTCGTGGGTCGCCTCAAAAGTCGCGCGATCGAGCAGATCCGGCATGGAAGATTCTGACACTAATAATCCGCCCACTGAATCATCGGCATGATGCAACAGTTCGTGGAGCCAGTTTTCCAGGATATTTTTAAAATAGGTCAGTTGTTCTTGATTCATTTTTCATTAAGGTCCCGGTGATTATTCTTCCCATAAACCATCATCAACCTCATCGAAATTATTTTCACGAAAAATATGCTTTTGGTCCAAATTATCTTCGAATTCGAATATATCCAATTCATCTGAATAAGCATCGAAGTTAGAATCTAATGCATGTTTTGAAAAATACAATCTGTCGCTGGTATTCAAATCTTGATCCTCCTATAATATTGAATCATCATCATATTTCATTCGATAATATTTTTTCTTTTTATTTCGAAATTTGCGGTTATCGTTATCGGGTTCACGCCGTTTATTCTTTCGGCACCCGGGGCATCGCCTGGGTTCATCGAAACCTCTTTGCCTGTAATATTCCTGTTCGGAATTCGACAGTTCGAAAGAATTGCCGCATTGGATGCATTCTAATGTTCTGGTTTGCATGACGTTAAGTGATTCCTATATGATAAAGATGAAAATTATTGTCCCCTTCCTGTGCCCGCCCCGAGTCATGCCCACCCGTTTAAATCGGCAACATATCACCGGGTCAGCGCCTATTTCACCGGAGATATGCTCAAAGAATAATGCTCGGAATATCAACTTCAACTATTTTTTTCACATTCATAGGCAATATAAAGTAATCAAAAAGCAATCCTCGTGCCAAAATCATAACATATTGAAATAGAGTGATATTTAAGAAAAAAGCATATGATCATTCCAATGAAAGCCTTCCAATAAAATTAACCGCAAAGACCGCTTAAAGGTATCATTCGCGTTGACAGACATTAACCGTTTGAAATAACATCGAATAATAAAAAGAACTTAAAATTCCGCAAATTAAATTATCGGAACTTAAAGTTCTTCTTCGATTTTAAAACTTCGAATTTTTAAGAACCGAATATGGGATCTGCCAATTTGCCCGGGCAGGTGTTGAGGTTTTAACTATAGGAATATGAAAAATTGTATTATTTTGGGCATTCCGGCAAATCGGGATAATAAATTGTATATTCAGAGGGTGGTTATTTAAACGCTTCTTTTCGAAGCCTGTGTTTTTTCATCAGCTTGTTTAATTGGCGAGGGCTTATGCCGGCGATTTCTGCGGTATCTTTTATTTTTCCGTTTTTTTGAGTGAGGATTTCCTTAAGATACAGCCTTTCGACATTTTCGATTGCCTTTCGCCTTACCTCTTCCAGAGTAAAAGAAGTGCTGACTTTTAAATGGGTTGACGCTTCATCGGCATCAAACAATTCGCCGGGAAAGCTTTCCGGGGTAAGCATATGCGTCGTTTCCAATATATAGGCGCGTTCCACGAGATTTTCCAGTTCTCTGATGTTGCCCGGCCAGGTGTATTTATTAAACGCCTCTATTATCCGTGGATGTATGCCGTGAATATTTTTTTGATGAAATTTGTTCATTTTTTTTAAAAATATTTCCGCGAGATAAGGGATGTCCTCCCTCCTTTCCGTAAGCGTCGGAATTTCGATGGGAAAAACATTCAGCCTGTAATAAAGATCCTTTCTGAACGTTCCTTGCTCACACATTGCTTTAAGATTCATGTTGGTAGCAGCAATTATTCTCACATTCGACCGGATAATTTCTTCCCCTCCCACGCGTTCGAAGATACCGTCTTGAAGTACCTGTAAGATTTTTATTTGTGATGCCGGAGAAATCGTTCCGATTTCATCGAGAAATATGGTCCCCCCTTTAGCAATTTCAAATTTGCCGAGTTTGCGTCTTATTGCACCGGTAAACGCCCCTTTTTCATGCCCGAATAGCTCGCTTTCAATAAGGTTGTCCGGGATTGCACCGCAGTGTAAGCTGATAAACTTTTCATTCATTCGATGGCTGTGTCTGTGAATCAGTTTCGCCAATACCCCTTTTCCTGTCCCGGTTTCTCCGATAATCAAGACCGTGCTTCTGGTGGGAGCGACGGAACGTACCTTGTCAAAAACCAGCTTCATTTGAGGACTTCTGGTTTGAACAAGTTCTAATGTGTCGGATTTCCAGAATTTATCCCTGAGATAATCCAGCTCCGACTGAACGATAAGGAATTCATGTAAATTTTCAATGGTATGCTTGACCTCTTCGGGATTAAAGGGAAAGGTCAGGTAGTCGCTGGCGCCCGCCTTTACGGCGATGACGGCATCTCGTATGGTGTCCTGGGCGGAGACAACAATGACTTCAACGGATGGATAAATATCCCAGAAACGATGAAGTGTATCCGTGTAACCATTGGTGGTTTCGGAGCGCAATGCTTCTATGGCGACTAAAACAATATCGTATCGCTTTTCACCAAACAGACCCAGTGCTTGTTCCAAGCCTTGTGCGTGATCTATTTTGTACCCGGAGTTCAGAATTTTCCGAATGGCTTTATGTTGATCTTGATTTGAGGTGAAAAAAAGTATCGATTTCATTCTGATCGACTCGCGAAAAACATGACGCCGTTAAAATATTTCCTTACTTATAACTATGGGGCCTTTATCGCTATTTTTCTCAAAATGTCAATAGTTGATATCCCTTTTAATATCAAAACACGGATTTTTTCAGCATCTTGAAGATAAAACATACGATTTGATGTTTCATATTTCGATAATTCACGATCTTTTCAATATCAAAGGGTTGAAAAATGAATTGTTAATATTATACTATCTTTCAACTAAAAATATAAACCCGGTTACCGGATCGCAGAAAAATCGTTTATTATGAAAAATATCGGCTTTATTTCCACGCGCTTTTCAGGCACCGACGGTGTTACCATGGAAGCCAGCAAATGGTCGACAGTTCTCAAACAAAAAGGGCATAATTGTTTTTGGTTTGCCGGTGAATTGGACAGGGATCCGAACAGAAGTTTACTGGTTCCCGAAGCCCATTTTAAATTCGAGAAAAACCTGTGGATCAATGACCAAATATTCGGACACAAAGAACGAAATTCTATCGTAACAGAAACCATTTACGAATTAAAAGTACTATTAAAAAAAAGGATTCAGGAATTTATTTCGCAATTCGGTCTGGATCTTCTCATCGCTCAGAATGTACTCACCATACCGCTGCACATTCCATTGGGAATTGCATTAACCGAAATTATCGCTGAAACGCAGATTCCTACCATTGCCCACCACCATGATTTCTATTGGGAAAGAACGCGGTTTTTCGTCAACGCCGTGGGGGATTACCTGCGCATGGCATTTCCGCCTAACTTGTATAATATCGAGCATGTGGTGATCAACTCGGCGGCTCAGGAAGAACTGGCGCTTCGAACGGGGATTTCATCTACGATCATTCCCAATGTACTGGACTTTGATAATCCGCCCGATATAGACGCCGACCAAACCGCGGCTTTTAGAAATTCTTTGGATCTCGGCCCTACAGATCATATCATTTTGCAGCCGACCCGCATTGTCCAGCGAAAGGGAATCGAGCATGCCATTGAATTGATTGAAGGCCTGAAAGATCCTCAATACAAGCTGGTTATTTCCCATGAAGCCGGAGACGAGGGATACGAATATTCCGAATGGCTCTTGGAAACCGCACGGACACGCGGTGTGGATTTGAGGCTGGTGAAAACTCGGGTATCGGATCCGTTGAATTCTCAATCGGGCACCAATTCGAATCCTTCGCTCTGGGATATTTATCCCCATGCCGATTTTATTACCTACCCCAGTCTTTACGAAGGTTTCGGCAACGCGTTTCTTGAAGCGGTTTATTTTAAAAAACCCATATTGATCAACCGATATTCAACATTTATCAGGGACATCGAGCCCAAAGGATTTGATCTGGTTGTGATGGACGGATTCCTTACCAGAAAAAATGTTCAACAGGTCAGAGAAATTTTAAATTCGCCTCAAACAAAGGGAAAAATGGTCAATCATAATTATGAAACAGCCAAACGTCACTATTCCTATTCACTCCTGCGCCGATGGTTAAGCGCCATCCTGATAAATTTCTTTGGGATTGACTAGAAGCCATCTCAAAAATAGGATTTTCGGTCGAGATCAAGACGAGGCCGAGGATCAACCCGCAGACATACACAAATATGTCGAGGACTCAACGCCGATATCGGACGAAAAGACATTTTTGAGATGGCTTTTAATAAACGCTCGGTTTGGGGTGTCTCTTTAAACGTTTTATCTGCTTTGGTCTACTCCCGAACGATGAATCTCGATTTGACACTTGCGGCGCCGAAAAATGCTTTTGTAAATCTTTCCGCATCTTCTGCGTCATAGGCTTTACAGGAGAATATGTTGATATAAACGGCGTTGTTATATTCTGAAAAATGGCCGACGACGGAACTGGTTTCAATGAACTGCACCAGTGAATATCCTTTGGTATGCAATTGATTTTCACCGAAATACGGTGTTATCGGGTCCCCATAGGGTTTCATGCCCAGCAGGTCGCACAGCGCGCTTGCATACCGTCGGATCTTTTTTTCGCTTGAAATCGCTGTTGGATCGCAATCATAAAGATCCAAGATCAGCTCCCATCCAAATTTAGTTTCAGAAGACATGCCAAAATTCCTTCGATAAGCCAAGAAATTTTCTTATTTTAGACGGTTTTTAAAAAATTCAGGAAGATGAAACGATCCGATATGAATTCCGGGGTTGTAGTAAGTCGTTTCAAGGGAAATGTTGTTGACTTTGGTCTGAATTTCATCGAGGCAAATGTTTTTCGGGTCAATGTTCTCGGAGCAGAAGACCGATGAAAAAAGACCTCCGATGTAAGTTGGGACACAATAGACATAGAAAGCAACATGGGTAAACATGTTATTCAAAACGTTGTAAGCCTGTTTCTGTTCATCGGCCTGTATCTGAAGTGAACCGGTCTGGCGGACCATAATGCCGTCGGGAGTCAACCGCCGGCGAATATGAAAATAAAACTTATCAGAAAAAAGGACTCGGGCGGGGCCTATGGGATCCGGAGAATCAACGATAATCACGTCAAAGGTGCCGTCCGTTTTTTCAACATATTCAGCCCCGTCGGCAAAAACAAGTTCTGCTCGTTTGTCTTCAAAGGCGCCGTTATTGATGGAAGGAAGATATCTTTTGGAAAAATCGACCACATTGGCGTCAATTTCAACCATGACCGCTTTTTCCACCTGCGGATGGCGTAGCACCTCGCGAAGAACACCGCCGTCCCCGCCGCCGATGATCAGTATCTGTTCGGGAGCCGGATGGGACAGCATCGGAATGTGAACCATCATTTCATGATAAAAAAACTCATCTTTTTCAGTCGTTTGTACGATTCCGTCCAACAGCAGCATTTTGCCGTACTCATGGGTATCCACCAGTTGAATATGTTGGAGCTCGCTTTTTCCCTCATAAAGGAACGCTTTAATGCGATACCGCGTTTCAACATTTTTCCATTTTTCACCCACCCATTGAACGTGTTCCGTCATTTTAAGATCCCCCGCTTGATTTCCTGAATTTCAGTTCTTTTAGACTGAAACCCTTGTTCCAGTATAGGCAGGGCCAAATATGGATCGATGGTGCCGCAGACAAAAATATCGATGGCTGCATATTCATATTCCGGCCAAGTGTGTATGCTCATGTGGGATTCTTGTAAAATGGCTACGCCTGAAATACCGCCATTGGGTGAGAAGACATGAAGATCGATGCCGAGCAAGGTTGCCCCGCACGTTTCAATGGATTTGATAAGGATTTCCCGGATACGTGACGAATCGGTCAAATGCCTGGCCTGCCAAAGTTCTATAAGAAGGTGGATGCCGGCATACTTCAACGCTCCGTCACGTATACAAAACTCCTTTATGTTTTCCGTCTTTTTTGCAGCTGTCAGATTTTTCATCAACGTCCATAAATCCTCCTTTAAATACTTTTTAATTCAAGCATATCTCTATTAATTCAACTTTATTTTTTATACAAGAAAATAATGCATTTTATGATGCATTCAATAAAATTTTAAGGCATCACAGTCTGAAGGGTCCCAAACGGCCGTTTTATTGAACAGAAGATAAGCGATCAAGATCCGTTCGATGGCAAGGGGTTGCCTTTTTCATCCCAGCCGCGTTCTTTATAATAGTCGGTTAGAAGCTGTTTCATTTGATCTTCGGTAATAATTTTACCGGTTTCAGGCAGCGCTTCTCTGAAAAATCTTCCTGGGATGCAATCATCTTCTGGCGTGAGACCTTCTCTTAAATTAAACCGTCTGATATTGTCAAGGATATCACCGGCAACGGTTCGCATTCCTTGGGTGGTGAGATCCATGCCGGTTGTTGTCCGAATCATGGCTGAAAGTTCATCCCACTGATAAAGGTCCCGATAAAAACGGCACAAAATCAGGGCATCGAAAATCGTCAGACGGTCTTCCCACTCCGTAAACATTTTGGCTTTTCCGTTGATTTGGTCAGGTTCGATAAGCCCGGCCAGTTCGGGTTTGTAGAATGTGGCTCGCAGGTGGCAGGCGCCTCTGGGCGATGTCCCATAGGCCAGCCCCATCCCTTTGAGCACCCGAGGGTCATATCCTGCCGGCTCGAGGCCTTTGACATGAACGGCTTGATCTTCCATGCCCCACGCCTTGGCCGCGTATTTGATTCCCCTGGCCAGTATATCACCGATACCGCGACGCCATGCGATATCCTCTAAAAGCCTTGCCACGGCATCGACCCGGCCGAATTCCAGCGGTTCATCGACTTTTCCCTGACGGGAAGCTTCGATGGCCAATGCCGCCAGATTGCCGCCGCTGATAGTGTCCATGCCGAGGCGATCGCAGATATCATTTAAATAGGCGATTTCCTCAATACTGTCGATTTCGCACAGACCGCCGAACGCGTAAATGGTTTCATACTCCGGCCCTTCAATTTCAAGTCCTTTGTGTCTTCCTTCTTTGATGGTGGAGAGCCGACCGCAGGCCATGAAACACTTCAGGCATGCATGGGCTTGAACGTTGCATCTTTGGTGAAGGGCGCCGGCATTAATTTTATCGGCATGTTCAAATTGACCCTTTTTCCAGTACCGGGTGGGAAATCCGCCGGCCTTGTTCATGATATCCACCAGCATGGGCGTACCCATGTTTTTGTAAGCCTTTACACCGGCATCGTCCTTTGACCGCTGCGCCGTTGATTTGGCGAAATCTTTCATCCCGTCGATATCGGCAAATTCCTTTTTCCGTTTTCCCCAAAAGGCAATGGCTTTGATACTTTTTGAACCTGCTACGGCCCCCACACCGGTTCGGCCGGCACTGCGCCAATAATCGTTTTCGAGAACCGCAAAGCTGACCTTGTTTTCGCCGGCCGGCCCGATGCAGACCACCCCGCATTTTTTGGTTTCCGGGCGATGTTGTTTGATCCACGCCTTGACGCGGTCTTCTGTTTCATACGTGTCTTTTCCCCAGAGATCCTCGGCCGGATGAAAGAACGCTTTTTCTTCTCCAATCTCTATCCAAACCGGCCTTTGGGCGGCGCCGCTGATCACGACGGCATCGAATCCTGAAGCACTCATGTGTTCGGCCACGGTTCCTCCCGAATAAGATTCGGAAAAAAAGCCGGTCTGGGGAGATTTTGTGAATACCCCGTGACGGCAGGAACCCCAAATCGCGCTCCCGGTCATCGGGCCGATGGCAAATATCAAATGGTTTTCTGGGCTCAACGGATCCACGCCCGGCGGGTTGTAGCGGAGCAGCAGATCGGTGGCAAGCCCTCTTCCGCCAAGATTGGCTTTCAGGATATGGTCATCTATCGGAGAGATGCGATACGTTTCTTTATTCAAATCGATTTTTAGAATTTTTCCATAAAATCCATGCATGGTTTTCACCTTAAATAAATAACCGCAAATTAACACAAATAACATTATTTTTATTTGTGTTAATTCGTGGTCATCCGTGGTTTTCCTTATATCCTCTTTTCTTTTTCCTTTTGGGCTTACATCCCCAGATAGGCTGTTTTGATATGAGGGTCATCCAGCAGATCTTTAGCCGGACCTTCCATGGCAATGCGACCATGCTCTATCACATATCCGCGATCACTCAAACTTAGTGAATGTTTAACATCCTGTTCAACTAAAAGCACTGTGGTGCCCTGGGCTGCAATCTTCTGTACCGTTTGGAAAATGTCTTTTATTAGAATCGGAGCAAGTCCCAACGAAGGTTCATCAAGCATCAACAACTTCGGTCTGGCCATTAGACCCCGGCCGATAGCTACCATCTGCTGTTCACCTCCTGACAGGGTCATGGCCAGCTGAGATTCCCTTTCTTTTAGTTTCGGCAACAGAGAATAGACTTCTTCCATGGTTGACACCACATTTTTTTCGGCACGGCTGTTGTAGGCTCCGATGATCAGGTTGTCTTTCACGGACATTAAGGTAAACAGTCGCCGTCCTTCAGGCACCTGTATAATTCCGCGCTCAACGATATCTTCGGGAGGAGCAGTTTGAATGGGGGTGTCTTCAAATACGATTTCTCCTTTTGCCGGATTCATCAATCCGGAAATGGTTTTTAAAAGCGTTGATTTGCCGGCGCCGTTGCCGCCGATGATGCTGACCACTTCGCCTTCTACGATTTCAAGGGAAAGATCAAAAATGACTTGGACATCTCCATAAAACACATCGATATTTTTCACCTCAAGAAACGACATATTCATCTCCCAGATAGGCTTTGATCACATTTTCGTCCGAGGCCACCTCCTGGGGAGAACCTTCAGCAATTTTCTTCCCAAAATGGATTACCACGATCCGGTCCGAAAGGGCCATGATGGCGCGCATAATGTGTTCAATCACGAAAATGGTGATTCCCTGAGACCGAAGATTTTTGATAATTTTGACCATTTCGTCAACTTCGTTAGGTCTGAGGCCTGCCATTACTTCATCGAACAGCAGAAGCTTGGGCTCGGTGGCAAGCGCACGGGCGATCTCTAAACGTTTGCGATCGGCAATGGTCAGATTGCCGGCCCTTTCGTTTTTTTTATCTTCAAAATTAAGAAACTGTAAAACTTTTAACGCCTTTTCCTCGGCGATAGAGGCCTTATCCGTCTTTGTAAAACTTCCCACCATCACGTTATACAGCACGCTTTTTGATTTGAATGGCTTGACGATCTGAAAGGTCCGGGCCAGTCCGTTTTTACAAAGGTTCCAGGGCTTAACCCCGTTGATCTTTTTGCCGGTAAAAAAAATATCGCCTTTTGTCGGGGCATAGACCCCTGCGATACAATTGAAAGCCGTGGACTTTCCGGCGCCGTTGGGACCGATCATGCCCAGGATCTCTCCTTGTTTTATAGAAAGACTTAGGGTGTCCACCGCTCTCAGTCCGCCGAAATCCTTCACAAGATTGTTGATTTCAAGAATATTCATGTTCGTTCTTTCCCTGGGGAACTTGTTGGAAAATTTTGTCAAGAAGCTTATTGTAAGCCTTCAGCAGCGGTTCCTGCAAACCACGGGGTTCAAAGATCATGACAAGGATAAGAACCATACCGAAAATGATCAGATGAAGCCCCGGCAGGGAAGAACCGAAGTAAATCCGCGAAAAATCGCTCACCGGCCGGAGAAGGAGCGCGCCCAGGACAGGTCCGGCGATGGAACCTCTTCCCCCGATGAGTGCGATAAAAGCGATTTCAAAGGAAAGATCCAATGACATCACGCTTTTTGGATAGATGTAGAGTGTAAATTGGGCGTAAAAAGTTCCGGCCAGCGCCGTTAAAAAGGCGCTCATGGCCATGGCGATAAGCTTGGCCCGCGCGACGTTGACCCCCAGCGACATGGCGGCTTCGGGTTCTTCACCCCCTGCAATTAAAAAATAACCCAGTTTGGAGCGTGAAATAAAATAGGTAAAAGCGATAACACCGATGAGCATCACCAGAATAATATAATAGTACGGCTCCTTTGTGTTAAACATAAAGTTGACGAATCCAGGATGGGTGGGAGGGATCTCCAATCCCCTCGGCCCTCGAATATTTAACGGGCCGAGGGTATCGATGTTTTCGACCATGACGCGAATCCCTTCACCGAAAGCAATGGTCGCCAGAGCAAAATAGGCCCCACGCATTTTAAATGTCGGCAGACCGATAAGGATCCCGACGATGCCGGCTAAAAAGCCGCCGGCGATCATTCCTAACCAGGGACTGATACCGTATTGAAGGGACAGTATGGTGGAGGTATAGGCCCCGATGCCGATAAAAGCGGAATGCCCCAGCGGAAGAACGCCGGCAAAACCGCCCACCAGATTCCAGCTCGTCGTCAGATAGGCATAGAAAAAGAGCAAAATGATAATATGGAGATACGTCGGACTCCGGAGAGCCAGCGGTATTCCAAAGGCAACGATCCCTAGTAAAATAAGCGCCGATGTGTTTATCGTTTTACGCGTCATACGCTTTCCTGTTCGATTAGAAGCCCTCTAAAAAAAGTCTTTTCGTCCGATCCGCCGGAGGCGGACAAGTATCGGCGTTGAGCCTTCATCTCAAGTCCTCGACATACTTGAGTATGCGTGTCGAAGATCCCGTTAGACGGGGCGGGTTGATCGTCGGCCTCGTTTTCTTGTCCCGCGGATTTTTGGCGGGAGATCTCGACCGAAAATCCCAATTTAGAGATGGCTTCGAGTTTATGCCTACCAGTCGTATTTTACACCAAACAGTCCTGAAGGCTTAACAAAGAGTACCACCAGAAAAAGACCGTACACAATTGCCTCCGCCCAGGTGGCGGTCATAAACATGGGTGCAATCGATTCGATCAGGCCGATGATAATTCCCCCGATAATGGCGCCGCCGATGCTGCCCAATCCCCCGAGCACCACAATGATGAATCCTTTGATATCGAAGAGCACGCCAACGGAAGGGAAAATATTATAAAAAGGTACCAGGGTGACTGCGGAGATGCCGACAATCGCCGTGCCGATGCCAAAAGCAATGTTGTAGATTTTAAACTGATTAATGCCCATGAGGCTGGCGGCTTCTCGGTCGAGACTTGTGGCGCGGATAGCTCTGCCCGTCCGTGTTTTTTGCAAAAACCAGTAAACGGCTGCCGCAGTGATCACCGCGGTGACAAAGCCCCAGAGTTTTGGGACGGATATCAACATATCCCCGATGTCCAGCATTTTTCCTCTCAGGGGATTGTTCTGAATGCCACGGTATTGGGGTCCGAATATCAGCAATGTCAGGTTGTCCAGGATGTACCAGATGCCGGTGGTTACGATAATGACCGTAATCGGCTCACGAACATCCTTTTCAGCCTTGAATATGGGTTTGATGACGATGTCCTGAAGATAATACCCGAAAAAGTACATGACCGGAACGACGATAATCAGCGAAAGATATGGATGCACCCCTGTATATATGAGGACCCAATACGCGACATACATACTCACCATGATCAGGGATCCGTGTGCAAAGTTAATCACCTTGAGGACACCGAAAATCACGGTCAGGCCCAAAGCGGTCAGTCCGTAAATCGATCCCATACAAATACCGTTAAGTATACTTTCCAGAATAAAATTCATGTCATCATCTCGATTACAATCTAAGGAGAAGAGAGCGCCATTCAGCCAACGACGCTCTCGTTTGAATAAACATGGCGTCGATTATTTGTTGGGCATTGGAAATACCGGCGTATATCCGGCGCGCCGCGCGCTTTTGGGCCATACCGTAATTCGTTCCAGACCTTTTCCTATATCGTTAATCTGGACCATGACCAAAGACGCATTCTTGTTCTGGCCGTTCTTGTCAAACTCAACCGAATTATAGCCGACGATCATGCCGGGCCCGCCGGTCAAGTGTGTGGTGGCCAGTGCTTCTCGAATTTTGGCCGGATCTAAAGACCCGGCCCGTTCCAAGGCATCTTTAAGGACATACATGGACAGATAAGCGTCCACGGCTTCACCGGCAAGGTTGTATCCGTATTTGGCTTTAAATTTGGCATTGGCTTCTTTGGCGCCGGGTTTGTTGACATCGGTTTCCCATTCGACAATATCGAAGAGATACCGGGCATTCTTTCCGGTTGCCTTTAAAAAGGACGGATCCGCATGCCCGCCGCCGCTGGCAATAACGGCTTTGAGCTTCACCTTGTACGCCGCCAAGGTATTGGTCAAGAGGATCGCATCCGCGGCATTGGATACCAGCAACAACACATCGGGTCTGGTGCGTCGAATCTTTTGAACCACCGGACTCAGATCCGTGGCTGTGGAAGGATATGGTTCATCCAGGACAACCTTATACCCTCCTTTTTTAGCCAGGATTTTCCATTGGCTCGCAAATCCTTTGCCCCAATCGCCGTTTTCATAAACAAACGCCAGTTTTTTCACCGGTGTTTTGAACTCTTTTTCCATGTCTTTGAGAAAAGCAAACTGGTCACGGGTCCACCAACTGTCTTTTGCTGCAATTCTGAATACATACTTGAAACCCTGTTCCGTGATTTTATCGGCGACGGAAACCGGAACGATGAACGGAATGCCGTAGCGTTCCGCCACAGCCGTTGTCGGATAGGTTACCGCAGAGTTCCAGCAGCCGGTCAACACGTTCACTTTTTCAGTGTTGATCAGACGTTCGGCTTCAGCCACGCCTTTTTCCGGCTTGGATTCGGAGTCGGCGTAAATCATCTTGAGTTTTGCGCCGCCCAATGACTTGATGCCGCCGGCGGCATTGATCTCTTCAACCGCCATTTCACGGGCCTGTTTCCCCTGTTGACCCACCGATGCCGAGGGTCCTGACAGCGGGATAATGTTCCCGACCTTGACCACGTTTTCCGCCGCTGCCGGAGCGGGTAATAGGGAAAAGGCGGCAACAAGCGCTACAATTGAAAAGAACACGGTCAATTTTTCCATAAATTTAATGTCAATTTTCATTGATGGCTCCTCCTTTTGTTCATTGTGGTTTATTTATTTTAAAGCATAGACGCTAAATCAGGCTGCCATAGGAAAAAAATGTCATATCATCGGGGATTCCGGCATTTAAAACGTCTTGCATAATATGATCCGCTCTGTTTGGATCGATCCTTACCACCAGCAAAGATAATCCAAGGTGTTTGTCGTGATGAATCTTGGCGTCAAAGATTCCCAGATTCAACTCCCCAATGCCATAAATGATGTTATGAAACACATCTTTATCGACGGATGAAAAGGCCTTTTCAAAGATCAGATAACTGTAAGCAGGGTCGAGTGACCGTTTGATCTTTTCAAAAACCGGCGAATGGGGTTTGGATATTTTTTTCATTTTATTTTGAAAGAAACCTGAGGCCTTCTTCTAAAATGGCCAGACCCCTGTTCAACTGTTCGTCTGTGATAACCAGCGGCATCAGCGTTCGAATGACATTCCCGAAGTTGCCGCAGGACAATAAGATCAACCCCTTTTCATGGCAGAATTTGACCAGCGCCTTGGCTTTGTCTGCTGCGGGTTCTTTGGTTTGCCGGTCTTTCACCAGTTCCATGGCGAGCATGGGCCCCAGTCCGCGGACTTCGCCGATAAATTCGTATTCACGTTGAAAGTCATCAAAATGTTTTCGTACCTTATTGCCCAGATTTTGAGCCGCTTGAAGCAGATTTTCCTGTTCAAAAATTTCCATGACCGCAAGACCCGCTGCGCAGGCCACGGGGTTGCCGCCGTAAGTACCGCCCAACCCAAACGGGTGAACCGTTTCCATAATTTCCTTTTTCCCCACCACTGCGCTCAGCGGCATTCCTGCCGCAAGACTTTTGGCGACGGTCACAAGGTCAGGGGCCAGATTCCAGTGTTCCATGGCAAACATCTTGCCGGTGCGTCCCATGCCGGTTTGAATTTCGTCGGCGATAAACAGAATCCCGTGGTCCCTGCATATGTTGACCAGTTTAGGGAAATATTCCGGCGGCGGTGTGATAAAACCGCCTTCTCCCATTATCGGCTCTGCGATAACGGCCGCTGTTTTTTCAGCGGCGACATGGCTGATAAAAAATTCTTTAAGATGATCTGCACAGACGACATCACAGCCGGGATACTCAAGGCCGAAGGGGCAGCGATAACAATAGGCAAAGGGCATCCGGTAAATTTCAGGGGCAAAAGGGCCGAATCCGAACTTATACGGCTTGACTTTGCTGGTGAGTGTCATGGTTAAGAGTGTGCGGCCGTGGTAGCCGTTTTCAAAGGCAATGACGGCGGGTCTTTGGGTAGAATACCGGGCGATTTTGACCGCATTTTCAACCGCTTCAGCTCCACTGGTGATAAAAAGGGCTGACTTCGCAAAAGATCCCGGCGTTGCATTGCATAACTTCCGGGCCAGTTCCACCGTCTGCGCATAGGGCATCACCATAAAACATGTATGGGTGAATTTTTCCGCCTGATCCTTGACGGCTTTCACCACCTTGGGATGAGAATGGCCGACATTCATCACACCAATGCCGCCGGCAAAGTCGATAAACTCGTTGCCCTCCACATCCCAGATCAGCGCGCCTTTGGCTGAGTCTACGTAGCTGGGTGTGATACTCCCGTGGCCGGGCGGTATAAATTCGGCCCGTATTTTTTCGAAATGATCATTGGTAAAATGCGTCATCGGAATACTCCTTGCTTGATGGTTGCATAAGAAGTTTATTTCTCTGAACGAAGATTGTCGCTTCAAGAGTGTGTTTAAGTATTAACGCAGAGCAATATCCATTCCAATATTTGCCCCAAGAAACAATACGAGGGATTTAAGAGGTTTGGGCGTTTTGTTGAGGCGTGATGACCGGACCGGTCGATTCAATTTTGAATCAAAAATTCCACCAAAACACCCCCGGACGAGCCACTGCCATATGATGCTAAAATGAATCAACAATAATAGCACTTTAAATGTAGTTAATACAAATAATTAAAATTATAATCGATTCATTATTGGATCGTCTCTCGGTATAGACGATGTTTTTTGAGTTTGCGGACGATGGTGGGTTGGCTGATTTTCAAAAACCGCGCCATTTCGCGGGTGGTCCCGCAGCATCTCATGGCATGCTGTAAAATTTCCCTTTCCAGGTTCAGCATCTGGCCAGCCAGTCCTTTTTCCTGAGACGAATCATCCGCTGAAGTCATAACGGTGCACATACCTGATGGCAGACTCTGGTAGATAACATCATCGACAAAATGGGTTTCACTCATCAAAACAGCCTTTTTAATAACATTTTTCAATTCCCGAACGTTTCCCGGAAACGGATAGTCCTGCAATAATTTTAGGGCATCCGGAGAGATCCGCCGGTTTAAGCCGTATGTTTGGCCATATTTTTTCATATAAAAGCTCACCAGTTCAAAAATATCCTCGATTCTTTCCCGAAGCGGCGGAATTCTTATGGTAAATGTGTTAAGCCGGAAAAAAAGATCCCTTCGAAACCGTTTTTCTTGAACCAGACGCTCGATGTCTCGATTCGTAGCGGCAATAATCGTGCAGTCAATTTTCTTGGATTTAAGCCCCCCCAAACGCATCACCTCGTGATCATCCAGATATTTCAATAATTTTGCCTGGAGAGAATGCGGCAAATCCCCGATTTCGTCGAGGAAAAGAGTCCCTTCGTGGGCCAGTTCAAATAGGCCGGCTTTTCCTTCTTGCCGTGCACCGGTAAACGCTCCTTTTTCATAGCCGAATAGTTCAGCCTCTAACAAGTTTTCGGGCAAAGTGGCACAGTTGATCTGGATGAAAGGTTTCTTGATTCGATTGCTGTTTTTATGAATAAACTTGGCCAGAAGCCCTTTGCCGGTTCCGGACTCTCCCAGGATCAATATATCCGATGCCGCAAGATGGGCCAGTTTTAAAGCAAGGTGCAGAACTTGGCGCATCTTTTGATCTTCAGCCACAATCTCCTGATCTTTTAATTCCATAAGGCTGAGTTCAGCCAGTTTGTCCTTATATTTTTCCGTGACCATACGGGACTGCTCAAGCTGTTTTTGGATGGCGTTCAATTGGGTCATATCCCGCTCATTGACCACCACAAGAAAGATGCGGCCATTATCGTCAAAGGCCGGTGTGCCGGTGGCCAGCAAAAGTTTCTCCGTCCGTTTTATTTTTTGGATGACGCTGACCTGACGTTTGGTTTCAAGTACTTCCAGGGTTACCGAGCGATCGAACAGACCGCCTTTTACGAGATCGACCACATTTTTGCCGATGATATCCGATGCATGAATTCCATTGAGTTTTTCAGAGGCTTCATTGACGTCAATCACTTTGCCTTGTCCGTCGCAGACCCAGATGCCATCGTGAGACGCTTTAAAAATGGTTTTCAGTTGCTGATTCAGATAACTGCTCGACGCCAGTTCGTCCGGCGAAATTTTAAATTGCTTCATGTCATGGAAATTGCAAACGGCCCCCAATAGCTTTTTCCCCCTGCGAATCAAGGTAATATTGAGCGCCATATCGAGCTTTTCTCCGATAACATGGTGGCCCCAATTGGACCTGCCGGTTTTAAGGCATTCCAGGACTTGGGGCCCCGTGACGGGGAGAAGCTCGGAAATAAAAACGCCGCTGTGCTTTTTGGCGCTGCAACCCAGTATTTCTTCAGCCTGTTGATTGATGTAAACAATCGTTCCCAATACATCCGTTGCAATGATGCCGTTTGATGTCGCATTAAAAATTTGGTTATATGTGGGCTGTTCTCTCATAGGTTTTATAAAAAACAACTATCATAAAGATAAAATGATGGCAAATTTTAAGGCACGATGCACAATTATATCTGCACGTTTTTGATTTTTATGTAAAGGAGCGCTTCCCCGCTATATCGATTTTTCTACTTTAAGAACGCTCCGATAGAAACAAGAGCCTGACTTGTTGCCAAAAGATATTTTTCGATACCAGACCTCAAGACGAGCCGTCCGGGCTTGACCTTTAACAAACATGTGAATATTATAGTGGCGCATTAACGTCTAAGGAGGAAAAATGCGGAAACAGAAAAATTCCCGCGGTTGTTTTCTGTGCGGCCTTGAGAATGAATTGTCGCTGAAGATGAAATGGTACGAAGATCATCAGGCCCGTCAGGTGCGGTCGACGGTGACGGTTCCGGAGCAGTTCAACGGCTATCCGGGAGTGGTTCACGGGGGTATTGTTTCGGCAATACTGGATGAAACATCCGGACGCGCCGTTATGTTGAAAAACGGCGAGGATGCGTTAATGGTAGCGTTGAAACTCGAAGTGACCTTTCGCCGTCCGACCCCGACCAATACCCCGCTGACGGTTATCGGTTGGGTGATCAAACAGACCGCCAGCCGGGCTCAGGTTGCTTCAGAGATCCGTCTTTCCGACGGAACCCTCACGGCCGAATGCAAGGCCGTCGTCGTTCGTCCACCCCGGGAAATACTCGAAAAATGGGAAAGCGAAAAACCTTATTGGAAAATTTATGATGATTGAACCGTCCTCTATTTAAAGGTGTTATCGTCAATGGCATCGGCTGGCGGCGAAAATGTTTGTGCCGGTTTCATACAATGTGTCAAGGAGGCTTTAAATGCAAATTTTGGTTCTTTATTTTTCTAAGGGCGGCAACACTAAAAAACTGGCTGAAGCGATCCTCAAAGGGGTTGAAAGTGTCGAAGGTGTTCATGGCGTATTGAAACATACCAATGACGTCACCAAAGAGGATTTTGTATCATCAGGCGGAATTATTGCCGGTTCTCCGGTCTATTTCGGGATCATGGCGGCCCAGCTCAAGAAGATTTTCGACGAATTTGTGGGCATCCGGAAAAAGATGGAGGGTAAGATCGGCGCTGCTTTTGCAACATCCGCGGATCCTTCGGGCGGAAAGGAAACCACCATGATGTCCATCATCCAGGTGATGTTGATCTACGGAATGGTGATTGTGGGGGATCCCATGTCCGCCACCGGACATTTCGGAACAGCCTGTGTCGGCGCGCCGGACAGTGGCATTCTTGAAAATGGTATCAAACTGGGCCGGAGAGTGGCGGAACTGGCAAAGAAACTGGGCGATTAAAACATTAAACTCGTGTTTCGCGAGCGAATATTTGCCAGACATCCCTGATGACAGCGGTCGGAAATATATTTTTTGGGGAAAATACAATGAAAGGAATTTTTCTGAGATGGTTGATCCTGACATTTTCAATCATCGCGACATCATATTTGATTGACGGGATTCAGGTCAGCGGCTTTGTATCCGCATTTTTTGCCGCTGCAATTTTGGGAATACTGAATGCTTTTTTTCGGCCGATCTTGTTCATATTGACCCTCCCGGTCAATATACTGAGTTTGGGACTTTTTACCTTTGTGATCAACGCATTGATGCTGATGATGGTTTCCGGCGTGATACCCGGCTTTGAGGTTTCCGGATTCTGGTCCGCCGTGTTTGGATCGCTATTGATCAGTTTGGTCAGTTGGCTTCTGACTTCATTTATCAATGAACGAGGAACGGTTCAGTATATTGATCTAAAAAATGTCGGCGGCAGTCGGTGGGAAAGATAACTTATGGATCGCCGGCTTTTCCAATCAGATACCCCTTCTCACCCTGTTACCTAAATTACTCACTATGTAATGTATGTAACAGGAAATATGGTATTCATTTCCCAAATATATTCTCCGCATTCACGCTGTCTATGCTAACTATCTGAAATAAAAGGAATCAAAAAATCAGCCTAATTTTGCATGATTTTTGCATTATTCTCACAGTAATATTTTCGCCATTTGAAAAATCTGACTTCGATGTTTTTTCTGCAATCGATTTTCGGCGACTTCCTTTTTAATTGTCACCGGGAAACTCGGGAGACGATCCAGATTTGGCTTCCAATAAAATGATGATTCTATAGGGAATCATCAAAGTTACGTACGATTCCAATAAATTAAATGAGCACCGGTATTCATGGCAGAGTGCACCATGAACGCCAGTGTTGTCTGAGGAGAGATATGAATAAGAAATATATAGGAGTGGCCGTACTCCCATTCATTTTTATATTGGGGTTTATCGTTGTTTCGGCATTTGCCGGAACCGACTCGGAATCTGTAATCGCCAAATTACCCCCCGTTCCGGAGCCTGCCAGCATTTTTTTGCTCGGTGTTGGTTTGGTCGGCTTGGCCGGATTAGGGCGCAAAAAGATTAAAAAGTAGCGGGTCATGAATACGCCATGGCCCGCAAATAACGATCGACGCCTGGGTGTTGATCGGCGTCAATTTTCCTACGATAAACATATTCCGGAACGAAGATCCGGCAAGGAGAGGAGACGCAATTCCGACGGACGCCTGGAGTCGAAACGATCCGAATAGTTAGAAGTGGTTTCAAAACCTTCCGGCAGGATCCGATAGGATTCTGCTTTTTTATTGATTCTTGCTAAACATACCGGGTGCTTTGCACCCGGATGTAAGTTCAACGCAGAAAGCACTGACCCGCCCGCCTCGCAAGCGAGAGTGTTGCGGGCAGCGGTTGACTAAAGAATTCGAATATCCGCAAAACGCCATGCATTCTTTGATATCAGATGCTTCAAAATACATTTCTCCATATTCCGGGTATCGGGGTTAAAACAGAACAGCGCTTATGGGAAACCGGCATTTTTAGCTGGGACCGTTGCGCAACAATCGGCGGTTCTGGTTTTTTGCCGAAGAAAATGGAGACAATGGCCAAATGCCTCCGGGAATCAAAACATCAGATGGTTTCTTTGAATGTAAACTACTTTGCCGACCGTTTGCCAGCGAGTCATCACTGGCGCTTTTTCCCTGAATTTAGAGATGTTACCGTCTACCTTGACATTGAAACGACAGGGTTGAGTCACTATGGCGAAACCATCACCACCATTGCACTTTATGACGGGAAATCGATTTTCCATTATGTCAACGACCGAAATCTGGATGATTTCCCTGAGGATATCCAGCGATACAAAGTCATTGTGACGTATAACGGTAAAAATTTCGATGTTCCGTTTATCGAAAAAACTTTCGGCATCGAATTGAACCAGGCACACATCGACTTAAGATATATCCTGGCAGGTTTAGGATATAAAGGCGGCCTGAAGTCCTGTGAAAACCAATTGGGATTTTATAGGGGGGATTTAGCGGGCATCGATGGATTCTTCGCGGTCCTTTTGTGGCTTGACTATCGAAACAACGGGAATGAAAAAGCACTTGAAACGCTGCTGGCCTATAATATTCAGGATGTGCTGACCCTTGAGAATTTGATGGTAACGGCTTACAATCTAAAAATCAAAGACACCCCGTTTTACAGCAATTTTTTGCCGGAGCCGGATTTGACGAATTCGCCGTTTCGTGCGGATATTGAGACGGTAAAAAGGATACGATCCCGGCAAAATCATTTCAGGTTTTTCTAAACGTCGAAACATGTCCCGTTAGACGGTGCATCATGTATTTCGACGATCTTTTCCCCTTATTTTTCCGCCTTGACACGCTTTCTTCATTTATCTATATTTTCTCTCCAAAATGTAATACACTGTGTGGGTAAGGATGATCGGCTTATGCCTATTAAGAACACCAAAGAATTCATCAAAATATTGGAATCCGAGGGCGAACTGAAAAGAATCTCCGCAGAGGTGGACCCGGTGCTGGAGATTACGGAAATCGCTGACCGGATGAGCAAGACTTATGGTCCGGCGCTATTTTTTGAAAAAATCAAAGGCTCACCGTTTCCCCTGCTCATCAATGCCTTCGGCAGTTTTCGACGCATGGAATTGGTGTTGGGATGCAGCGGGTTTGACGATGTCGCCCGACGTATCGAAGCGCTCATCAAATTTAAGCCGCCCGGCAGTTTTAGCCAAAAGATCAAAATGCTCTTCGATCTTAAAGCATTATCAAAAGTCACACCGAAAAAAGTAAAACATGCGCCCTGCCAGGAACAGACCTACGAAATGGACGGCCCTCTTTTAAATCTTCTCCCCATACTGACCTGCTGGCCCCACGACGGCGGGCCGTTTATTACGCTTCCGGTTGTCATTACCAAAGATCCGGATACGGGGATTCAAAATATGGGCATGTATCGCATGCACAAATACGATCATGCCACCACCGGCATGCACTGGCAGTACAATAAAGACGGCAACCGCCACTTTGATAAATACAAATCCCGGGGAGAGCGAATGGAAGTGGCGGTGGTCCTCGGCGGATCGCCCCTGGTAACCTATGCTGCCACAGCGCCGCTTCCCCCTGATATCGATGAATTGCTGCTGGCCGGTTTTATCGGATCAAAGCCCATAGAAATCACCCGTGCCAAAACCGTTGATATCTTTGTTCCGTCGGAATCCGACTTTGTGATTGAAGGGTATGTGGATCCGAACGAGGTTCGTACCGAAGGCCCCTTCGGGGACCATACCGGATTCTATTCCCCTGCCGATCGTTATCCGGTATTCCATGTCACCTGCATCACCGCCAGAGATGACGCAATTTATCCGGCAACCATCGTTGGAAAGCCTCCTATGGAAGACTGTTATATGGCAAAAGCGACGGAAAGAATTTTTTTGCCGGCACTGAAAATGCTTGTACCGGAAATTGTGGACATGGAGCTTCCCATAGAGGGCGTGTTTCATAATTGTGCATTGATCTCCATCGATAAAAAATTTCCGGGCCATGCCAAGAAGGTCATCAACGCGCTCTGGGGGCTCGGACAGATGGCGTCCACTAAATACATTGCCGTATTTGATAAAGATATCGACCTGAAAGATTCGCGCACAGTGGTTTGGAAACTTTTAAATAATGTCGATCCCAAAAGAGATCTGTTGGTGTCGGAGGGGCCCCTGGATGCATTGGACCATTCCGCGCCCTATTCGAATTTCGGTGGTAAAATGGGAATAGACGCCACCCGAAAGACCCGTGAAGAAGGCATGGGCCGAAAATGGCCCGATGAAATCAAAATGTCTGAAGAGATCATCAAAAAAGTCGACAGCCGTTGGAAAGAGTATGGATTTTAAAACATTCTCCGAACTGATGATGATCGAACAGACCTTTTTTGCCCTGCCTTTTGCATTGCTGGGGGTGCTTTTTGCCGGCGGAGGAAATTTAAGGACCTGGTTTTTCGTGATTATTGCAATGGTGGCGGCCCGAACCGCCGGGATGTCTTTCAATCGCGTTATCGATGCCGGTATCGATGCCAAAAATCCACGAACCCGGGATCGACTGATTCCAAAAGGAGATGTTCGGCCGAAAAGCGTATGGCTGATGGCGATGGTGTCTTCGCTGATGCTCGTCGGGGCATCTTTCATGCTGAACAGAATCTGTTTTTACCTGTCCTTTCCGGCGGTTTTTTTGCTGTTCACCTATTCCTATTTTAAACGCTTCAGCGCTTCTTCTCACTTTTATTTGGGTCTTGTCGAGGCTGCGGCGCCCATCGGCGGATACCTTGCCGTGACCGGAAAATTTACCCAGGTTCCCTTTGTGCTGGGACTGGTTATATTGACTTGGATTGCAGGACTGGATATTGTCTATGCGATACAGGATATGGAATTCGACACCCAAGAGAATCTTCATTCCATACCGGTTCGTCTGGGAAAGCAAACGGCGCTTTTTATCTCCGCCGCTTGCTATACGATATCCGCCGGTGCTATGATATATGCGGGATTTATCACTCACAAAAACGGCTTTTACTGGATTGCGGTGATATCGGTTTCTCTGATATATTTATATCAGCAGCGACTTGCCAGGCGTCAGGATATTGCCGAGGCGGTGAAAGTTTTTTTAAAAGTCAACATGTATATATCCCCGATCCTTTTTTTGGGAACACTCACGGACGTCTTTTTCTCGTAGATAAGGCGCTTCATCAATGTTTTGGAGAGAAACATGGTAAATTTAAACATAAAACGCGGAGTATTTTCATCAAGATGATTGTTGTTGCCATTTCAGGTGCCAGCGGCCCGATTATGGGGATTCGTTTAATTGAAGAACTCCTCAATTTAAACGAGCGTGTGGCGGCCATCGTATCACAGCCGGCCGGCCGGATCATCGAGTATGAAATGTTGTTGGAAAAAGCGCCTTTTTCATCCTTGAGAGATCTCCTTGAAGCGCGGGGTGTTGCAAAAAACCTTGATCTTTTGAACGAATATAAAAATAATAATTTCTTTTCTCCGGTTGCCAGCGGTTCCGCGCAATTTGAAGCGGTTGCGGTGATCCCCTGTTCCATGAAAACACTTTCCGCCATCGTGCACGGTTATGCCGATTCCCTGATAACGCGGGCCTGTGACGTGGCGCTCAAAGAAAAGCGAAGATGCATTGTTGTGCCCAGGGAAACGCCGCTTAGCGTCATCCACACTGAAAATTTACATAAAGCGGCCCGGGCCGGCATAGAGATTGTGCCGCCGGTGCCGGGATTCTATACGCGTCCCGAGTCCATTTCTGATGTGGTCGACTTTGTAGTGGGTAAGATACTGAACCTTTTGGGCAGGAAACACCGTCTGTTTGTAAGCTGGGGCGAGTAAACAATTATAAAATGACATTTCCGAATAACATCAAAAACAAAAATCTTCGCAGTATCGCCGAAAAAGTCGCCGGTAGTGTTCCGGTGAGCAAAGAAGACGCGTTTTGTATGCTCACCACAAACGACATCCTCGATTTGGGGGCCATCGCCCATCACGTCAGGACAAGGTTGCACGGAGACATTGCCTATTACGGTGTCAATATGAATCTGAATTACACCAATATCTGCGAGCTGAGATGCCCCCTTTGCGCCTATTCCTGCGACGAGGGGGATAAACACGCATTTTTGCTTTCACTCGAGGAGATCGAAAGGCGGATACGAAAAGCCGTTTCCATGGGGATCGACGAAGTGCACATCGTGGGCGGTCTTAATCCCGAGTTGACCCTGGACTTTTTTGAAGAGATGTTACGTCTTATTAAAAGAATAAAGCCGGATTTGCACATCGTCGGCTTTACTGCCGTTGAATACGATTACTTCGCGAAAATAAATCGGATGCCCTTGGAAGAAGTATTTAGAAGATTGATTGACGCCGGCGTCGAAGCCCTGCCCGGGGGCGGGGCCGAGATTTTTTCTTCCCATGTGCGCGACATCATCGCTCCTAAAAAAATATCCGGGACAAAATGGCTGTCCGTCATGCGGACGGCCCATAAAATGGGCCTTAAAACCAATGCAACCATGCTGTATAATCATATCGAGAATCCTGAAGATGTCGTCGATCATCTGTCGCGGCTCCGTGATCTCCAGGACGAGACCGGTGGTTTTAAAACCTTTGTCCCTTTGCAGTTTCACGGAGAAAATACGAAAATCAATGCCAAGCAATCCACCACCGGATATGACGACATTCGAATTTACGCCGCGAGCCGGATTTTTCTTCACAATGTACCGCATTTAAAAGCCTTATGGATGTATGTCGGGGATAAAATGGCCCAGGTCCTTCTCAGGTTCGGTGTCGATGATATCGGCGCCACTTATCACAATGAAAAAGTGGTGCATGCGGCCGGTGCAAAGACGCCCGATTTCGGATCGGAACCTTTTTTAAGAAGGCTCATTGAAAAGGCTCGTCTCGTCCCCGAACGGACCACCGCCAGTTATCGCATTGCATCATCCTGTTCGAAAGAGGTGTGTGCATGAAACTGGGCTACATCGATTATCTCAATTGTTATCCGTTTTATTTTTCAATGTTCGAAAGACAGACCGTCGAGGGAATCCGCATCTATCCGGGATATCCGTGCAAGCTGAACCAAATGATGACGGATCACCACCTGGACATGAGTCCTGTTTCTTCGGCCGCCTGTGCCCAGATTGCCGATGACGTGGTGGTGCTGCCGCAATTTTGTTTAAGCTCGGTGGGATACGTAGGCTCGGTAATTCTGGTGAGCAAAATACCCATCGAGGATCTCAATCATAAAAAAGTGGGAATCACCAGCGCATCCCATACCTCAAAGGTGCTCCTGAAAGTTCTGCTCAAAAACTATTACCAGTTGGAGCCGGTATATGTCCCCTCCCAACCCAGACCCGTGCTCAAAGACCTGGATGCGGCGCTGGTGATCGGAAACGATGCCATGGCCATATCTTCCGAACCGATCTCCTATATTTACGATCTTGGGGATCTGTGGCTGAGAAAAACCGGATTTCCCGTAGTGTTTGCCGTTTTTGTGATAAGACAGCGGGTGGTTGAAAAATATTTGCCCCGGATACGATCCGTTATTGCTTCTTATCATCGTTCATTGAACTGTCTTGAAGAAGAAAAAGAACATGTCGTTTCAAAAGCCAGGGCAAAGTATCCGGATATTATTTACGACATCAACGGCTATTTCGATCTGTTGGAGTTTGAATTTGACGACCAGTTAAAACAGGCCCTGATGTTTTACTATACCATTGCCGGCGAGATGGGGCTGCTCAAAAAAGTGAAGCGTTTAAACTATCTGACGGCGATTGACTAGAAGCCCTCTAAAAAAAGTCTTTTCGTCCGATATCGGCGTTGAGCCCTCGTATCAAGTCCTCGACATACTGGCGTATGCCTGTGGGTTTATCCTCGGCCTCGTCTTGATCTCGACCGAAAATCCTAATTTTGAGATCGCCTCTAATGGGAATATATTTACTTGTACATGAGACCCCTTTACCAAAACAGCGACCTTTATCATAAGATATACCAGGGAGACCGGATTACCCCGTCAGAGGCTCTTGAGCTTTTTTCCTGGGACATCATCGATCTGGGAAAAGCCGGAGATATGCGGCGGAAACTGGCATTCCCAAAGGAAACGGTCGGGTTTATCATCGACCGGATTATCAATTTCACCAATATCTGTGAGGCCGCATGTGAATTTTGCGCATTTCATGCCCGGGCCAATCTGATTGCGCCTTATGAACTGTCCATAGAAGATATCTATGCGAAAATCGAAGAACTGCTGGATGCCGGAGGCACGCAGGTCATGCTCCAGGGCGGGCTTCATCCCGAGTATACCCTGAGCACGTATATCGATATGGTATCTTCGGTAAAAAAGCGCTTTCCGGGCATTTATCTTCACTCTTTTTCTCCTTCGGAACTCGTTCATATTTCACGGAAAAGCGCTTTGCCTGTGGATGACGCCGTAAAAGAACTTAAAGCGGCGGGTCTCGACTCCGTTCCCGGCGCATCGGATCTTCTGGTGGACAGAATACGGGCCAGGGTCAGTCCGAAAAAAATCACGGTGGACGAATGGCGCGAGGTCATGCGGTCCCTTTACCGGAACAACATGGTGTCGTCGGCAACCATGACCTATGGAATGGGAGAGACCGATGAAGAAAAAATCGACCATTTAACGGTCATCCGGGATATCCAGGATGAAACCGGAGTTTTGCAATCCTTTATTCCCTGGTCTTTTTCACCCGAAAAGACACGTATGGAAAATTCCCTTCCGGCCACAGGGATCGATTATCTTAAAATTCTGGCCGTCGCGCGGATCTTTTTGGATAATATCACCCATATTCAGGCGGGATGGCTGACTGAGGGACTGAAGCTGGCCCAGGTGGCGCTGGCCATGGGAGCAAACGATATGGGCGGGGTGCTTATGGAGGAAGTCGTGGTCAAAGCGACCGGAATCACAACCCGGACCAACAAAAAAGAATTGATCCATATCATACAAAATGCCGGGAAGATTCCGGTTCAAAGGGACTCCCGATACCGGGTGATAAAGGAGTGGGTATGACACGGCTCGATATCGCTTTTTCCACATGCCCCAACGATACATTTATCTTCCATGCCATGCTTCACGCTTGCATCGATACCCGAAATCTTCATTTTGTTCCCCATATGCACGATGTTGAAGCGTTGAATCAGAAGGCGTTTTCCAAAACCTTTCACATCTCAAAGCTCTCCTTTTACGCCTATCTTAAACTCAGACAATCCTATGAAATTCTCGATGCGGGGTCTGCCTTAGGGTATGGATGCGGGCCGCTCCTTGTGGGAAGAACCACAGATCTTTCACTTTCCGAAGCGAAAATTGCCGTGCCCGGTGAATACACCACGGCATATCTGCTATTGAGGCTGTGGCATCCTGAAATCCGAAACGTAGAGATTACCCGGTTTGACAATATTCTTGAAGGCGTCCGAATCGGTCGGTATGATGCCGGGCTCATCATTCACGAAGGCCGGTTTATCTATCCGGAATACAATTGCGTCGAGATCATTGACCTCGGGAAATGGTGGGAAGACAAAACATCCCTTCCGATTCCGCTGGGTTGTATTGCCCTCAGAAAAGAATCCCCATATTTAGACCTTAAAACAGATATTGAATCCGTGATTCGAAGATCCGTTGAGTATGGATTTCAAAACAGGAATGCTTCCAGAGAATTTGTCAAATTTCATGCCCAGGAAATGGAAGATCCGGTGATTGACGGTCACATTGACCTGTATGTCAATAATTTCACCCTATCACTAGGGGATACGGGAAGAAGGGCCATTCAGACGCTCGAGGAGAGGGCACGGTGGCAAAAGATATTGTAGCGGCCATTGTTATGGCGACCATGCTCGAGGCGAAGCCATTCGTACAAGAGATGTCCCTTAAGCAAATACCGGACTCCCCTTTTATTGTATTCCGAAACCCTGAGGTCCAGCTCCTTGTTTCAGGAATCGGCAAGGCCAACGCCGCCATGGCAACGGCATATTTATGTACGGTGTTCAATCCGGCCTTAATTTTTAATCTGGGTGCGGCAGGCGCCGCCCGTTTCGGATATGGACTGGGAGAGATATTTCATATTCACGAGGTTGTCGAACCGGATCGACCCGATCTGAAAACAGGGAAACCCTGTATTCATCAACCGGATTTAATGGAAGGATTCAAAACGGCAAAGCTGGCCACCAGCGATCGTGCGATTCTCGATCCGATAAATCGCCAAGCGATTGCCCGAAATGCCGACCTGCTGGACATGGAAGGTGCATCGGTGGTTCAGACGTGCAGAAAATTCGAATCACGGTGTTTTTTGTTTAAATTTGTGAGCGACACGCCGGATCATACGCGCGATCAGGACATCGTGGATCATATTCGGCGCTACCGCCAAAGATTTTGCGAATTTTTCGTCGACACCGTTATATCGAAAAGCCAAAAGCACCTTACGTGACAGATTTCCCGGCCGCATTTGTCGGCGATGATGTCTTAGAGAGTTCTGTTTGGTCCAATACAAATATGTCTTCATCCTTTAGTTCGGCCAGTTCGTTTAACGCCTCGCGGATTTCCGTCGCCCCCTTATCTTTTACCAGCTTGACGGAAGCATAGTCTGCTTTGGTTTTTGAGAAAGAGAATCTTCCCCCTGTTTTTTCAAGATAGTTATAAACAAAACTTTTTACTGACTCCCAGCTGTCGCGTCGCGTTTGATTCTCAAGGTGTGTGAGTTTGTCCATATCTTTGAGCATGCGGGAATGAAAACGCGTTGCCCGGCGTTTCATGAGAAGGGTGGACCAAAACAAAAAAAGCATCAAAGCAATTCCGCCGGCGACACCGAAAAATATTAGCGGGTTCATACCGCCCAATGTGCCGGATATCATAAGCACCCCGGTAGCGCCGGCGCCGAGAATAAGACTTGTCCAGAAGCCGATGAAAATATGTTTTATGCGAAACTTTCGTATCTTGAGACGATAGCTCGTCAAGGCTTCAAGGAAATGGCCCAGACGCTCTCCGTGGGTTTCAACAAAGGTCGCCAGGTGGTCGAGGCGATGCTTCGGCGCTTTGAGGATGGCTTTTTTCAATTCTTCCCGCTGATTTTCCAAATGACCCAGAAAACTCATATCGCTATTGGATCGTTTTCCTGCTCGCAACATGGCCCGGGGGGAATAGGTGAGCCGGATGGGGGGAATATCTTTGCGGCCGGTAATCTGAGAGAGATTCCAGCACAGCGTTCCGTATACTTGCAACAGATCGGCAAAGGATGCGCACTCGTCAATTCGATTTAAAACAAAGATCAGGCGGTCTTCAAAGGTCCGGGCCGGCAAGGTTTCCCGAATACTGATATAGGATTCGCGCACGGTTCCCGCCTTATGGGGATCGAAGACCACCAGGACCAGATCGGCGATTTGGGCCAGATCGCCGATGACTTCCTGGTAATCGTATCCGCGATCCCGCTCGGTGATACTGTCAAGCATTCCCGGCGTATCGATAACGGCCAGGGTTTCCAGAAAAGGCGCATTCACTTTTTTCAGGCGAAAGTGAGCGGCAAATCGTTGCCCATGCTTTCTCATGGTTTCGAAAGGGTATTCAGGGTCGTTGATCAGAAACTTGCCGTCCCGTTCTTCGACAATGTGAACGTCCGTTGCCTCCGGCACGGAATCGTCAAAGGTGATTACGGTAAAAGAATCATCGGTAGGCGCCTGGCCGGTGGCTTGAATGTCTGCTCCCAAAAATTCATTGATGAGGGTTGACTTCCCCGAAGAGTAGTTGCCGATAATAAGTACGAGGGGACGCCACTTGATGTTGGTTTCAAGGGGGACATCGCTGTAGCCGTAGTGGAGTGCCGGAGGAGAGAGGTTATCGGATACCATTTTAACCAATTCAGTTCGAAGGGAATTTATGAAATTTTCACGATACATCGTTGTCTCCCGTTTATCCGCCTCTACCTCGTTATTCTTATCGCTTTGAGACCTTTGCAAAACGCCCCTTTTTGCCCGATTTATGCGTCACGCTCAAATTTTAATCCTCGAAATACTCAATGTATTCCTGTGGCTAAAATTTTTGCCTTCCTTGAACTCGAACCCCGGTTAAATAAAAAAGCAGATTTAACTGGGCAGGCAAAAATGAACATTTTTCAAAGGTCTTGCTTTGGGCCGGTTACGCTTCTTCGCTTCTTCCACCACCGAAGGGAAAAGAGGGTCAGCCCCCATGCCAAAAATACGCTGTCGTCGATTTTTCCCATGACAAAATCAGGCATAAAAAAATAAACGCCGGCACCCAAAAGAAAGCTGAGCATTAAAGCGGTCGAGTAACGCATCCACGTGAAAATCCTGAAAAACACCAAAAACAGCAGCGTCCAGAAAAGATAGAACACCGTGGTGGCGGTAATCCGGTATTTTACAGGGATGCTTTCCGCGATTTTTGACAAGAAAAGGTGCGCTTTTTGACCGGGTTTGTGAAGGCGATGATCAAGAACCTCTTTCACCGTTGCCTTCTCATCGATGTAGAATCCTGCCGGTATAAGAAAATCAAGCGTCAACGGAAAGTCGTTCTCATGGAGCAGGTCATTGGTTTGGCGAAAGGGCAGCGACAGAATCTTGCGAAATCCCATGTAAAGAATGCCGGCGAGTGTCACCAGGCATATCACAGAGACTACCGCCCAGATAATTTTCGCGCGAAAGATCATTCAAATTCCCAGACCTGTGCCATAAACAAAATAAAAAATATACACCTATATTGATCGATAGCACGCGATTGAAATCTATTTGTTGTCAGCTAACGAATAGTGTTCCATCGAGCGTTATCCCGGTTCGGATTCAAGCTATCAGAGGTGATCCCCGGTGTCAACTGACAGTTTTTGTAAGTTGGTCATGTTTGGCATCTGTGTCAATTTTATTACGATTGATAGGCGTTTGTTATTGTCACTGTTTCGGCAGAAGGCTTTAAGCTGTTTGATTTTTTCGTGTGATCGAAACGGTCAATCATTGTTTGCGAAAGCATTTATATTATCAATTTTACATATCTGATCTCACTATATTATACAGTACCTTTCAAATTTAGCGGTTTAACACCCACCTCTTTTTGTGAACCGATAACCAGAAACGATTCAATGGCGCTGTTTTGTTCCCACAGGATAAACAGAGCGGAAAGTTGACAATGAATGGATTCGAGCAGATGACAACCGGTGGAAGCAGTCACGGGGTTTTTGATCTGAAAAAGTTCTATCGAGCCGGCTGGATCTATGGTCTGGTCCGTATGACGATCAGTATGGTTTTCATATGGTCCGGCATCGCAAAACTGTTCGCTCCAAAAGAATTCTCAGTAATCATCGAAAGCTATGGTTTGATCCCCGACATATGGATTATGCCGGCGGCCTTCTTTTTGTCCCTGTCGGAGGTGGTCGCCGGCTTCGGGTTGATGCTGGATATCCACGGGTCCTTGTCCGTCATTACCGGTCTTTTAATATTGTTTATGACGGTTTTAAGCTGGGGTATTTGGATGGGGCTCGATCTCGACTGCGGATGTTTCGGGCCGCAAGACCCGGAATTCAAGGCCTTTCACGGACTGTGGGCGGCCCTCATTCGCGATATATTCATGTTGCTGGGCATTTTTTATCTTTATTATCAGCGGCTTTACCAAAATGTAACACCCAAACGGCTTGGAAGTGTGTTTAAAATTATTCAAAAGGAGGAGGATGAATGATGCGAATCGGAAAAATCGTTTTTAACCTTGTTGTCTGTGGATTGTTTGTGGTAGGATGTGGCAATTCCGCTTCGACCAAAAACAAGTTTGAAAAAGAGGTGGATAACGAACAGGCGGCCGTCAAGCTGGTCCGGGAAGTGCAGCAGGGAGGCTATAATGCCATTACTGCCAAGGAACTCAAAGATTTAATCGGATCCGGAAAGGACCTGCTTGTTATCGATACCATGCCCTATGATGCCAGCTATAAAAAAGCACATGTTCCCGGCGCCAAGCAGTTTCTGTTTCCCATCCCCGAGATGAAAGAATGGAATACCAAAGAAACCGGTGGTAAAACTCTGGATGATTACCAGGCACTGCTCGGTCCGGATAAAGATAGAGCCATCGTTGTTTACTGCGGGTTTGTCAAATGTACCCGGAGTCATAACGGGGCCATGTGGGCCGTAAAATTAGGATACAAGAACGTGCTGCGTTTTCCCGGAGGCATTTTCGCCTGGCAGGGGGCCGGATACCCCACGGAAAAAGCCGGATAACGGTTTCCAATGTAATCCTTTTGCGGCGCACGCCGTCAGGGTGCCTGAGGGTGTGTGCCGCAAACGTTTTTGATTTGTCAGATAAAGGAAGCGATCTTTTGGCCCCCGATATTGAAGCATTGTTGAATAAAATTCGCATTCGGACCGA